>Ga0207708_10001687_pt1 | contig 16343 bp, 17 predicted proteins | sample KBSK5101metaG_FD_184340 | JGI IMG/M metagenome (GOLD analysis project Ga0207708, IMG submission 184340) | Corn, switchgrass and miscanthus rhizosphere microbial communities from Kellogg Biological Station, Michigan, USA - KBS K5-10-1 metaG... | ecosystem: Host-associated > Plants > Roots >...
GTCCGAGCTCTCGGCCTCTTCCGAGGCGCCGCCGTCGTCGGAGCCACCGCCCTCACCCTCGTCGCCGATCACGCACAGCTCCGCGCCGACCTCAACCGTCTCGTCCTCCTGCGCCTTGATCTCCAGCAGGGTGCCGGCGACGGGCGAGGGGATCTCGGTGTCGACCTTGTCGGTGGAGACCTCCAGCAGCGGCTCGTCGACCGCCACCTGGTCACCGACCTGCTTGAGCCAGCGGGTCACGGTGCCTTCGGTGACGGACTCGCCGAGGGCGGGGAGGTTCACGGGTGTCGACATGGGGGACCTTCCGGTTTCGAGGGTTCAGGAGTGGGCGTGCAAGGGCTTGCCGGCGAGCGCGAGATGTGCCTCGCCGAGCGCCTCGTTCTGGGTGGGGTGGGCGTGCACGAGCGGGGCGACGTCCTCCGGGAAGGCCTCCCAGTTGTAGATCAGCTGGGCCTCGCCGATCAGCTCGCCGACGCGAGCGCCGACCAGGTGCACGCCCACGACCGGCCCGTCGGTACGACGGACCAGCTTCACGAACCCCTGCGTCTTCAGGATCTGGCTCTTGCCGTTGCCGCCGAGGTCGTAGGTGAGCGTCTCCACCGCGTCGTCCCCGTAGGTCGACCGCGCCTGTGCCTCGCTCAGCCCGACGGAGGCGATCTCGGGGTCGGAGTACGTCACCCGCGGGATGCCCGCCTCGTCGATCGGCGCCGGCGCCAACCCCGCGATCTCCTCGGCCACGAAGATGCCCTGCTGGAAGCCACGGTGCGCGAGCTGGAGGCCGGGCACGATGTCGCCCACCGCGAACACACCGTCGACGTTGGTGCGGCAGCGCTCGTCGGCCAGCACGAAGCCGCGCTCCATCGCGACACCCTGCTCCTCGTAGCCGAGCCCGTCCGTCGTCGGGCCCCGGCCGACCGCGACCAGCAGCAGCTCGGCCTCGATCGTGTCACCGCCCTCCAGCGTGACGAGCACCCCGTCGTCGGAGCTCTTCACGCTCTGGAACGGGGTGCCGGTGCGGAAACCGATCTTGCGCTTGCGGAACGCCCGCTCCAGCGCCTTGGACGACGCCTCGTCCTCGGCGGGCACCAGCCGGGGGAGTGCCTCGACGACGGTCACCTGGGTGCCGAACGACGCCCACACGCTCGCGAACTCGCAACCGATCACGCCGCCACCGAGCACGACCGCCGACTCGGGCACGTGGTCGAGCCGCAGCGCGTGCTCGGAGGAGATCACGCGTTCACCGTCGACGTCGAGGCCGGGGAGCGAGCGGGAGTAGGAGCCGGAGGCCAGCACCACGTGGCGGCCGACGTAGGACGCGCCGTCCACCTCGACCGTCGTCGGTGAGGTGAGTCGTCCGCTGCCCTCGACCACGGTGATCCCGCGTCCCTTGATCAGACCGGTGAGGCCCTTGAACAGCCGGTCGACGACACCGTCCTTGTAGGCGTTGACGCCGTCCATGTCGATGCCGTCGAACGTCGCCCGGACACCGAACTGCTCGGACTCGCGCGTGGCGTCTGCGACCTCGGCCGCGTGCAGGAGCGCCTTGGTCGGGATGCAGCCCACGTGGAGGCACGTGCCGCCGAGCTTGCCCTTCTCGACCAGCGCGACCGTGAGTCCGAGCTGCGCGGCCCTCAGGGCGCATGCATAGCCTCCGGAGCCCGCTCCCAGAATCACGACGTCGAACTCGGCTGCCTCCGCCACTGCTGCTCTCGTCCTCCCAAGATCAAAGGCCCGGAGTCGGGCACCGGCTCATCCTTGCACTTCCCGGAAGCAGTCCACCACCGCGTCCGGGGTGCCGCCACCGGGCATCGCCCGCCGTGTTCGTCACCCCTTGCTGGGTCTGTCCGTCACACTTGCACCATGGGCCTGTTCGACCGCTTCCGCCGCAGCAGCACGGGACAGACCCGCGTGTCCGATTCCGCGGACGAGAAGCACCTCCGCGAGTGGGCGGCCGCGCGCCGCGGCGTGGAGGGCTTCCTGGAGCCTCAGACCACGGTCTCCTCCGTGACCCTGCTCCTGGTCGCGCACGACGGCGAGTGGACCCGGCGCCGGGTGTCATCGGTCCGCTGGGCGCACGACTTCTGCAACCGCCTCGGCATCCCCTCGTACGACGCGGCGGTGGTCGGCATCCCGGTCCGGATGCGCGAGTTCAACCGCAGGCAGAGCCGGAAGAAGCCCGGCAACAACTTCTACTGAGCGTCCGCCGGCTCCGTGCGCGTCGCCAACGAGGCGACGTACTCCACGATGGTCGGGATACCGAAGCCGGTGCCGCCGGAGGGGACGTGTCCCCACGGGGCGCGGTCGTTGTACGCCGGCCCGGCGACGTCGAGGTGCACGAACGGCTTGCCGTCCACGAACTCGGTGAGGAAGGCGGCGGCCCAGAGCGCGCTGCCCCAGCGGACCCAGTTGTGCTGCAGCAGGTCCGCGACCTTGGACTCCGTGCGGATCTGCTCCCGGGTCTCCTCGGGCACCGGTAGCCGCCACAGCAGCTCGCCGGTCGTCTCCGCTGCCGCCTGCACTCCGGCCACGGTCTCGTCGTCGCCGAAGACGCCCGCGATGCGGTCGCCGAGCGCCACCACGCACGGCCCGGTCAGGGTGGAGATCTCGACGATCACGTCGGGGTCGAGCTCGGCGGCCATCGCGAGCGCGTCGGCGAGGACCAGCCGGCCCTCGGCGTCGGTGTTCATCACCTCGACCGTCTTGCCGCCGTACATCCGCAGCACGTCGCCGGGCCGCACCGCGCGCCCGGAGATCATGTTCTCCGCCAGCGGCGCGTAAGTGGTGACCGCGACCGGCACCGCCAGCTCCGCCAGGGCGTACGTCGCGGCGATCACGGACGCGGCTCCCGCCATGTCGCACTTCATCGTCGCCATCGACCCGCCCGACTTGATCGTGAGGCCACCGGAGTCGTAGGTGATCCCCTTGCCCACCAGGGCCACGTGCTTCTCCGCGCCCTCGGGGCGGTACTCCAGCTTCACCAGGCGCGGCGGGCTGTCCGAGCCCATGCCGACGCCGAGGATGCCGCCGCAGCCGAGCTCGTCGAGCTCCGCCTCGTCGAGGACCGTGACCGCCACCGCGGGGTTCTTCCGCTTGCCCGCGATCGCCCGCACCCGGTCGGCGAACTCGGCCGGCCAGAGCAGGTTGGCCGGCGTGTTCACCCAGTCGCGGGCCGTGTCGCCGGCACCGGCGAGCACCCGGGCCGTTGCGAGCGCCTCGACGCAGTCCTTGCGGCGGGCCGCCTCGGAGAGGATCGCGACCTCGGCGACCGGCTTCTTCTTCACCCCGGCCTTGCTGCCGTGGAAGACGTAGCTGCCGGTGAGGAAGCCGTCGGCGACCGCACGCACCTGCGCCGCGTCCGCCGCCGGCAGCGCGAGCGCGACGGACGCCGCGTTGCCGACGTTGCGTGCGGCAACGCCGGCGGCCCGTCGTACCTGCTCGGCCGTGAGCTTCTCGCTCCCGCGCCCGAGGTCGCCGAGCCCGACCAGCACCAGGGTGGGAGACGTGACCGCGCCGCCGCTGGGAACCCGGAACACCTCGCCGGCCTTGCCGGTCACGCCCAGTGACGCGAGCAGCGAGGAGAACCGTCGTCCGTAGGCCTTCGCCACCGGTTCGCCTCCGGCGGCCACGACGGGGCCCTTGCTGTTGCGGGCGACTCCCACGACCACCACGTCGGCTCGGGTCTTGTCGGGGTTGCCCTTGCGGAGCGTGTACGACGTCACGCGGGGCACTCTATGCCGAGCGGGGAGAGCCGAGGGCTGCGGTAGTTTGCCGCGCATGGCCCTCAAGCAGTCGCCCTTGCACGACCGGCACGTCGCGCTCGGCGCGAAGCTCGCGGAGTTCGGCGGCTGGGAGATGCCGCTGGAGTACCCCGCCGGCGTCATCAAGGAGCACACGGCGGTCCGTCAGTCCGTCGGCATCTTCGACGTCTCGCACCTCGGCAAGGTGGTGGTCCGCGGCGACGGCGCGCAGGAGTACGTGAACGCGTCGCTGAGCAACGACCTCGGCCGAATCGGCCCGGGCCGGGCGCAGTACACGCTCTGCTGCGACGACGCCACGGGCGGCATCGTCGACGACCTGATCGTCTACCTGCTCGACGACGACCACCTGCTGCTGGTGCCCAACGCGGCGAACACGGCCGAGGTCGTCCGCCGGCTCGAGGCCGGCAAGCCCGAGGGCGTGACCATCACCGACCACCACGAGAGTCACGCCGTGCTCGCCGTGCAGGGCACGCGGTCCGACGAGGTGCTCGCGGCCGCCGGGCTGCCCACTGGCCACGGGTACATGTCCTTCGTGGAGCACCCCTACGCCGGCGAGGTCGTCGTCGACTGCCGCACCGGCTACACCGGTGAGCGCGGCTACGAGCTGGTCGTGCCCAACGCGGCGGCGCCGGCCCTGTGGGACGACCTGCTCCAGGCGGGCGAGGAGCACGGCATCCAGCCCTGCGGCCTCGGCGCCCGTGACACGCTGCGCACCGAGATGGGCTACCCGCTCCACGGTCAGGACATCTCCCTGCGGGTCACGCCCAACCAGGCCCGCCTGGGCTGGGCCGTCGGTTGGAAGAAGTCTGCGTTCTGGGGCCGCGACGTCCTCGTGGCGGAGAAGGAGGCGGGAGTGACGATGCGCCTCAACGGCCTGGTCGCCTCCGGCCGTGGCATCGCGCGACCCGGCATGCAGGTGATGCTCACCCGCGACTTCGCGGTCGGCGAGATCACCTCCGGCACGTTCTCGCCGACGCTGCGCAAGGGCGTGGCGCTGGCGCTGCTGAACCACCAGGTCGAGGACGGCGCCGAGGTGCTGGTCGACGTCCGCGGCCGCCCCGAGGTGTTCGTGGTCACCCGCCCCCCGTTCGTGCAGACCGACGTCAAGGAGTCCTGAATGCCCCCGTCCCCCGACAACCCGTGGTGGTGGCGGCTCGAGGCCGAAGACGGCTCGACCGTCGAGCCGGCCGACGGCCGCCAGGAGTTTCCCACCCGCGCCGAGGCCGAGTCGTGGATCGGCGAGTTCTGGGCCGAGCTGGCCGACGAGGGAGCGGCCGCGGTCACGCTGTTCGAGGGCGAGCGTCAGGTCTACGGCCCGATGCGGCTCGACACTCAGTAGCTGCAGGGAGCGTCAGTAGCGCTTGGGCAGGGGTTGCCGCGGCTTCAGCCGCGGCTTGGGCATCCGCAGCGGCCGGAGCTGGATCGCCCGCATCAGCGAGTAGAAGCGCCAGCCGCGGGTGTTCTCCTCGGGGAACCGGGTGCGGATCTCCCTGCTGAGCCGCGAGAGCAGCCACGCCACCTCGAGCACGAGCAGCAGGATCGTGGCCGACCAGAGGGCGCCACTGAGCTGCTGCTGGCCGGCGAACTGCAGGGCCATGATCAGCACCAGCACCGGCAGCAGGTACTCCATGAACGAGATCCTGGTGTCGACGTAGTCGCGCACGAACGCCCTGACCGGACCCTTGTCGCGTTCCATCAGGTAGCGCTGGTCGCCCTTGCGCACGCCCTCGCGCATCTTCTGGTTGTCCTGGGCGCGACGCTCCCGGAGCACCTTCTGGGCCGACTTCTTGTCCATGCCCATCCGGGCCCGCTCCTTGGCGGCCGCCTGGGCCTCCTTGCGGGTCGGAGTGGGTCGGCCCTTGCCATCGGGCTTCTCGACCTGGACGGTCTCGGGCTGCGGCTTCTCGGTGCGTCGGAACACGGGTGTCGTCACATTGCTTTCGGGTGCGTCGTACGGGAGGAACCCCAGCCTACCCGCGCGCTTCCGGGCGGGACATGCGCGGAACGGTGGGGAACGATGTATCCAGGCCAACCGTTGCCCTCGTAGGTTGGAGGCAGCAGAGCGGCCGGACCGACGGCTGCGGCGCGCACCCGTACCTGAATGAGAGGGACCATCCGATGGGCCTGTGGCAGCGATTCTCGATGATCTTCAAGGCGAAGGCCAGCAAGGCGCTCGACCGCGCGGAGGACCCGCGCCAGACCCTCGACTACAGCTACGAGCGGCAGCTGGAGATGCTCACGAAGGTGCGACGCGGGGTCGCCGACGTGGCCACCAGCCGCAAGCGGGTGGAGATGCAGATCACCCAGCTGGAGAGCCAGTCGAGCAAGCTGACCGGGCAGGCCCAGAAGGCGATCGAGGTCGGCCGAGAGGACCTCGCCCGCGAGGCGCTCACGCGCAAGTCCGGGCTCAACGGCCAGCTGACCGACCTCAAGGAGCAGCACGCGCAGCTCCAGGGCGAGGAGGAGAAGCTGACCCGCGCCTCGCAGCAGCTGCAGGCAAAGGTCGACGCCTTCCGCACCCGCAAGGAGACGATCAAGGCGACGTACACGGCCGCCGAGGCGCAGACCAAGATCAACGAGGCCTTCTCGGGAATCTCCACCGAGATGGGCGACGTCGGCCAGGCGATCCAGCGGGCCGAGGACAAGACCGCGCAGATGCAGGCCCGCGCCGGCGCGATCGACGAGCTCCTGGCATCGGGCGCTCTCGACACGCCGGCCACCCTGGGCGGCGGCGACGACATCAGCCGCGAGCTCGAGGCGATGAGCTCCGAGTCCGACGTCGAGCGTGAGCTCGCCGCGCTCAAGGCCGGCACGACCCCCGAGGGCCTGCCCGCCGGCTCCGGCGACGAGGTCCTCGACGCCGAGTCGGTCGACGAGGCCGCCCCGAAGTACACCCAGCCCGGCGAGCCGCCGGCACCCGAGCAGCAGACCCGACCGGCCGACTGACGGCCGACACCGACAAGGAGCACACGACCATGGCCAGGACCCGCACCCGCTTCGCCCCCGACCGGGGCCTGACCCTGCGGATGACGACGGTGATGTTCCTGCTGGGCGCGCTGTTCGTCGCGTTCATGGTCGTGCTCATGTGGATCGCGATCCAGGCCGGCTTCGGCGGGCTGGTGCCGGTGATCGCCCTGATCGGGCTCGGGATTGCCTGGTACCAGTGGTACAACTCCGACAAGGCCGCGCTCCGGGCGATGCGGGCCCGCGTGGTGACGCCCGAGCAGGCACCCGAGCTCCACGGCATGATCGACCGGCTGTGCGCGCTCGCCGACATGCCCAAGCCGGTGGTGGCGATCGCCGACACGGCGTTGCCCAACGCGTTCGCCACCGGCCGGTCCCCCCAGCGCTCCGCGGTCTGCGTCACGACCGGCATCCTGAAGACACTCAGCGCGGAGGAGCTCGAGGGCGTGCTGGCTCACGAGCTGTCGCACGTGGCCCACCGCGACGTGCTGGTGATGACCGTGGCCTCGAGCGCGGGCGTGATCGCCGGCATGATCACGCAGGTCGGCCAGTACGGCCTCTTCTTCGGCGGCGGCCGCAGCGACGACGACGGCGACGAGGGCATCGGCGGCTTCGCCGCGCTGATGGTGGCCCTCGTGGTGAGCCTCGTCGTCTACGCGATCAGCTTCGTGCTCACGCGGATGCTCTCGCGCTATCGCGAGCTGTGCGCCGACCGCAGCGGCGCCCTGCTCACCCAGCGGCCGCAGGCCCTCGCCTCCGCACTGGTCAAGATCTCCGGCGAGATGTCGGTGCTGCCGAAGAAGGACCTGCGCGAGGTGAGCGCCCTGAACGCGTTCTTCATCGCCCCGGCGGTGGCCGGCATCTCCCTGCGCACGCTGACCTCGACCCACCCGTCGCTGGAGCAGCGCCTCGAGCAGCTCTCCCGGGTCGCCGCGGACCTGGGCCGCCCGTTCGACGGCGGGTTCACCGAGACCGGTCGCTGACCGTGGGCATCTGGCAGACCCTGAGCGGTCGTACGACGCCGCGCCGGCCGGCGCTCGACGCGTTGTTCGGCATCCCGGGGGCTGCGATCACGCTCGAGACGGCGATGGACTTCGCGCCCACCGGGATCGGGGCGGTCTGCTACCGCAAGGCCGAGGGCCCGGCGTTCCTCGAGGCGGAGCAGCGGCTGGTGGCGCTGCTCGACTCCGACGAGGGCCCCGACGTGGAGCGGGTGGACGACACGTTCGGCTTCACCTGGCTGGTGGTCCGCACCGAGCCGGTGGACCCGGGCGCGCTGGTCACCGACCTGCACGCGGTCAACAGCACGCTCGAGGCGGAGGGGTTCGCCCGCGGTCTGCTGTGCAGCGTGGTCGGCTTCCGCGACCGGGGCGGGCGCACGCTGGGCCTGGTCTACCGCTACGGCCAGGGCAGGTTCTACCCGTTCGCCCCAGTGGGCGCGCCGGAGGACCGCCAGCGCGAGTCGCTGCTCGAGATGCAGGTGCGCACCACCCTCGAGCACGAGCTCCCGCTGGAGCCCGACCTCGCCAACTGGATGCCCGTCTGGGGCTGCCCCGTGCTCTGAGCCACCGGCGACCGGGGGATCAGTCGCGGTGGCTCTTGCCGGGGAGGTCGAGCATCCGCTGGAGGGCGACCTGGGCCCAGTGCTCGGTGTCGGGGTCGACCTCGATCACGTTGACGGGCGTGCCCTCGGCGAGGCTCTCCATCGCCCAGACGAAGTGGGGAAGGTCGATCCGGTTCATCGTCGAGCAGTAGCAGACGGTCTTGTCCAGGAACATGATCCTCTTGTCCGGGTGCTGCGCCGCCAGCCGCTTCACCAGGTTGAGCTCGGTGCCGATCGCCCAGGCGGAGCCAGGAGGCGCGGACTCGACTGTCTTGATGATGAACTCGGTGGAGCCCACCAGGTCGGCCTTGAGCACGACCTCGTGCCGGCACTCCGGGTGCACCAGGATGTGAACGTCGGGGACCCGGGCGCGGACGTCGTCGACCACTTCGGCCGTGAACCGCCCGTGCACCGAGCAGTGCCCCTGCCAGAGGATCATCCGGGCGTCGCGGACCTGCTGGGGTGACAGCCCGCCGTCGCGCTTGTGCGGGTTCCAGACCACGCAGTCGGCGAGCGAGAAGCCCATCTCCAGCACGGCGGTGTTGCGACCGAGGTGCTGGTCGGGCAGGAACAGCACCTTGGTGTCCGGCCCCTTCTGGGCGTAGGCCCACTCCAGCGCCGCCTGGGCGTTGGAGGAGGTGCAGACGGCGCCGTCGTGCCTGCCGCAGAACGCCTTGATGTCGGCGGACGAGTTCATGTACGTCACCGGCACGACGACGTCGGCGACGCCGGCCTCCGTGAGCGCGTCCCACGCGTCCTCGACCTGGGCGATGCGGGCCATGTCGGCCATCGAGCAGCCGGCCGCGAGGTCGGGCAGGATCACCTTCTGTTCGGGCGCGGTCAGGATGTCCGCGGACTCCGCCATGAAATGCACGCCGCAGAAGACGATGTACTCCGCCTCCGGCCGCGCGGCCGCGTCGCGCGCGAGCTTGAACGAGTCGCCGGTGACGTCGGCGAACTGGATCACCTCGTCGCGCTGGTAGTGGTGCCCCAGCACGAACACCTTGTCGCCAAGGCGGTCCTTCGCGGCCTTTGCGCGCGCCACCAGATCGGGGTCGGAGGCCGCGGGCAGGTCACCCGGGCACTCGACGCCCCGCTCGGAAGCGAGGTCCGTCCCGCGGCCGAGCGGGAGCAGGGGCAGCTCAACTGTCGTCATGACAACAAGTCTCCCACGGTGGGTTCAGAGCCTCTCACCTGCTTCGACCGGGACGGTCACGGTATTGCCGGGCTGGGCCAGGGGACAGGTCCACCGCGGGTCGTAGCGGCACGACGGGTGGTAGGCGAAGTTGAGGTCCACGACCAGTTGGGTGTCGTCGCCGCCGAGCCAGGAGCCCTTGGCGGTGTCCAGCAGGTAGCGACCGCCGCCGTACGACGTGTCGCCGGACGTGCCGTCGCGGAGCGGGACGAACAGCCCACCGGCGTACCCGAGCAGCCGCCAGACGTCGAGGGACCCGACGGGCAGGTCGATCCGGCCCACGCGCGCGAGCGTGACCATGCCGTCGTCGCCGACGTACACCTCGATCTGCTCCGGCTCCGTGTCGAGGACCTCAGCCGTGAACCGCAGGTCGGCGTCGTAGGGCCAGTACCGGACGCCGTTCTCGCGCAGCTCCGGCTGGTCAGCGACCGGGCTCTGTGGATGGGTCGCGAAGAGCTCATCCCGGCCCGTGCGCCAGAGCCGGTGGCCCACGGCCGGGTCGGGCTCGGCCCGGACGGCGGCGTACAGCGCGGCGATGCGGGCCCGCCAGTCGGCCAGCTGGAGTGAGGTCTGGGCGGTGGTCATGGGTCCACGCTCCCATTGAGAGGATCGGGGGGTGACCAGCGCCGCCGACAACGCCCAGGAAAGCGCCGATGACCGCGCCGTCGAGCGCCGGCTGCGGCAGGCCCTGGCGGTGTGGGTGGTCGGGCTGCTGGTCTACCTGCTCGCGGTCTTCCACCGCTCGTCGCTCGCGGTCGCCGGCATCGTGGCCGCCGAGCGGTTCGACATCGGCGCCTCCCAGCTGGCCACGTTCACGATGCTCCAGCTGCTGGTCTACGCGGCGATGCAGATCCCGGTCGGGCTGCTGGTCGACCGGTACGGCCCCCGCTCGGTGCTGCTCGTCGGCGCGCTCACGCTGACGCTCGCGCAGGTCGGCTTCGCGTTCGCGGACGGCTACCTGTGGGCGCTGCTTGCCCGCGTTTTCGTGGGGATTGGCGACGCGATGACGTTCGTCTGCGTGTTGCGGCTGGTGAACACCTGGTTCAGCCCGCGCCGGATCCCGATCGTCACCCAGCTCACCGGCGTGATCGGCCAGTCTGGCGCGATCATCGCGGCGATCCCGATGACCTGGGCACTGTCGAACCTCGGCTGGACCCGTTCCTACCTGCTCGCCGCGTCGCTCGGCATCGTGCTCGGCATCGCGCTGCTGCTGGTGGTGCACGACGCCCCGGGAAGCCGCGTGATGCGCGGTCCGGCGATGTCCTTCGGCGCCGTGCGCGAGAGCCTGGCTGCCTCGTGGGACCACCCCGGCACGCGGCTCGGGTTCTGGATGCACTTCTCGACCCAGTTCAGCGCGACCACGCTCGGGCTGCTGTGGGGCTACCCGTTCTTCGTGCGCGGCGAGGGCCGCAGCGAGGAGACCGCGGGCCTGCTGCTCACCCTGATGGTGCTGGCGGTGATGAGCGCGGGGCCGGTGCTCGGCTGGCGGATCACCGTGCAGCCCTGGCACCGCTCCACGCTGGTGCTCGGGATCGTGCTCGCGATCATGACTGTCTGGACCGCCGTGCTGGCCTGGCCTGGCGACGCCCCGCTGTGGCTGCTCGTGGTGCTGGTCGTGGTCGTGGGGGTCGGCGGTCCCGCCTCGATGATCGGCTTCGACCTCGGGCGCACGTCGAACCCGGCGCGGCGGCTGGCCAGCGCGACCGGGATCATCAACCAGGGCGGCTTCTACGCCAGCCTGCTGCTGGTGATCGCGATCGGGCTGATCCTCGACTGGCGCACGCCCGGCGGCGGGAGCGACTATCCGGCCGAGGCGTTCCGCTGGGCGATGAGCTTCCAGTACCTGCTCTGGGGCCTCGGCCTGGTCCAGATCTGGCGCTACCGGCGCCGTACCCGCGCCCGGATCCTCGCCGACGACCCCGACCTCGCGCTCTTCAACGCCGGCCACTACGTCACCGACTGACCTCTACAGCAGCACCCCGTGCGGCAGGTACGGCCTGGGCGGCCTCATGTTCCGGATCGCGAGGTAGCCGCGCTGGTGGAGATCCAGCCGGGCGGCCATCCCGACGTCGACCGCCCACTCGTTCTCGGCGGTGACGTGGGCCAGGGTCACCGGATGCACCGGCGACGAGGCCGCGAACGCCTCCCAGGCCAGCGTCGTCGCGGTACGCCGGTCGGTCGCCGCCAGCAGCACGGGCGACCCGTCGGGGCGGACGTAGGCATAGCCCGAGCCCGCCGGTCGGTCGGTGACGAGCAGCCGGAAACCCTCCGTCAGCACCAGGTGGTCGGAGCCGTGGGCGGCGCCACGGGTGCGACGGTCGATCGAGTCCAGCAGGTCGATGTCCCCCGCGCTGCCCTCCCGCACGTGCTCGACCACCGGCAGCACCGACCGGTCGACGGTGCCACGCAGGAACATCTGCGGGTGGAGCGTGAACCCGGCCGCGCGGTAGCGGCGGGTGGCCTTCGGGTCCTCCGAGGCGTTGAGCATCCCGCGGAGGCAGCCGCGCCCGTGGTGCAGCGCCGCCTCGAGCAGGGCCCGGCCGACGCCGCCGCCCTGGAGCGCGGGCCGCACCGCGAACGACGCCAGGATCCACATCAGCTCTCGCGTGAACGACGTCGCGAACCCGACCATGGCGCCGTCCCGCTCGGCTACCCACGACCCGCCCGGGTCGGTCTCCAGCAGGTGCGCGGTGCGCCGGGACCAGGCCCGCGAGTGCTCGGCCGTACGGCGCGCCGGCTCCAGCCCCGAGCCCGCCAAGGTTCGCACGTCCAGGTCGTAGTAGCTGTCGTCGGACAGCCGTTCGGCGTCCGTCATGTCCTCGGTCCGCATCGGCCGGATCCTCACCTCACCCACGCGACGAAACTAGCTGCCCGGGTATGGTCCGGCCATGCGGATCGTGGTCGCGCCGGACAAGTTCGCCGGCACCCTCTCGGCCGTCGAGGCGGCAGCCGCGATCGCGGAGGGCTGGGCCCGGCACGCACCCGGTGACGTGATCGAGCAGGTACCGATGTCCGACGGCGGACCGGGGTTCGTCGAGGTGCTCCACGCGGCGCTCGGCGGTGACCTGCTCGGTGTCAAGGTCACGAACCCGTACGGCGAGGAGGTGCCCGCCACGGTCCTGCGCGTCGGGGACACCGCGTTCGTCGAGTCCGCGCAGGCGGTAGGCCTGCACCTCACCCCGCGCGAGGGGCGGCAGCCGGAGCGCGGCACCAGCCGTGGGGTCGGCGAGCTCCTGCTCGCTGCCGCCGGTGGCGGCGCGCGCCGGATCGTCGTCGGGCTGGGAGGCTCGGCCACCAACGACGGTGGCGCCGGCGTGCTCGCCGCGCTGGGCGCGACAGCGACCGGAGCCGAGCTGGACGCGGGACCCGCTCCCCTCGACGGGATCACCGCGATCGACCTGGCACCCGCCCGCGAGGCACTGGCGGGCGTCGAGCTCGTGGCCGCCAGCGACGTCGACAACCCACTGGCCGGGCTGTTGGGCGCGACCAAGATCTACGGTCCGCAGAAGGGCCTGCCCGAGGATCGGCTACTCGTCGTCGACGGCTGGCTCGAGCAGCTCGGCATCGCCGCCGACCGTCGCACCGCCGCCGCGAAGGGCGCCGGAGCCGCGGGTGGGATCGGGTTCGCGCTGCTGCTCCTCGGTGCCGTCCGGGAGCCCGGCGTGGAGATGGTCGCCGCGGCCGTGGGGCTCTCGGACCGGATCCGGGGCGCCGACCTGGTGGTGACCGGTGAGGGTGCCTTCGACTTCTCCTCGCGCTCCGGCAAGGTGCCGTACGGCGTGGCCCAGCTGTGCGCCGAAGGTGTCGTGCCCTGCGTCGCCCTGGCCGGTCAGGTGTTGATCGGTGCCCGGGAGATGCGCACCCTCGGCGTCGAGTCGGCCTACTCCGTGGTCGACCTGGTGGGGGAGGGGCGCGCGTTCGCCGACCCCGCCGGCTCCCTGGCCCGGCTGGCCGAGCGCACCGCGCGCACCTGGTCGCGCTGACCCACCCGCTGACCCACCCGCGGGCCCGGTCCAGACGGGTCACCGGGCTTCGGGCCGGATCGCGGGGGACGTGGCCGTGGAATAACCCCGCGTGTGGGAGGATTGACCCTGCACGGACACCCCCCATTCCACACGGGAGCACAGACCATGACCGAGCAGGTCCAGCACACGCACGAGACCCGCACCGACGGGATCAACCTGAGCGACGGCGCCGCCTCCAAGGTGAAGGCACTGCTGGAGCAGGAGGGTCGTGACGACCTCGCGCTGCGCATCGCGGTGCAGCCCGGCGGATGCTCCGGACTGCGCTACCAGCTCTTCTTCGACGAGCGCTCTCTCGACGGTGACCAGGTCACCGACTTCGGCGGGGTCGCGGTCGTCGTCGACCGGATGAGCGTGCCTTACCTCAGTGGCGCCACCATCGACTTCGTCGACACCATCGAGAAGCAGGGCTTCACCATCGACAACCCCAACGCCACCGGCTCGTGCGCCTGCGGGGACTCCTTCCACTAAGTCACACCACGCTCCAGACAAAGGCCCCGTCGTGAGACGGGGCCTTTGTGTTGCGCCTGCGGTACGACGGCGACTACCGGCCGGTAGGCTCGGGGTGGCTCAGGCCACGCCGTCCGCCCACCGTTTGGACGGGTTCGCCCCAGCGGGCGAGGATGGGCTCCACCCCACCAGAACAGGACCCCCATGTCTCTGCTGATCGCCGGTTCGATCGCCTCGGACCACCTGATGTCGTTCGGCGGCAAGTTCTCCGACTCCCTCGTCGTCGAGCAGCTGGACAAGCTCTCGGTGTCGTTCCTCGTCGAGGATCTCGAGGTACGACGCGGCGGCTGTGCCCCGAACATCTCCTTCGGCCTGGCCCGGCTCGGCGTCCGACCGGTGCTCGTCGGCGCGGCCGGCATCGACTTCGGCGAGTACCGCACCTGGCTCGAGGACAACGGCGTCGACTGCGACTCGGTGCACATCTCGGAGACCCGCCACACCGCCCGCTTCGTGTGCACGACCGACAGCACGATGGCGCAGTTCGCCTCCTTCTACCCGGGCGCGATGAGCGAGGCGCGCGAGATCGCGCTGGCGCCGATCGTCGAGCGGGTCGGCGACCCCACCTACGTCGTGGTCGGCCCCGACGACCCCGACGGCATGCTCCGGCACACCCGCGAGTGCCGGGAGGCCGGCTACCCGTTCATCGCCGACCCGGGCCAGCAGCTGGCCTTCGGCGACGGCGACCTGATCCGCGAGCTCGTCGACGGTGCGGCCCTCCTGTTCAGCAACGAGTACGAGTCGCACCTGATCGAGCAGAAGACCGGCTGGTCGGAGGCGGAGATCCTCGACCGGGTCGGCGTGCAGGTGTCGACGCTGGGTGCCGACGGGGTGCGGATCAAGCAGACGGGCGAGGCCACGATCGAGGTTCCCGCCCTCGATGTCACCGCCGTCGAGCCCACCGGTGTCGGCGACGCCTTCCGGGCCGGCTTCCTGGCCGCGCTCTCGTGGGGGAGCGGCTACGAGCACGCGGCCCAGGTCGGCTGCACGCTCGCGGCGTACGTCGTGGAGAGCGTGGGCACGCAGGAGTACGGCTTCACCAAGGCCGAGTTCCTTGCGCGTTTCGAGAAGACCTACGGCGCTGACGCGACCGCCGACATCGAGCCGAACCTGAGCTGAGCGCCCGCTCAGCTGACCCGCCGGACGCGGTACGACGGCACGCCGTCGGCCGCGGCCTGCTCACCGAGGTACTCCTGGGCGCGCATCCGGCACCAGGCCGGCACGTCGACCCGCGCGGCGACGTCGTCGGCCTCGACCGCGACCACGCCCCCGACCGGCACGTCGCCGATCCGGCGGCCGAGCTCGACGACCGGCATCGGGCAGGCCAGGCCCCGGCAGTCGAGCACCAGGTGCGGGACCGTCGCACCCGCGCTCACGGAGTGCCCCCCTCGCGTCGAAGCCGGCCCACGACCTCTGGCAGCAGCCGGCAGAACGCGCCCACCTGCTCCGCGGTCGTCTCGCGGGTGAGCGACACCCGCACGTTGCCGTGCGTGAGCGCGCCCATCGCGGCCAGCACATGGCTCGGTTCCAGCGTGCTCGCCGTACAGGCCGAGCCGCTCGCGACCCCGAAGCCGTGCCGGTCCAGCTCGGTCACCAGCGCCTCACCGTCGAGGTAGAGGCAGGAGAAGGTCACCAGGTGGGGCAGTCGCTCCTCGGGAGCGCCGACCACCTCTGTGTCGGGCAAGGCCCCGGCGGCCGCGCGGACCCGGGCCACCAGCGCGTGCTGGCGGCGGTTGGTCTCCTCGGCCTCCGCTGCCACGGCCTGCAGCGCCGCAGCGGCGGCGAGGGCGGCCGGTACGTTCTCGAAGCCGATCGTGCGCTCGTCCACGCGGTCGTCGCCCGGGAACGGGTTGCGCCAGCGTGCTCCCTTGCGCACCAGCAGCACTCCGACCCCGGCCGGGCCTCCCCACTTGTGCGCCGATCCGGCCGCGGCCGACCAGCCGGCGGGAAGCGGGAACCTGCCCAGCGACGCACACGCGTCGGTGAAGAGTGGCGCGGCCGGAACCGCGCCGGCCACGTCTGCCACTGGCTGGACGGTGCCCACCTCATGGTTGGCCGTCTGCACGGCCAGCACACCCGCCCCGCCGTCGACACCCAGGGCCGCCTCGGCCACCGCGCGGGGGTCGATCCGGCCGGTCGCGTCCACCGGCACGCTGGCCGTGGGTGCCTGGGACCAGGCGGCCGCATGGAGCACGGCCGAGTGCTCGACCGCCGAGTGCACGATCGCCCGGCCCTCGCCTCGGCGGCGCCCGGCGAGCAGGCCGAGCAGACCGAGGTGCACCGCGTGGGTGCCA
>Ga0207708_10001696_pt1 | contig 16310 bp, 17 predicted proteins | sample KBSK5101metaG_FD_184340 | JGI IMG/M metagenome (GOLD analysis project Ga0207708, IMG submission 184340) | Corn, switchgrass and miscanthus rhizosphere microbial communities from Kellogg Biological Station, Michigan, USA - KBS K5-10-1 metaG... | ecosystem: Host-associated > Plants > Roots >...
TGCCACGGCGGCGGAATTCGGGGAAGGTCGCGAGCACATTCACGCACCACGAACCCGGTGCCTTAGCCTCGAGACGCACGAGCGGCTGCACGATCTCCGGCGCCTCTGCGAGACTGCCTTGAAGATCGTAAGGGTCATCGAGTCGATAGCCGACGAGGGCCGCGGCAATCTCGCCGTCGGTCTCGGCGATAACCGCGTTCTTGTAGGAGAAGCCTCCCGTGTCACGTCGCGCCCTATCACGGCCGAATTCGAGCACCGATTGCCCGGGCACCTTCAGCGTGCTCCACATGAAGGACGGCATGCCTTCGCCGGCGATATCGACCAGGACCGCGAGCGTGGCGGCGTCTGCCTTAGTGGCAGGGCGAAAGCTCGGCTTTTGCGTCGCCATCCAGGCGAACCTACACCAGCATGGTCACCGGGTCTTCGATATAGGCCTTGAAGGCGGCAAGCAGCTCGGCGCCGAGCGCGCCGTCGATGACGCGGTGATCGACCGAAAGAGTTACGCTCATAATCGTGGCGATCTTGAGCGCATCATCTTTCACGATCGCGCGCTTCTCGCCGCGCCCGACCGCAAGGATCGAGGCCTGCGGCGGGTTGATCACGGCATCGAAGCGGTCGATGCCGTACATGCCGAGATTTGAGATCGTGGTCGAGCCGCCCTGATATTCGTGAGGCGCGAGGCGCTTTGATCTTGCGCGGGCGGCGAGATCGCGCATCTCGTTGGAAATCTCGGAGAGACTCTTCACCTCAGCATTGCGGATGACCGGCGTGTGCAGTCCTCCGCCTTCGAGCGCCACCGCCACCGCGATGTCGGAAGCGCGATGACGGAGCAATCCCGCATCTGTCCAGGTGGCGTTGGCGCCGGGCACGGCCTGAAGCGCCATCGCAAAGGCCTTGATGATGAAGTCGTTGACCGAGAGCTTGAAGGCTCGCGGCCCATCCTGCGGTGCCATGCCGTTCAGACGCGCGCGGGCGGCAAGCACGGCGTCGAGCTGGCAGTCGATATTGAGATAGAAATGCGGGATGGTCTGTTTCGACAGCGTAAGCCGCTCGGCGATGAATTTCCGCATCGTGTCGAGCGGCACAAGCTCGTAGGAATCAGGCGCGTAGAGCGCGAGCACCTGCTGTTCAGACATGCCGTGCGCAGCAGGTGCCTCACGTTTGACGAGTTCTTGCAGGCGGGCTCTCGGGGCCCTTTCCGACTCGGAAGGCGCTTCTGCATGCCTGGGGGCTTGCGCCGGACCTCCTGCCGCGCGCTCGATGTCGGCGTTGACGATGCGGCCGTAAGGGCCCGAGCCGTTGATGGTCCGAATATCGATCCGCCGTTCACGCGCAAGCCGCCGCGCCAGGGGCGAAGCAAAGACGCGGTCTCGTCCATTCCGCCTGATCTGCGCGGCGATTTCGTCCATGACCTTTTCGGCTGCCGCCTGTTCGCCCGCTACCGATTGTGAACGGGATTGGGGTGGTGGGCTCAAAGATTCGGCTGCTTTGCCGTCCTCTTCACCCGCTTCGGCTCGCGCCGCGACCTCTCCTGCGGTGGAAGGCGCGGTCTCCCCTTCTTCCAAAAGAAGCGCGATTGGCTTGTTGACCGGAACCTGCTCGCTGCCCTCAGGCACGAGAATCTTGCCGATCGTCCCTTCGTCGACTGCCTCGACCTCCATGGTCGCCTTGTCGGTCTCGATCTCGGCAATGACATCGCCGCTTCTGACGGCGTCGCCTTCCTTGACATGCCACTTGACGAGAGTGCCGGTTTCCATGGTCGGCGACAGCGCCGGCATCAGGATCTGCGTGCTCACGACGGATGGCCCTCTGCTTCGGCGAGCGCCGCCATCTGCTCCTCCCAATGCTGCCCGTCGAACAACGTGACGCGCGAGATGGTAACTTGGCCATCATCGAGGCAGCGCACGTTCACACTGAAGCCGTCGGGCTTAGAACGCGGCACATAGAAGCTCTTGATGCCGCAGAGCGAGCAGAAGTGGTGCTTCGCGATGCCGGTGTTGAACCGATAGGTGGTGAGCTTGTCCTCGCCCGAGAGCAGTCGGAAACGCTCCTTGCCCACAATGAGGTGGAGATAGCCAGTCCGGCGGCAGATCGAGCAGTTGCACTCCTTGACCTCGATGACATCGGGCGCGAGCACCGCGAACCGGACCATTCCGCAATGGCAGCCGCCGGTCTTCCAGTTCATCGGACCCTGCTCCATTTGTCTTATTCCCGGTAGCAGACGGATTTGACCGCGGCGATGGCCTGATCGACCGATGGCAGCGCAAGCTTCTCGAGATTGGCGGCGTAGGGCATAGGGACGTCGACGCCTGTAACCTTTGTCGGCGGCGCGTCGAGATAGTCAAAGGCCTCAGCTGTGACTCGCGCGGCAACCTCAGAGCCAATCGAGCAGATCGGCCACCCCTCTTCCACCGTGACAAGGCGGTTCGTCTTCTTCACCGAGGCAACCACCGTGTCGATGTCGAGCGGGCGGAGCGTGCGGAGGTCGATCACCTCCGCATCGATGCCCTCTTCGGCAAGGCGCTTAGCCGCGTCAAGCGCGTAAGCCATGCCGCGCGAGTAAGAAACGATGGTGACGTCTTTTCCCTCTCGTGCAATGCGTGCCTTACCAATGGGGAGAACAAAATCATCGAGCTTGGGCACCTCGAAACTCTGGCCGTAGAGAATCTCATTCTCCAGGAAGATCACGGGGCTTGGATCGCGGATCGCCGCCTTGAGCAGACCCTTGGCATCTGCGGCGGTGTAAGGCGCGATGACCTTCAAGCCTGGCACCTGCGCGTACCACGCAGAGTAGTCCTGACTATGTTGCGCCGCGACCCGCGCGGCCGCGCCGTTAGGCCCTCTGAACACGATCGGGCAGCGCATCTTGCCCCCCGACATATAGAGCGTCTTGGCGGCGGAGTTGACGATGTGATCGATCGCCTGCATCGCGAAGTTCCAGGTCATGAACTCTACGATGGGCCTAAGTCCGGCGAACGCTGCGCCGATGCCGACGCCGGCAAAGCCATATTCGGTGATCGGCGTATCCACGACGCGGGTCGGACCGAACTCATCGAGCAGTCCTTGCGTCACCTTGTAGGCGCCCTGATATTCGGCGACCTCCTCGCCCATCACAAAAACGGAGGGATCACGCCGCATCTCCTCGGCCATGGCGTCGCGCAACGCTTCGCGCACCGTCATCGAGGCCCTCTCGGTACCGGGCGGAACTTCTGCTTCAACCTGCGGCTCTTGCGGCGCGACTTGCGGTCCTCCGGCCGGCGCCTTCTCGACTTCAGGCCGCACTTCCCCGAGGTCGGTCTCCTGCACCTCGGCTGGAGGTTCGACGCGATTTCGATCCTCGTTTTGAGGAACGGCCGCCCGCGTCTCGAAGGATGAGGCCGCCGGAGCGCCCTCCCCGTCGGTCAGGAGCACGGCGATCGGCTGGTTCACTGGCACATGCTCGGTGCCCTCGGCGACGAGAATCTTCCCCACATGCCCGTCATCGACGGCTTCCACCTCCATTGTGGCCTTGTCCGTCTCGATCTCTGCGATAACGTCGCCAGCGCGCACGGAATCGCCCTCGCCGACATGCCATTTGACGAGCTTGCCCTCCTCCATGGTCGGGGAGAGGGCCGGCATGAGAATTTCTGTTGCCATCAGACTCTTATCTAGGTGGGCTCAGCTGTCACATCAGAATAAAGCTCGGCGCTGTCGGGCTCGGGATCCTGCTGGGCGAATTCTGCAGCCTCGTTGATTAGAGCGCGAACTTCCCGGTCGATCTCCTTCAATTGGTCCTCGCTCGCGCGGCCCCCCTCGATGATGCGCTTGCGCAAAAGATCGATGGGATCGCGCTGCTCGCGCACCCCTTTCACCTCCTCGCGCGTGCGGTATTTGGCTGGGTCCGACATCGAGTGGCCACGATAACGATAAGTACGCATTTCGAGGATCTTCGGCCCCTCACCTCGCCGCGCGCGTGCGACAGCGCGTTCGCCGGCATCTCTCACCGCAACAACATCCATGCCGTCGACCTGCTCGCCGGGAATACCGAATACCGAGCCGCGGCTATAGAGCTCCTCGGCGCGCGCGCTGCCGCGTCCGACATGAGTCCCCATGGCGTAGTGGTTGTTCTCGATGATGTAGAGGACGGGGAGCTTCCACAGCGAGGCCATGTTGAAGCTCTCATAGACCTGCCCCTGATTGGCTGCGCCCTCGCCGAAATAAGTGAGGCAGACGCGATCGTTACCGCGATATTTGTTGGCGAAGGCGATGCCAGTGCCGAGCGGCGCCGGCGCACCGACAACGCCGTGGCCGCCGTAGAAGTTCTTCTCGACCGAGAACATATGCATCGAGCCGCCCTTACCTTTGGCATAACCGTGGCGGCGCCCGGTGAGCTCGGCCATCACGCCCTTTGGCTCCATGCCGGTTGCAAGCATGTGCCCGTGGTCACGATAGGCGGTGATGACCTGATCGCCAGGCTCGATTGCCATCTGCATGCCGACGACGACAGCCTCCTGGCCGATATAGAGGTGACAGAAGCCGCCGATGAAGCCCATGCCGTAAAGCTGGCCGGCCTTCTCCTCGAAGCGGCGAATGAGCAGCATCAGCCGATAGGCCGACAGCTCCTGTTCGGATGTGAGACCCGGCTTGCCGGTAGGGATCGATCCCGCCTTGCCATCGCCGAGCCAGAGATTGGCAGACCCGGGCGTGAGGCTTGGGCTTGCGCTGTTCAAGTCTATCTCCTTGACTGCCCCGCGCTCTGACAAACGCTAGCACGTGCTTTGCGGTTCACGGAAGATCGTGGCACGCAGCACTATCCCGTTCCTGCAACGCTGCAGCTGTGCACAGGGAGCTGTTCTAGCGTTTGGGAAGTGTGCCGATGGCCGCAGCGGGATCAGGGGCAGGCTGACGGCGCTTCAACATCACGAGATCGTCGGGATGGGCGAGATTGAGAATGGCGCGGGCGCGCTCATCGAGCATGTCGGGGTCGAGGCTCTCGGGCCTGAGCAGCGCGACATCCCGCTCGAGGCGGTTCTTTACCTCCTTCAGCCCGGCGAGCTCCCCAGCGAGCACTTCCTGGCGGCGCTCGAGATCGGCGCGCGCTTTGAGACCATGCTCGCCGGTTTGCAAATTGTAGCCGAGATAACCGCCTGCCGCGCAGGCCAGCAGCGGAAAGATGAACGCCGTGAACCGCATCACTCCCCCCAACTTCCATCATTCCCGCGAAAGCAGGAATCCAGTAGCCACCGACGCCTCGATTAATCTACGGACGCAGGGATTGCTGGCTGCCCGGTCTATCCGGGTCATGACAGGGCTCGATAGAATCACCTGCCGGCGTTAACTGGTCGTTACCGACTCACCGCTTCAGCACCGAACGCCCCGCGTAACGGGCCGATGGGCCAAGCTCCTCCTCAATGCGGATGAGCTGATTGTATTTTGCCACGCGGTCAGAGCGTGCGAGCGAGCCGGTCTTGATCTGCCCGCAATTGGTTGCAACCGCGAGATCGGCGATGGTGGCATCCTCGGTTTCGCCGGAGCGGTGCGACATCACCGCGGCATAGCCCGCCTGCTGCGCCATACGCACGGCGTCAAGTGTCTCGGTCAAGGTGCCGATCTGGTTCACTTTGACGAGGATGGCATTGGCGATGCCCTTGTCGATCCCCTCCTTCAGCCGCGCGACATTGGTGACGAAAAGGTCGTCGCCGACGAGCTGGCAGCGATCGCCGAGGGCCGCGGTCAGGCCATGCCAGCCCTCCCAATCGTCCTCGGCCATCCCGTCCTCGATCGAGAAGATCGGGTAGCTCGCGACGAGCTCGGCGTAATAGGCAGTCATCTCGGCCGACGTGAGGGTTCGCTTCTCGCCTTCGAGGATATAGCGCCCGTCGTGGAACAGTTCGGTCGCGGCCACGTCGAGAGCGAGATAAATGTCCTCTCCTGGCCGGTAGCCGGCGGCAGTGATCGCCGCCATCACAAAGTCAAGCGCCGCGCGCGTCGAAGCGAGATCGGGAGCAAAACCTCCTTCGTCACCCACCGCGGTCGTGTAGCCGGCCTGCTTCAAGGCACTGCGCAGCGCATGGAACACTTCCGCTCCCATGCGCACGGCTTCGGCGATGCTCGGGGCCCCGACCGGCGCGATCATAAATTCCTGAAAGTCGATCGGATTGTCGGCATGCGCGCCGCCATTGACAATATTCATCATCGGCACCGGCAGGAGCGTCGCCTTAGGGCCGCCGAGATAGCGGTAGAGGGGCTGACTATGCGTTCTGGCCGCAGCCTTTGCCGCGGCAAGTGACACGCCGAGGATAGCATTGGCGCCGAGCCGCTTCTTGTTTGAAGTGCCGTCGAGGTCGCGCAAGCGTTGGTCAAGCCCACGCCGATCGTCGGCATCGAAACCTTGCAGCCCGTTTCGGATTTCGCCGTTGACGGCCTCCACCGCGCGCTTTACGCCCTTGCCCTCGTAGCGCTTGCCGCCGTCCCTGAGCTCATGCGCCTCATGCGCTCCGGTCGACGCGCCAGACGGGACCGCGGCGCGGCCGAAGGCGCCGTCCTTGAGCACCACATCGACCTCGACGGTCGGGTTACCGCGGCTGTCCAGGATTTCCCGGCCGACGATGGTGGCGATGGCTGTCATGCGTAGAGGGCCCTTCCCGAATGTGCGGCCCTCTTAGCTGAACCTTCGTTTGAGCGGAAGGCGATATCTTGTAGATGCCCCTTTAGCCTCGCGCGCCCGTCGGCGCGCTTGCCATCGGCACTCCCTTGGCCTTGCGCGGGGGCCTGCCGCACCCCGGCAGCGGGCTCATGATCACTTCGACGTTCGGGTCCTAGGTGTTCATAGCTCCTGACGCGGCGTCAATGCCAAGCCCGATGAGGCCGCCGAAAACCACATTGCCCGCTGTCATCACCTCCGTGTGAGAGGCAAGGGTGCTAACGCCGGGGCTGTAGCATTGGGCGGTGCAGGACACGGTCACGTTATGCTTGCTCTTCGGTAGAGTTATGTTGGCCGGCGTTTGCACCATGCGGGTTCCGATTGCGGGCGATTGAAGCTGACACATAGCGCCCGGCACACCAGGCGTGTTTGTTGCTCGGTTCCTTTTACGATTGTCGAGCAACCGGGAAGAAGAATGGAAACGATGCAGATTACGTGATTAATCCGAGCCATGGGCCAGCCCCCACAAAGCTTGGCCTCCCCTATAAGTAGCAATATTATACACATGACAACTACTAGGCGAGTCAAATGACGTGGGTTAAGGAAGGGCTAAGTCCAGGCGCGCTGGTGCTGTTTTCGGGGGGCCAGGACTCAAGCGTTTGCCTTGCTTATGCGCTGAGCCGCTACCTAAGGGTCGAGACCGTCGGCTTCGACTATGGCCAGCGGCATGGCGTTGAACTCGAGTGCCGCAAGCGCGTGCGAGAGGAAATGGCGAGGCGCTTCCCTGCCTGGAGCAAGAGGCTCGGACCAGACCATGTGCTGGACGTGTCGAGCTTCGGCGCGATCAGCGACACGGCGCTCACGAGTGACACGGAGATTGTGATGCTTGCCTCCGGCCTTCCCTCAACCTTCGTGCCGGGCCGCAACCTCGTGTTCTTCATCTATGCCGCGGCGCTCGGCTACCGGCTTGGACTCCATGTGTTGGTTGGCGGCATGTGCGAGACCGATTATTCGGGCTACCCCGATTGTCGCGATGCTACGTTGCGCGCGCTCGAGCAGGCCATCCGGCTCGGCACGGAAATTCCTTTCACGATCGAGACGCCGCTGATGTGGCGAACCAAGGCCGAGACTTGGACGCTCGCGCAAGAACTCGGAGGCAATGACCTGGTCGAGATGATTCTTGAAGAAACTCACACCTGCTACAAGGGTGAGCGAGGCATTCGTCACGACTGGGGCTATGGCTGCGGCGAGTGCCCTGCCTGCGAGCTCCGTGCTCGCGGATTCGCCGAGTGGCAAGCCTCGCGCGCTCAGGCTGGCCGACAGCGTCTGAGCGGCTAATTCTGCTCCCCTAAAAAGAACCAAACGCCGACCCAAGCACAATGACGGCTGCGAGCGCGATCAGTGCTCCCACAATGGCCACCATGAAGAGGTCGAAATAGCTCTCGCGGTGACTGACCCCGCACACAGACAGCAGCGTCACCACGGCGCCATTGTGCGGTAGGCTGTCGAGAGTCCCTGCGCTCAGCACCGCGACCCGATGCATGAGCGCCGGGTCCATGCCAGTTGCTACGGCGAGCTGCCGGTAGGTTTCGCCGAGAGCGTCGAGTGCGATGGTCAGGCCGCCTGAGGCGGAGCCCGTTAGCGCAGCGAGCACATTGACAGCCAGGGCGAGAGACACGAGCGGGCCGCCTTCGATCGACAGCACAAAATCCCGCACCATAGCGAACGCGGGCAACGCAGCCACGACCGCCCCGAATCCTACGAGGCTTGCAACGCTCAATGCCGGAAGTACCGAGGCGTTGGCGCCAGCATCGAGGCTGGCCCGCAGCGACGGCAGCCGGCGATAGTTTAAAGCGATCGTGACGGCGATGGCGGCAGCTAGCGCGACCACCACCGCCCAGACGCCGCCCACAGCAGAAAGCGAGGTCGCACCCCAGCGCTCCTCGGCAAGAAACGTCGTATCCAGCCGCGGCAGCAGGAAGAGACTCATGGCGAGGTTGACGAGAATGACCACGATGAGCGGAAGCAAAGCCGCGAACACGGTGGGGTCCGTCCCTGCGTGGGCTCCATGTTCGATCTCAGCGGGATCGAACTCGCTCGCGATCACTGCGCGTTCACGTTCTTTAGCTTGCTGCATCGACCCGGCGGCGCCTTCGGCTCTGCCGTAGCCCTCGCCCCGAGAACGCGCCGCGGACTCGGCGCGGCCCAGCCACCATAGCCCGAAGGCGAGCATGATGGTGGCCGCGATGATTCCGAGAACGGGCGCGGCAAAAGGTGTTGTGCCGAAGAACGGCATGGGAATGGCGTTTTGCAGCGCCGGCGTGCCGGGCAGTGCCGACATGGTGAACGTCATCGTGCCGAGCGCGACGGCCGCAGGCATCAAGCGCGGTGGGATGTCGGCGGCTTTGAAAAGTCCCTGCGCCATCGGCACGATCACGAAAATGGCGACGAACAGGCTTACGCCACCGTAAGTGACGATAGCGCCCGCCAGGACGACGGCGAGCACGGCGCGGGCCGCCAAGACGTTCCGTCATGAAGCGGGCAATGACTGAGACGGAGCCGCTATCGTCCATGAGCTTTCCGAACACGGCACCGAGCAGAAACAACGGAAAGAACTGGGCCAGAAAGTGCGCGGCTCCGACCATGAAGGTCTGGGTCCAGTGTGCGAGAAGCGGCTCGCGTGCGAAGGCTGCGGCGATAAGGGCTGCGGCTGGCGCGAGAAGGAGCACGCTCCAGCCGCGGAAGGAGAGCCAGACAAGCAATCCGAGCCCAGCGAGGATCCCGAGAAGGCCCATGCGGTCAGCTTAATTCGCCCAAAGCCGCGACGTCGAACGTCGAACGGACACCCAAGTCGGCGGTATGGGCTGTGAGAAAGGCCTCGGCCGACCGGCGACCCTCGTCGCGCAGCATGCACAGGAAGTCCCACTCGGCGTTGAGCTTCGAGGAATAACCAAGTTCCGTCATGATTTCGCTGGCGATGCGATGAATGCGCATCTTTGCCCAACGCGCTCCCTCGGAATGTCCTGGATCGGACGCCTGCTGCAGCACAGCAATCATCCGTAGTTCCTTGAGCAGCGGCGCATTGAACGAGACCTCGTTGATGCGGTTGAGGATCTCACGTGCACTGCGGGGTGTGCCGGGCCGATCTACGGGGTTGACCTGCACCAGGATCGTGTTGCTCGAGATGCATTCGCGGACGAGAGGTGTGATCGTCGGATTACCGGCGTAACCACCATCCCAATAGGCTTCGCCGTCGATCTCGATGGCTTGAACAGAGTGGGCAGGCATGCCGAAGCAAGCAGGACGTCAGGCGTCAGCTCCGCGTTGTGGAACACACGCCCACGGCCAGTGCGTACATTGGTCGCCGTCACAAAGAGTTTGATCGCAGCGTTTGCAACGCGCTTGAAGTCGATGCATTCGGCCAGGATTTCGCGCAGTGGGTTCGCACCGCGCGGATTGAGATCGTAAGGCGAGAAAACGCGCGCGGCGAGATCGAAAGCAATGAAGATGGGCGATGTATCGATCGTCCAACGCCCTAGCATGACGTCGAGAGGCGTGCGTCGGAACGCGCTCAACAGGGCCGCGCGGGAAACACTTTGCCAGAACAATTCTAGTCTCGCTTTGGCGGGCTCAGCGCCTCCCTCGGCATAGCCGTCGACGAGAATGGCGGCGTTCATTGCCCCGGCCGAGGTGCCGGATATGCCTTCGATGCAGAGCCAAGGCTCATCGAGAAGGCGGTCGAGCACGCCCCAGGTAAAGGCTCCGTGCGCGCCACCGCCTTGCAACGCAAGGTCGACCAGAACTTGGCCCCCGCCGCGCTCAGGATCCGGGTTCATCCTCGCCGTCCTTAAGTCCTTCTTTGGCCCACGCACAATGGCAACACACGCACAGTCGGTCTTGCTCTTGGTGCCGGCAAGCGCCAAGTTCTGTCCATGTATGCCGTCAAGGAAATCCACTACACGCTGCAAGGCGAAGGCGCCCAGACCGGCCGCCCGGCGGTATTCTGCCGCTTCGCAGGGTGCAATCTCTGGTCCGGCCGTGAACAGGATCGCGCGAAAGCGACCTGCAATTTCTGCGACACTGATTTTGTCGGTACTGATGGGCCGGGGGGTGGAAGGTTTCCCACACCAGAAAGTCTCGCCGGGGCTTGCCGCGAGAGGTGGCGCGGCAATTCGGGAACGCCGCCTTATGTCGTGCTGACCGGCGGAGAGCCGATGCTGCAAGTCGATGAGCCGCTGATCGATGCTCTGCACAAGGTAGGCTTCGAAGTCGCCATCGAGACCAATGGCACGTTGCCTGTCCCGCGCGTGATCGACTGGATCTGCGTGAGCCCTAAGGCTGGAGCGCGGCTCGTCCAGTGCTCAGGCGACGAGCTCAAGCTCGTGTACCCACAGGATGCGCTGGCGCCCAAGCAGGTGGAAGATCTCGACTTCGCTCATTTCTTGCTCCAGCCCATGGACGAAGGTCCAAGGACGCCAGCCAACCTCCGCGCTGCCATTGACTATTGCCTGGCCCATCCCAAATGGCGCTTAAGCATGCAGACCCATAAGCTGTTAGGGCTGCCATGAGCATCGCACTGGCCGGGTGCAGCAAAATCTCATAAACGACTGCCATGCGTGTCTATAAGGAATTCACTTTCGAAGCCGCTCATTTGCTTCCGTCCGCGCCGCCGGGCCACCCCAATGCACGAGTACACGGACATTCTTTCCGCGTGCGGGTTACCGTCGACGGTGAGCCGAATGACGAAACCGGCGTCGTCCTCCATTTCGATGACCTCGAAGCGGCGATGAAAGATGCCCGCGACGCGCTCGACCATCGTTTCCTAAACGACATCGAGGGGCTCGCCGCGCCGACGCTCGAGCGCATAGCCGTGTGGCTGTGGGACCGCCTGCATAACCGCCTGCCTGGGCTTGCCGAGATCGAGGTCGCTCGCGACACCTGTCATGAAGGATGCATCTATCGGGGGCCTCAGCGCCGGCTTGCGGCGGAGTAAGGCAATGGCGCGCAAGATCTCAGGACTGAAGCAGCTCGGCGCCAGCACGCCGATTCCAAAATCACCAAGTGAGGCCGAGCTTGAGCGCGTTCCCAACCCGCACGAGGACGCGCCTTACCTTGCGCGCTTCACTTGCCCCGAATTCACCTGTCTCTGTCCAATCACGGGCCAGCCTGACTTCGCGCATTTCGTGATCGACTACGCCCCATGTGTCTGGCTGCTCGAGTCGAAGTCGCTCAAGCTTTATCTCGCAAGCTTCCGCAACACGGGTGCATTCCACGAGGACGCGACCATTACCATCGGCAAACGCATCGTCGAGCTGATCGAGCCGACATGGCTCAGGATCGGCGGCTACTGGTACCCGCGTGGCGGCATCCCGATCGACGTGTTCTGGCAACACGGCACGCCGCCAGAAGGCGTCTGGATTCCAGACCAAGGGGTTTCGCCCTATCGCGGCCGCGGCTGATTATCCCCGCAGAGTTTCAGACTGATAGTTTCTTGGTGAGCCGGTCGATAGCGATTAGCTCTGCGAGCAGGGGTTCCAGCTCTTTGAGCGGGAGCATATTGGGGCCGTCGGAGGGCGCGCGGTCGGGGTCCTGATGCGTCTCGATGAACACTCCGGCAACACCTACCGCGACCGCGGCGCGGGCGAGCACTGGCACGAAGCGCCGCTCACCTCCGCTCGACGTGCCCTGCCCTCCAGGTTGCTGCACCGAGTGCGTGGCGTCGAAGATCACCGGTGCTCCCATCTCGACGAGGATCGGCAGCGCGCGCATGTCCGAAACGAGCGTGTTGTAGCCGAAGGAGACGCCGCGTTCGGTCACCAGCACATTTGGGTTGCCGGCACCAACGACCTTGGCCACGACATTCTTCATGTCCCATGGCGCAAGGAACTGACCCTTTTTGACGTTGATTACTTTGCCCGTGCGGCCGGCCGCTAAAAGAAGGTCGGTCTGGCGGCAAAGGAAAGCCGGGATCTGCAAGATATCGACCGCCGCCGCCACCGCGGCGCACTGATCGGACTCATGCACGTCGGTGGTGATGGCGAGACCGGTGGCTTCCTTGATCTCGGCAAAAATTGGAAGCGCCTCTTTCAGTCCGAGTCCCCGCGCGCTAGCCAAGCTCGTTCGGTTCGCCTTGTCGAACGAGCTCTTATAGACAAGTCCGATGCCGAGACGGCCAGCGATCTCCTTGAGGGCGTGCGCAGTTTCAAGTGCATGCGCCCGGCTTTCCAGCACGCAAGGCCCGGCAATCATCGCAAGCGGCAAACCATTGCCAAAACGGGCGTTTCCCGCCGCGACAACGGGGCTTGGCGTGGGGCGCAGGGCTGCCGTCATGGCCGGACCATGGGGCGCGAGGCTCGTAGCGTCAACTGGGGGGCGACTGGCTCAGGGCTCGGTTCGCTTCCATTCCGGCCGATCTTGCTCATACTGCAGAGCGACGCTTGTGAACTCGGGGAGCCACGGCTCGCGACGCTTGGTCCATAGTTCATAGCTCGGCTGCCACAGCCCTGGATCGTCGAACGAGCCGGGGTAAAGGTCTATCTCGTCGGGTATGTCCTAGTGGGAATAAACCGACGCGCCGCAAGCTCGGCAGGAATATCGGCGGTCATGCTCGGAGCTCTCGAAGACCGTTACCTCTCCCGTAACTGTCACCGCATCGCGTGGAAACACGACATAGAAATTGAACGGTGCGCCGTGCACCTTGCGGCAGGTCATACAGTGGCAGACGCCGATGCGATAAGGCTTCCCGCGCGCTTCGAACCTCACCTTGCCGCAAGCGCAGCCGCCTTTATGGACTTTATTTGCCATGTGCAATGGGGACGTTAAACGAGCCGCGACTGGTCGACCGCGGCGCCGATGAAGGAGGCGAACAGTGGATGCGGCTGGAACGGTCGCGATTTGAGCTCAGGGTGGAACTGGACGCCGATGAACCAGGGATGGTCCGGTCTCTCGACGATCTCCGGCAGCAGACCGTCAGGCGAGAGACCGGAGAAGCTCAAGCCGGCGGCCTCTAGCCTATTGCGATAGCGCGTATTCACCTCGTAACGGTGGCGATGCCGTTCCGAGATGCGGGTCGTACCATAGATTCCGGCAACCTTGCTGCCCTTGGCAAGCACGGCCTCATAGGCGCCGAGCCGCATTGACCCGCCGAGGTCGCCATTGACTTTGCGCTGCTGAAGCTCGTTGCCCTTCATCCATTCGGTCATGAGTCCGATCACTGGCTCCTCGGTCGGCCCGAACTCTGTCGAGCTCGCCCCGTCGATTCCTGCATCGCGCGCGGCCTCGATCACGGCCATCTGCATGCCGAAGCAAATGCCGAAATAGGGCACGCCGCGAGTACGCGCATAACGCGCCGCCTGGATCTTGCCTTCAGAGCCGCGCTCGCCGAAGCCGCCCGGAACGAGGATACCGTGCACGTCCTCGAGATAGGCCGAGGCATCTTCGCTCTCGAAGGTCTGAGACTCGATCCATTGCAAATTGACCTTCACCTTGTTGGCGATACCGCCATGAACCAGCGCCTCGTTGAGCGATTTGTAGGCGTCTTTGAGGCCTGTGTACTTGCCGACCACGGCGACGGTCACCTCGCCGTCGGGATTGGCGACCGTTTCAGAGATTTGCCTCCACCGCTCGAGGTCGGGTTCGGCCGCGTGTGTGATGCCGAAGGCGGCGAGCACCTCGCGGTCCAGACCTTCGGCGTGGTAGGCGCCGGGCACATCATAGATGCTCGCCACGTCGAGCGCCTGGATAACGGCTTCTGGGCGAACATTGCAGAACAGGGCAATCTTCTGCCGCTCGTCCTTGGGCAAAGGTCGGTCTGTGCGGCAAAGCAGGACATCGGGCTGGATACCAATCGAGCGAAGCTCTTTGACCGAATGCTGTGTCGGCTTGGTCTTGAGCTCGCCCGCGCTCGGGATGAAGGGAACCAGCGTCAGGTGGATGAACGCGGTCGAGCCGCGGGGAAGCTCGTTGCCAAGCTGGCGAATGGCCTCGAAGAAGGGCAGCCCCTCGATATCGCCGACGGTGCCGCCGATCTCGCACAAGACGAAATCGACGCCCTCGTTGCCGCTCGTGATGAATGACTTGATCGCGTCGGTGACGTGAGGAATGACCTGGACGGTCGAGCCGAGATAGTCACCCCGGCGCTCCTTGGCGATGATTTCCTGATAGATGCGCCCTGTGGTGATGTTGTCTGCCTGGCTCGCCGGACGTCCAGTGAACCGCTCATAGTGACCGAGATCGAGGTCGGTCTCAGCGCCGTCGTCGGTGACGAACACCTCGCCGTGCTGATAGGGGCTCATGGTCCCGGGATCGACATTGAGATAGGGGTCGAGCTTGCGTAACCGCACGCTGAACCCACGCGCCTGGAGCAGCGTGCCGAGCGCCGCCGAGGCAAGCCCCTTGCCGAGTGAGGAGACCACGCCGCCGGTAATGAAGACGTACCGCGCCATGGGCCTCGACCCTACACCGAAACGGGACTGAGTCGGTAGCCCCAAACCGCGTTACCCACGCCGGAGGATTAACCAGTGCTTGTTCGCGGAAGCGCTATTGCGATTGCGGGGCCTGCGGAGCGGCGGGCGCTACCGGCGCTGAAGGCGTGGCCGGACTTGCGGGAGCCGTACCGGACGGGACCTCGAGAGGCGCGAGCCCCCCGCCAGAGGGTTGGCCGGTCGGGTTCAAGATCGACGGCCCGGTGCGATGCTGGCTCGCCAGAATCGACAAGAAGAGGCTGGTCGCGAAGAAGCACGCGGCGAGGATCGCCGTGGTCTTGGTCAACGCATTGCCGGCACTGCGGCCGGTCATGAAGCCGCCGCCGCCGCCGCCGATGCCGAGCGCCCCGCCCTCGGAACGCTGCAACAGGATGACGCCAACCAGCGCCACCGCGACCATCACGTGAATGAGAAGAAGAACCGTGATCATGGAGTAGCCTTCGCTTTCGAAGGCGCTGTCTTATCCGAATCCGCTACGGTTTGGCTAGGCTTAGCGTCAACTATGGCGGTAGCCCCGCGATTGGGGTTGCGGTCGGGCACGGGTATGCCTTCGGCGCTTACCGGAGCCGGCGGGGGTGCCGGCGGCGCCGGCGGCGTGGGCTTGGGCACGCCGGTGCGGCAGCGGAATTTGATCGTTTCCTCGACTTCCAGGAAATTCCTGACGCGCTCGATCTCCTGGTCGTTCAGATGGTCCTTCACCCAGTCGGGGCCGCGCTCGAGCGCGGCTTGCATCGCGGGGGTGAGAAGTTTCTTCTGCTCAAGCTGGAGATTGTCGCAGGCGTCTTTATCCAACGGCTCGGCTACCGCGCGCACGGCAAACGGCAACGCAGAGCCCGAGGCGATAAGCGCTATGGCAATGACGCGCAGCAACGGCACCATGACGTCCCCCGTGGGAAAGCCGTTCCCCCCTGCCGCAAATCGAGTCCCAACAGAATGGCGAAGATTGCGCTCTTTGCCAACCCAGCTCAAGGGCCCCAATCTTAGCCGCCGCCCTTTCCGGCATAGGCCGATACAATCGCATAGAAATCCGCGGCTTTCAGGCTTGCGCCGCCCACCAGCGCCCCATTCACCTCGGGCACGAACAGAAGCTCGCGGGCATTGGCGGGCTTGACCGAGCCGCCATAGAGGATGCGCACGCCGCCCGCCTGCCCCTCCGCCAGCAAGCGGCCCAGCTCACCGCGAATGAAGCCGTGCAGCTCAGCCAC
>Ga0207708_10001700_pt1 | contig 16278 bp, 16 predicted proteins | sample KBSK5101metaG_FD_184340 | JGI IMG/M metagenome (GOLD analysis project Ga0207708, IMG submission 184340) | Corn, switchgrass and miscanthus rhizosphere microbial communities from Kellogg Biological Station, Michigan, USA - KBS K5-10-1 metaG... | ecosystem: Host-associated > Plants > Roots >...
AATGCCGTTGATTCAGGTGCGCGTCATCAAGGACGTGTTCAACAAGGACCAGAAGCGCCAGATCATCAACAAGCTGACCGATGCCATGGTCTCGGTCGAAGGCGAGAATATGCGCGGCGTAACGTGGGTCACGATCGAGGAAGTCGATAGCGGCGACTGGGGGATCGGCGGAAAAGCCTTGACCACCAGCGATGTCCACGCGCTGGCGGCGGGCAAGGCGGCCTGATCGTCCGGCCGCTCGCCCGAGCGCAGGTCGCGGCAATGCGCGGGACGGCGGTTACGCCGCCTTGCGTTTTGCCTCGATCAGCTTGCGGTTGATCAAGCACTCCGCGATCTGGATGGCGTTGAGCGCCGCCCCTTTGCGCAGATTGTCGGAGACGCACCACAGTGCGAGCCCGTTCTCCACCGTCGCATCCTCGCGGATCCGGCTGACATAGGTCGCGTCCTCGCCCGCGGCTTCGAACGGCGTGGCGTAGCCGCCGGCCTCGCGCTTATCGATGACCAGGACGCCCGGCGCATTGCGCAGCAGCTCGCGCGCCTCGTCCGCGGTGATCGGATTTTCGAACTCGATGTGCACGGCCTCGGAGTGACCGACGAACACCGGGACGCGCACGCAGGTCGCGACCAGCTTGATCTTGGGGTCGAGAATCTTTTTGGTCTCGACCACCATCTTCCACTCTTCCTTGGTGAAGCCGTCGTCCTGGAACACGTCGATGTGAGGGATCACGTTGAAGGCGATGCGCTTGGGAAAATTCTTCGGCGCGATCTCGTCGAGCACGTAGACCGACTTGGTCTGCGAGAACAGCTCGTCCATCGCCTCCTTGCCGGCGCCCGAGACCGATTGATAGGTCGCGACCACCACGCGGGTGATCTTGGCCTTGTCGTGGAGCGGCTTGAGCACGACCACGAGCTGCGCGGTCGAGCAGTTCGGATTGGCGATGATGCCCTTCTTGCGGAAACCGGTGACGGCGTCGGCGTTGACCTCGGGCACGATCAGCGGCACGTCGGAATCGTAACGCCAGCACGAGGAATTATCGATGACGACCGCGCCCGCCGCGGCGATCTTGGGTGACCACTCCTTCGATACCGCCGAGCCCGCCGACATCAGACAGATGTCCACGTCGGAGAAGTCGTAGTGCTCGAGCGCTTTCACCTTGAGTATCTTGTCGCCGAAGCTGACCTCGGTCCCCTGGCTGCGCCGCGAGGCGAGCGCGACCACCTCGTCGGCGGGAAACGACCGCTCGGCGAGAATGTTCAGCATTTCGCGGCCCACATTGCCCGTGGCACCAACCACCGCGACCCGGTAACCCATTGCCCGTTCTCCGAAAGTTTCCGCTCCGTGCCGGCGTGCCGGGGGTGGCGCAAGGCCTGCCCCGGGCACAATCGACGGCGCGCGATGCTGTAGGGGAGAAAGTGGCCCATGACAACGTCGATTCAAGGGCCGACGGCGGTTTCGCGCTCGGGAAGCGAGCGTCCCGGCCAGGGCTCGTGGACCGCGCCCGACCTGGACGACGGTCAACCCGTTCCGCGGATGCCGGTCACCTCTGGAAGGGATTCTGCCATCCGCGCGGGGCGCGGGCGGGGAACGCCGCCTCGAGGTAGTCGAGCAGCACTTTGCGGTCGTTGTCGCTCGGTCGCGGCATCGCGTGCCGCTGCGTCATCCAGTCGAGGGTGTCGTTCCAGCGCTCGCGGGTCTGGCCTTGCTGCGAGACGATCTTGAACCCATGGCAAGGGGTGCAGGCATAGAACGTCTGCTCGCGCCCGTCGGCCGCCGGATAGTCCTCCGGGCTCTCGTCGCGCGGCGTGAAGGCCGGAGCCTGCGCCGCGGCGGGTTCAGCCGCGAGCGCCAGCGCAATCGCCGCGAAGGCGCACTTGGCGCGCGACCGCGTCATGCGATGCGAATCGCGATCCGGTGCATCGGGTTGGCGCCGTAGCCCTGCGGGTTCCAGTTGCCCGCCACGTGCGGCTGCATGACGCCACGCGAGTCCGTCGCGCGTGTCCAGATCTCGTAGTAGCCCTCGCTCGGAAGTTTCACTGTCGCGGTCCAGCGCTGCCAGTCATAGGGGTTTTTCGGCGCCGAGAGCTTGGCCTGCTTCCAGGTCGCCCCGAAGTCGATCGAAACGTCGACGCGGCGCACCGTCAGGTCGCCGGCCCAGGCGGCGCCGCGAAGCTTCACCTCGCGCACGTCCTTGCCGAAGCTCGTGCCGTTCATCGGGCTGGTGATGATCGAGCGCACCGGCATCGATTCGAGGTCTCTGAAATTCTTCTCGTCCGTCCGGTCGCCCGGCACCATCGGATTGATGGCGACCCGATACGAGGTGCCTCCCATGCCCGGGCCGTCGTGCACCTTGTCGCGCAGCCAGATGCGGGTGAGCCATTTCGACGACACCGAGCCGGGCCAGCCCGGCATGATCAGCCGCACCGGTCCGCCGTGCACGTTCGGCAGCGGCTGCCCGTCCATGGCAAAGACGATGAGATTGTTTGGATCGAGCGCCTTCTTGATGGGCACGCCGCGCGAAATCGCATCCTTGCTGGCGTCGGCGAGGCTGCGATCGGCGCCGTAATTTCCGGTGAAGACGGCGGAGGGCTTGACCCCCGCCGCCTTGAGCACGTCGACGAGCCGCACGCCGGTCCACTCGGCGCAGCCGACGCCGCCATTGGTCCACTGATTGCCGCGCGCCTGGGTCGCGAAGAAGGAGCGCCCGTTGCCGCCGCATTCGAGCACCATGCGCCGCGTGACCGGCCGAAACTTGCTTTTCAGCTCGGCCAGGGTCAGCTCGAGCTTTTGATTCACCTCGCCGTCGACGGTGATCTTCCAGGCTTCGGGGTCCTTCGCCGGCTCCGGCATCTGGCCGTTGTTGCGGATGAAGAATTTGTCGATCGGCGTGGTGTCGTCGTCGAGGAGGTATTCGGGGGTTTCCGCCACCAGCGGACGCTCGCCGAGCACCACCAGCTTGTCGGCCTTGCCCGGAAAGTTGAGATATTGCGGTCCTTTCGGGGCTGCGCTTGGCGACGGCGTCTGCGCCATGGCCGCCGGAATGAGCGCCGCCGGAATGAGCCCGGCCGGCATGTGCTCGGCGAATGGGATGCTGCCGCCGACCGCAACCCCCATGGCGGCGAGCCCGGTGCCGCCGAGGAAGCCGCGGCGATCGAGGTCTGTTCTGCGGCCGAAGGCCACCGCATCGGCGCGTTCGCGATCGTCCTGGTAGAGTTCCTCGAGCGAGCGCTCGGTCTTGCCCGGCATGGCGTTGCTCCCTGGTGATTTTTTCTCTGGACCGCGAGCTTAGCGGAATATTCCCGCCGTGAAGCCGATAAGGTTAAACGGATATTTCCAGCGCTCGACAGAGGGAATTTTGACACACCCGCCGGCCGAATGGCGGACGGTGGTCCCGGCTGCTGTTAGCGAAGCCAAAACTAGTATATGGATCAAGGGAATCGGATGAGGACGCCATGAATATCAAGGGGTATGCGGCTGGGCTCTGCGTTGCGGCGATCGCGGTGACGGCGATGGCCGTTCCCGCGGCCGAGGCACAGACCAGGAAAAAGCAATACGTCTACACCACCACCACGACGCGCGCGGTTTCGGCGAGAAGCCCGCGAGCGCGCGTGACCGTGGCGCCGCGCTCGTTCCTCGATGCCGGGACCGAGGTGCGGCCGGGCGACCGGAAGTTCACCGATTACGCCTTCCCGGCGAGCGGCAATGGCGGGATCGGGATCAATGCGGTCACCAACACCGGCGGCAAGGTCGGCTGGGATCGCTCGCCGATGATGCAGCCGTTCCAGCTGCCGGGCTATAACCCGTGGTAGCTGCTTCGGCCCAATAGCCGACTCGCGCGCTTGGACCGAATTGGCCGCCGCGGGCGCGCGCGAGATCGCTATGCTCGCAGTTCCGGGACAGGGGGCTTACTCCGCCCTGATGTTGGCGGCGCGGGCGGTTTCGTTCCAGTTCTTCAGATCGGCGGCGATGGTGTGCTGAAATTCCGCCGGCGTGCCGCCGGCCGGCGAAATGCCCTGCCGCGCGAACTTGGCGATCAGATCGGGGTCGCGCAGCGCTCGGTTGATCTCGGCATTGAGCCGCTCGATGATCTCGCCGGGCGTGCCTGCGGTGGTCAGCAGTCCGATCCACTGGATCGCTTCGAACCCGGGAAAGCCCTGCTCGGCCACGGTCGGAAGGTCGGGCAACTGCTGGTCACGGGTAAGGCTCCCGCTCGCGATGGCGCGCAATACGCCGTTCTGGATCTGTGGCAGCGACAGCAGCGTTGAGATCGCCGTGAACTGGGTTTCGCCCCCGACCATCGCCGTCATCGCCGGCGCTCCGCCGCGATACGGGATGTGCTGCATCTTGATGCCGGCCTTCTGGCTGAACAGCTCGACCACGAGATGGGTCTGGGTCGCCGCGCCGGGCGATGCATAGTTGAACTTGCCCGGCTCGGCCTTCGCCAGCGCCACGAATTCCGCCAGCGATTTTGCGGGCACCTTGGGGTTGACCAGAAACAGCAGCGAATTCTTGGCCACCATCACGATGGGTGCGAGATCGCGCTGGGCGTCGTAGGGCACCTTCTGATGGGTGGCCGGAATGACGGTGAAGCTCGACGCGACCATCAGCAGCGTATAGCCGTCCGGCGTGGCCTTGGCGGTGGCATCGGTGCCGACGATGCCGCTCGCGGCCGGCCGGTTGTCGATGATGAACGGCTGGCCGAACGCACGCTCGAGATACGGCGCCACCAGCCGCGCCACCACGTCATTGAGGCCGCCCGCCGCGAACGGCACGATCAGGCGAACCGGACGGCTGGGATAGGTATCGGTCTGCGCGCCGGCGACGTCGGCTGCCGTCAGCAGCGCCAATGCGGACAGCCAGAGAGCAAGCCGGCTCCGACGCCATTCGATCATTGCTGCCAGTCCCAATGTCCGCCTCGCGCGTGACGAGGTCACGCCGCCAGTCTGTCGATCTCTGCGATGACCGCGTCACCCATTTCCGACGTCGTCACGATCTTGGCGCCGTCGGATTTGATGTCGGCGGTGCGCAGCCCTTTGTCGAGCGTCGCGGCGATCGCCTTGTCGATCAGATCGGCTTCCTTGCCCATGTCGAACGAATAGCGCAGCGCCATGGCGAAGGAGGCGAGCATGGCGATCGGATTGGCGACGCCTTTTCCGGCGATGTCGGGCGCCGAGCCGTGCACCGGCTCGTACATTGCCTTGCGCTTTCTGGTCTTGGGATCGACCTCGCCGAGCGACGCCGACGGCAGCATCCCGAGCGAGCCCGTGAGCATGGCGGCCACGTCGGAGAGCATGTCGCCGAACAGGTTGTCCGTGACAATGACGTCGAACTGCTTGGGCCAGCGGACGAGCTGCATGCCGCCGGCGTCGGCGAGCTGGTGCTCGAGGGTCACGTCCCTGAACTCGCGTGCATGCAACTGATTGACGACCTCGTGCCAGAGCACGCCGGTCTTCATCACGTTGCGCTTCTCCATCGACGTGACCTTGTTGCGACGCTTCTTCGCGAGCTCGAAGGCGACCCGGGTGATGCGCTCGATCTCGTAGGTGTCGTAGACCTGGGTGTCGACCGCGCGCTTCTGGCCGTTGCCGAGATCGGTGATGGTCTTGGGCTCGCCGAAATAGACGCCGCCGGTCAGTTCCCGCAGGATGATGATGTCGAGCCCGTCCACCACCTCGCGCTTGAGGCTGGAGGCGTCCGCCAGCGCGGGATAGCAGATCGCCGGCCGGATATTCGCGAACAGGCCGAGATCCTTGCGCAGCCGCAGCAGGCCGGCCTCCGGCCGCACGTCATAGGGCACGCTGTCCCATTTCGGCCCGCCCACCGCACCGAAGATGACGGCGTCGGCCGCGTGCGCCTTGGCCATGGTCTCGTCGGTGATCGCGACCTTGTGCGCGTCATAGCAGGTACCGCCGACGAGCCCTTCCTCGGTCTCGAACCGTCCCATGCCGTGCGCGTTCATCCAGGTGATGAGTTTCTTCACCTCGGCCATCACCTCGGGACCGATGCCGTCGCCGGCGAGAAGAAGGAGCTTGTGCGTCGCCATGTGTTGCCCTCGTCGCTGGCGCGGATGCGTGGATTGCTAAAGGCCGCGGCCAGTCTTTGCAAGACGCACGTATCGTGTCCGGGGCGCGCCGACGCAGCGATGGGGCTGGGTCACGAGATCGCGCGCAATGTGTTAGCGTCCGGTTGCAGGAAAGGATGAAGGCTATGGCGCAAGAGCGTCCCAAGGTCATCATCGTCGGCGCGGGCTTCGGCGGCCTCGTGGCCGCGAAGACACTGGCGCGCGCGCCCGTCGACGTGACCTTGATCGATCGGCAGAACTACCACTGCTTTCAGCCGCTGCTCTATCAGGTCGCGACCGCTGCGCTGTCGCCGGCGGAGATTGCCTGGCCGATCCGGCATATCTTGCGGCAGCAGGACAATGCAACGGTGCTGATGGCGGATGTTACCGGCGTCGATTCCGTGGCGCGGCTCGTGCAAACCAGCGCCGGTCCGATGCCGTACGATTATCTGGTCATCGCCACCGGGGCGATGCACTCCTATTTCGGTCACGACGAGTGGGAACCGGTCGCGCCCGGGCTCAAGCGCATCGAGGACGCGACTCGCATTCGCCGCACCATTCTCGTGGCATTCGAGCGAGCCGAGCTCACGCATGACGACGCCGAGCGCCAGCGCCTGCTCACGTTCGTCATCGTCGGCGGCGGAGCAACCGGCGTCGAGATGGCCGGGGCGATCGCCGACATCGCCCGCCAGACCCTGGCCAATGATTTCAGGCGGATCGACCCGCGCACCTCCCGCATCATCTTGCTCGAAGCGGGGCCTCGCGTGCTGCCCACCCTGCCGGAGGATCTGTCGGACTACGCCGCGCGTGCGCTCACACGGATGGGTGTTGACGTGAGGACCTCGACGCGCGTGACGAATTGCCATCAAGGGGGTGTCGATCTCGACCATGGCCGCATCGACGCCGGCACCATCATCTGGGCTGCCGGGGTGGTTGCTTCGCCGGCGGCGCGCTGGCTGGATGCCAAGCATGATCGCGCCGGACGGGTGATCGTGCGTGCGGACCTCTCAGTGCCCGGCCACCCGGATATCTTCGTGATCGGCGACGCGGCGGAGGTCCGCGACAAAGTGGGACAACTGGTGCCGGGCGTGGCGCCCGCCGCCAAGCAGATGGGCGTCTATGTCGGCCGCCTCATTGCGGCGCGGGTCGCCGGGAAGTCTTCACCCGTCTTCCGCTATCGCCATCTCGGCGACCTCGCGACCATCGGACGGCGGGCCGCGGTGGTGAAATTCGGCCGGCTGCATCTCAAGGGTTTCGTGGGATGGTTGTTCTGGAGCGTGGCCCACATCTATTTCCTGATCGGAGTGAAGAACCGCTTCATCGTCGCGTTCACCTGGTTGTGGGACTACATCACGTTCCAGCGTGGCGCGCGGCTGATCACCGATGTCCCCGGCGGGGATGAGGCCAAGGCACAGTCCTAGTTTCGAGGAAGCGGCGGCGAGGCAGCGTCTCGAAACGCGGGATTGAATGTCAGCCTACTCAGCTTCCGCTGAACCAGTTGTAGCCCTGGTCTTCCCAGTAGCCGCCGAGATATTTGTCGGTGACCGCCATCTCCATCACGTATTTGGGATTCTTGAAACCGAGCTTGGTCGGCATCCGCACCTTCATGGGGAAGCCGTACTTGCGCGACAGGATCTGGTCGTCGAACTTGAACGTCATCTGCGTCTGCGGATGCAGCGCGGTCGGCATGTCGATCGACGTGGAATAGCCTTCGGCGCAGCGGAACCAGACATATTTGGCGCGCGTGTCGGCGCCCACGCGGCGCAGGAACTCGCGCAGCGGCGTGCCGGTCCATTTGCCGATCGCGCTCCAGCCTTCCACGCAGATGTGACGGGTGATCTGGGTTTCCTGCGGCAGCGCGTAGAGTTCGTCCAGCGTCCATGATTTCTTGTTGTCCACCATGCCGCCGACCTCGAACTTGTAATCGTCCTTGTCGACCTCGGGCGCTTCGTCCTCAGGATAGTACCCGTTGAAGGGGAACGGGCGCGTGATCGCGCTCTCGGGATAGGTCGGGGCAAGCTTGTTCGGATTGAACAGCCACGCCTGCGCGCGATCGTTGAGGTAGGAAATCTTCGTCAGCGCCTGTTCCGCCGAGGGCCCGTCGATGATGTCGCAGCCGGAGAGGAAAGCCAGCGCGCCGAGGCTCGCGCCGCCGCGCAGGAACAGCCGCCGCGTGGGGGCGGGCATGAGCTTCGCCGCGTCCTTGATCAGGAGCCTGGGGTCGACGCCGGGCGGATTTGTTCGAATGCGTGACATCTCATTCTTCCTTATTGCCGGAGCATGATCTTTTCCGAAACCGGTATCCACTTTTCGGGATCATGCTCTCCTCGGCTTGCGCATGTCCTGGTCGGAAAAGCCGGCTCCCACTTTTCCGGGACATGCGCTAGCGCCCGGTGATCATGGCGCGCAGCGACTTCGGAACCAGCAGCGCCATGACCACATGCACGACGAGAAATCCAACGATCGTCGCCATGGCGAAGAAGTGCACGTAGCGGGCGGCATCGTAGCCGCCGAACACGGCGGTCAGCTCCTGCAGCTGCACCGGCTTCCAGATCGCGAGACCCGACAGAACGATGACGATGCCGGCCAGGATGACGCCGAGATAAAGCAGCTTCTGGACGGCATTGTAGACCGAGAGATCATCGTGACTGAGCTTTCCCGTCAGCGCGGCCCTGGCGTCGGAGAGCACGTCGCCCGGACGGATCGGAACGAGCTTGCGCTGGAAGCGGCCGGTCAGGATACCGAGCACGAGATAGATGAGACCGTTCACGGCCAGCAGCCACATCGCCGCGAAATGCCAGAGCAGCGCGCCCGCAAGCCAGCCCCCGAGCGTGATTGCGCGCGGAAACCTGAACGGGAACAGCGGCGACGCGTTGTAGATTTCCCACCCGGAGCCGATCATGACAACCATGGCAACGACATTGATCCAGTGGGTGACGCGCACCCATACAGGATGTATGACCGCACGCGCCGGGGCGGCCGGCGTCAGGACCTGATCGTGGGTGGCTTGGATCGACATAACGCAGCTCTTGTCGCAGTTTTTGTGACGTGGTTTTTGGCGCAACTCTTGCAGGCGATTGGAGGTGATCTATAGCAAATTCCCGGGGACAGGTCGTTTCACGTTCCCGTGCCGCCCAGTCTACAACAGCTACGTGAGCGCGGGCGCGCCGGACGCACGGCTCGAACCGCAGCTCCGGCCGCAAATCTGGTGAGGAACATGTCGAAGACGGGCGCTGGCAATTTCTTTGAAGACTTCCGCATCGGCCAGGTCATCAAGCATGCGACCCCGCGCACCATCACCGTGGGCGACGTGGCGCTCTACAATGGCCTGTTCGGCCCCCGCTTCGCGGTGCAGTCGTCGGATGTGTTCGCGCGGGCGATCGGCTATCCGCGTTCGCCCGTGGACGACCTCCTCGTCTTTCATATCGTGTTCGGCAAGTCCGTGCCTGACGTCTCGCTCAACGCCGTTGCCAATCTCGGCTACGCCGCCTTCCGGGTGCTCGCGCCGGTCTATCCCGGCGATACCCTCAACGCGGTGTCCGAGGTGATCGGCCTTAAGGAGAATTCCAGCCGCAAGACCGGCATCGTGTTCGTGCGCACGACCGGCTGCAGGCAGGACGGCGGCAAAGTGCTGGAATACGTCCGCTGGGTGATGGTGCGAAAGCGCGATGAAGCCGCGCCCGTGCCCGGCGATCACGTGCCGCGCCTGCCCGACGCGGTGCTGCCGAGCACGCTCGGCGACGCCTGTCCGCGGATCGATGTCGCGGCCTACGACTTCACGCTTGCCGGCAGTCCCAGCCGCTTCGGCGACTACGCCGTCGGCGAGAAGATCGACCACGTCGACGGCATCACGGTGGAGGAGGCCGAGCACCAGATCGCGACCCGGCTCTATCAGAACACGGCGCGCATTCATTTCGATCAGTATTCCGCGGCGCAGGGCCGGTTCAAACGCCGGCTCATCTACGGCGGCCATGTGATCTCGCTTGCTCGCGCGCTCTCCTTCAACGGGCTGGCGAACGCGTTCCATATCGCGGGGATCAACGGCGGACGGCACGTGTCGCCGCTGTTTGCGGGCGCCACCGTGTTCGCTTGGTCCGAGGTGCTCGCCAAGGCGGATGTGCCGGGGCGGGACGATGTCGGCGCGCTGCGGCTGCGCACCGTCGCCGCCAAGGATCATCCGTGCGCGGACTTTCCGCTCAAGTCCGGCAGCGAGGATGATCCCGCGGTCCTGCTCGATCTCGACTATTGGGTGCTGATGCCACGGTAGCGGGCGAATAGCGAATGGCGAATAGGGATTAGCGAATAGCGAATAGGGAAGCAGGGGCGAGAATTCTTACTCGCTACTCGCCATTCGCTATTCCCCTTTTTGCTCCTGCGCCGTTCCTGCGCAGGTGCTCGACCAGTTGGCGTGCATAGGGCGGCAGCTCGTCGAAGCTGCGGATGCAGATCGTGAGCTCGCGCACGGCCCACGGATCGGTCAACGCCACCGGGACGATCGCCATGGTCCCCATCACGCGGCGCGCGGTGGTCTCGGGCACGATGCCGATCCCGACATTACACTCGACCAGGCGACACACCGCATCGAAGCTGCGCAGTTGCACGCGCAGCCGCAGTGGCTGGCCGATGCGCGCGGCCTTGTCCGCCAGGAAACGCTGGAGCGCGCTGGCGCGGTCGAGACCGACGAAGTCGTGGTCCAGCACGTCCGCGAAGGAAATCTTCGAACGTTTCGCGAGCGAATGATTGCGGGCGACGACCAGCACGAACCGGTCCTTGCGAAAGGGATAGGTTTCCAGCGTGCTCGCGTCGACGGTGGCGGCGACGATGCCGAGGTCGGCCACCCCTTCGGCGATGAGCCCGACGATCTCGTCGCTCAGCCGTTCCTCGAGGTCGACGCTGACATTGGGGTGCGTGGATAGGAACGAGCTCAGCGCCTCGGGCAGGAATTCGGTCAGGGCATTGGTGTTGGAGAGCACCCTGATCTGGCCGGCGAGTCCGCCGGCATAGGCGCCGAGGTCCTCGCGCAGCCGCTCGGCCTGGCGCAGGATCGCGCGCGCATGCTGCAACAGGGTGCGGCCGGCCTGGGTCGGGGTCACGCCCTGACGTCCGCGCACCAGCAACGCCGCGCCCAATGCCTCCTCCATATGGCGGATGCGGGTAGAGGCCGCGGCCAGCGCGAGATGCGCGCGTTGCGCCCCGCCGGTGATGCTGCCGGCCTCGACCACGTGACGAAACAGGCTCAGATCGATGAGGTCGAAACGCATGTACGGCCGCGTGGGCACCTTGCGGTTGTGGGCCCGATCTGCCTTCGAATTTGACGAAGGAAAGCTACGCCAAAAACCTATTGTGCACCAGATCGTTGGACATCATATTCGTCGTTGACGAAAGGATTGGAGAGGCTCGCGCCGATTGCGGCGCGCTGTAACTTTGGCTAGGAACGGTAGCGGAAGACGCGCGGGCGGAGCGGAGAAAAACAATGGCCGAAACCAAGGCGCCCGTCGAACGGCCGCTGTCGCCGCACCTCTTCATCTATAAGCCGACGCTGACGATGACGATGTCCGTCGTCCATCGCGCGACCGGCGCCAGCCTGTATTTCGGTACGTTGCTGGTGGCATGGTGGCTGATCGCGGCGGCGTCCAGTCCCAACGCCTATGCCGGCGTCGGCTCGTTCATGAGCTCGTTCGTGGGCCGGCTCATCCTGTTCGGCTATACCTGGGCCTTGATGCATCACATGCTGGGGGGCATCAGGCATCTGATCTGGGATACCGGGCGCGGCTTCGAGCCGCGCGAGCGGGAGTGGCTGACGGTGGCGACACTGGTCGGCTCGATCAGCCTCACCATCGTGATCTGGGTCGTGGGCTACCTGTTCATGGGGGGGTCGCGCTGATGGTTGCGGGCAAGATGAGCACCCCGCTCGGGCGCGTGCGCGGCCTCGGGGCTGCCAGATCCGGCACCGAGCATTTCTGGCGCCAGCGCCTGACCGCCGTGGCCAACGTGCCGTTGACCATCGGCTTCGTGCTCATCGTGGTGGGCCTGCTCGGCCGCAATCATGCCGCGGTGGTGCAGATCCTCGGTTCGCCGTTGGTCGCCGTGGTCATGCTGCTGTTCATTCTGTCGGTCACCACCCACATGCGCATCGGCATGCAGGTCATCATCGAAGACTACGTGCACGACGAGACGGCGAAGCTTGCCCTGCTCATGGCGAACACATTCTTCACCGTCGCGGTCGGGCTCGCGTCCGCCTTTGCCATCCTCATGCTCAGCTTCAAGGTCTGACCCGTGGCTACCAACGGCACACCCAATCCTGCAACCAACGGCCGCGCCTATCCGATCGAGGATCACAGCTACGACGTGGTCGTGGTCGGCGCCGGCGGCGCCGGCTTGCGCGCCGTGGTCGGCTGCAGCGAGGCGGGGCTGCGGACCGCCTGCATCACCAAGGTGTTTCCGACCCGCTCGCACACGGTCGCGGCGCAGGGCGGCATCGCCGCCGCGCTCGGCAATATGGGCGAGGACGACTGGCGCTGGCACATGTACGACACCGTCAAGGGCGCCGACTGGCTCGGCGACCAGGACGCCATCGAATACATGTGCCGCAGCGCCCCCGAGGCGGTGTACGAGCTCGAACACTGGGGCCTGCCGTTCTCGCGCCGGGAGGATGACGGCAAGATCTACCAGCGCCCGTTCGGCGGCATGACGACCCATTACGGCAAGGGCACCGCGCAACGCACCTGCGCCGCGGCCGACCGTACCGGCCACGCCATGCTGCATACGATGTACGGGCAGGCGTTGCGTCACGCCGCCGAATTCTTCATCGAATTCTTCGCCATCGATCTGATCATGGACGAGGAAGGCCGCTGCCGCGGCGTTGTCGCGCTCAAGCTCGACGACGGCACGATCCACCGTTTCGGCGCCAACATGACGATCCTCGCCACCGGCGGCTATGGACGCGCCTATTTCTCCTGCACCTCGGCGCATACCTGCACCGGCGACGGCAACGCCATGGTGCTGCGCGCCGGCCTGCCGCTGCAGGACATGGAGTTCGTGCAATTCCACCCGACCGGCATCTACGGCGCCGGCTGCCTGATCACCGAAGGCGCGCGCGGGGAGGGCGCCTATCTCGTCAACTCGGAGGGCGAGCGCTTCATGGAGCGCTACGCCCCCTCCGCCAAGGATCTCGCCTCGCGCGACGTCGTCTCGCGCGCCATGACCATCGAGATCCGCGAGGGCCGCGGGGTCGGCAAGCAGAAGGACCACATCTACCTGCACCTCGATCATCTCGATCCGGAGGTGTTGCACGAGCGCCTGCCGGGCATTTCGGAATCGGCGCGCATCTTCGCCGGCGTCGACCTCACCTGCGACCCGATCCCGATCGTGCCGACCGTGCACTACAACATGGGCGGCATTGCCACGAACTATCACGGCGAGGTGCTGACCAAGAAGAACGGCAACGACGACTCCGTGGTGCCCGGCCTGATGTCGCTCGGCGAAGCCGCCTGCGTGTCCGTGCACGGGGCCAATCGTCTCGGGTCGAACTCGCTGATCGACCTCGTGGTGTTCGGCCGGGCGGCGGCCTTGCGTTGCGCCGAGATTCTGCACCCGGGCGACAGCCATCCCGACCTGCCGAAGGATTCGGCCGACCGCGCGCTCGCGCGCCTCGACCGGTTCCGGCACGCGTCCGGCAAGACGCCGACGGCGCAACTGCGCCTCAGCATGCAGAAGGTGATGCAAAACAATTGCGCCGTGTTCCGCACCGCCGAGGTGCTGGAGGAAGGCCACAAGCTGATTCACGAAGTCTACGCCGGCGTTCCCGACATCAGGGTCACCGACCGTTCGCTGATCTGGAATTCAGACCTGGTCGAGACTCTGGAGTTCGATAACCTGATCGTGCAGGCGGTAGTGACCATGGACGCCGCGCGGAACCGGACCGAGAGCCGCGGGGCGCATGCGCGCGAGGATTTCCCGGAACGCGACGACAAGAACTGGATGAAGCACACGCTGTCCTGGATCGACCCGAAGGGTGTCGTCACCGTCGACTATCGGCCGGTGCACGCCTATACGCTCACCAACGAGGTGTCGTATATCGAGCCCCGGGCAAGGGTGTACTGACGAGAACGCGAGACGCGGGAAGGCGTAAATCGTAATGGCCCAATTCACCCTGCCCAAGAATTCCAAGGTCACCGAAGGCAAGACCTGGGCCTATCCCAGCGGCGCGCATGATGTGCGCGAGTACAAGATCTATCGCTGGGATCCCGACGACGGGAAAAACCCGCGCATGGATACGTACTACGTCGACTGCGGCGATTGCGGCCCGATGGTTCTCGACGCGCTCATCTGGATCAAGAACAACATCGACCCCACGCTGACCTTCCGCCGCTCCTGTCGCGAGGGGGTCTGCGGGTCATGCTCGATGAACATCGATGCCACCAATACGCTGGCTTGCACCAAGGCGATGGCCGACGTCAAAGGCGCGGTGAAGATCTATCCGCTGCCGCACCTCTCGGTGGTGAAGGACCTGGTGCCCGACCTCACCAACTTCTACGCCCAGCACGCCTCGATCGAGCCGTGGCTGCAGACCACCTCGCCGACGCCGCAAAAGGAGTGGAGGCAGAGCCACGAAGACCGCCAGAAGCTCGACGGCCTCTACGAGTGCATTCTGTGCGCCTGCTGCTCGACCGCGTGCCCGAGCTATTGGTGGAACAGCGAGCGCTTCCTCGGTCCGGCGGCGCTGCTCCAGGCCGACCGCTGGCTGCAGGACAGCCGCGATGAGGCGACCGGGCATCGGCTCGACAATCTCGAGGATCCGTTCCGGCTCTACCGCTGCCATACCATCATGAATTGCGCCAAGGCCTGCCCCAAGAGCCTCAACCCCGCCAAGGCCATCGCCGAGGTCAAGCGCATGATGGTCGAGCGGCAGATGTAGTGCCCGCTCGTCAGGTGACGCCGCATCGTCTGTGGTGATCCCCAAGCATGTGATCAAGCATGCGATCAGGCATGCGATCTTGGGCCTACCCGTCACCGGCACGATCAGTAGCATCTCTCCACGCGGCGACAGGTCGGGCGACCCATAGCCGCTCGCGTGCGGCTTGGGATCTCGGCCCTCGCGCCGATCCACCACCATCATGCGATCAACCGGGTTTCGCGCGATGCTCGTTCCAAAACGGTCGATCCCGGCGCGTCCGGCCATTGCGTTGGCGGCGCTGCTGCTCTGTAGCGGTTTGGCCGGCGCCCAGGACACGTCGTTCGGCCAGCGTCTGTATCGGGACAAGGCGGACTGCCAGTTCTGCCACGGGGTGAACGGCGACGGCCGCGGCGATCCACGCTCGCCGGGCAAGGCCCCGGATCTGCACCGGACCCGGCTCGACCGCGAGCAACTGATCGAGGTGATCGCCTGCGGCCGGCCCGGTTCCGAAATGCCGCATTTCGATAAATATGCCTACGACGCCAAGGACTGCTACGGCCTCTCCGCCGAGGAGCTCGGCAAGAACATCCCGCCCGATCCGCACTCGACCAGCCTGAACAAGCGCGAAATCTCGGCGCTGGCGGACTTCATCCTCGCGACCTTCGTGGGGAAGTGAGTTCTAAGGTTCGGCGAGCGTTTCGCATGCTCCGCCCTCGTCCTGAGATTGCGCTGTCATCGCCCGCGCAGGCGGACGGTCCAGTATTCAACGGCCTTGTTGCCTGACGAGCGTGCGCCCTTCGTTTCGGAGGCGGCGAATACTGGATGCCCGCTTTCGCGGGCATGACAAGTCTTGTTGTGGCGCGCCCGCCTTACCTGCCCTGCATCAGCTCGAAGCGCACCGCGCTTTCGAACTGCCCCGCCGTCTCGCGGCCGGTGCGTGGATCGAATTGGGCCTGACCGGCCTTGCGCAGATGCCGCGTCGTGAGCGCGGCGGCGATCCCGCCTGCGAGCTCCTTGCGACAACGCTCCTTCACGAAGATGCCGTCGACCGGAGTCTCGCTGTCCTCGGGCGGCAGACTTTCGCAAGCCCAGCCGTCACGCCCGAAGCGTGCGGTGAGAAAGTTGCGCAGGAGGTAAGCCTCCCCCCGGTTCTGGGTGTCGCCGCGGGGGTCGCTCACGACGCGGACGCCGCGCAGCACCCCGCCCTCGTCGATCAGGGCCGAGACCGTGACGGGGAAACCGTAGGTCTTGGTGCCAGCATACTGCTCCATCTGCGGCAGCAGGTTGTTGGCCTTGGCCCAATATTCGAGCTCGTCGTCATAG
>Ga0207708_10001701_pt1 | contig 16267 bp, 12 predicted proteins | sample KBSK5101metaG_FD_184340 | JGI IMG/M metagenome (GOLD analysis project Ga0207708, IMG submission 184340) | Corn, switchgrass and miscanthus rhizosphere microbial communities from Kellogg Biological Station, Michigan, USA - KBS K5-10-1 metaG... | ecosystem: Host-associated > Plants > Roots >...
CTGTCGTGGCGCCCGCTCGCCGCACACGTGCGGTCGAACCACGCGCCGACGACGTCCACGGGTTCGGTGAAGGTGATCTGGATCGTCGCGTCGCGCGGCGCGTTGAGGCCGTTGCCGCGCGGATCGGTCGCCAGCACCATCGGCCCGAGCTCGACGATCGGCGCGGTGCGGCGCGGCGCCGGCGTGTTCTTGACGAAGTCGCTGCCGTTGTTGTCGGTGTCGACGCTGCCGCCGCCGAGGCGGAAGATCGCCGTCGTGCTGCTCGGCGACGGCGCCGTCAGCGTTCCTTCGCGGCAGTCGGCGCCGCCGTAGCCGACCAGGTCCATGAGGTGCGGATCGGCCGCCGGACAGTTGCCGACGAGCCCGTCAAAGCTGTTCACGAGCGCAACCTTGCCATTCGTGGCGCTCATGTTGATCAGCCCGGAGATGTTCGCCGCGGGCAGCGGCGCGCCCTCCGCGCCGCCCGACGCCAGCGCAATCAGGTAGTACTGGCCGGGCGCGATTGTGCCCCCGAGCGGCTGCTTGTTGAAGTCCCAGCCGTTGCCCGACGCCGACGCGTACTGCAACGACCAGCCGCCGATGTCGACGGTCGTCGTGCCGCGGTTGAACAGCTCGACGTAGTCGTTGGTGAAGGTCGCGCCGGCGTTGCCGCCGCCGCCATAGAGCTGGCTGATGACGATCGGACTGTTGCTCGGCGTCGGCGGCGCCGGGCAGGTGTTGATGCCGCCCGGCGTCGGCGCTGCCTGCAGGTACGTCGACGTGTTGCGCGCGCCGCCGGATCCGTTCGGGCAGCGCTGGCTCGACTGCGTGGAGCCGCTCCCGCCGCCGTTCTCGTTGACCTGCGGCTGCGCCTCGTTCAGCAGCACGAGCAGCCCCGCGTCGTCGTCATCGTCCGTGTCGTAGACCACGGCGTCCTGGAGGCTCGCGGTGGTCACCGCCGTGCCGGTCGGGAAGTCGGCGGCGCGGCCGGCATAGAGCGCGACGGCGTCGGGCCCGTTCTGCAGCAGCCCGGCGGCGCCCGGATCGAAGACGAGATCGACGTGCGGCACCGCGGGATTGCCGAGCGTGAAGTAGCCGTCCGCATTGGTGCTGAAGCCGGTGAGATCGAACGCGGCGTACGAGAGATCGTTGCTGCCGTTGTAGAAGACGACGACCAGACCGTCGAGCGGCGTGTGCCCGGCGCCGCCGTCATAGAGCTCGACGAATTCCGCCGCGTCGGTGCCCGGCGTGTCGGCGTCCACTTCGTTGATGATCACGTTGGCGGCGCCGCCGGGAGGCGGGTTGGCCGTCGCGAACGAGAAGGAGAAATCGGCCGCGGGCGAGTCGGGCGGATCGCTGGTGTCGGTGTCGCTGATTGCGGCGGCGTGGACCGTCACCGTGCACGTGGTGCCCGCCGGGAGCGGCGACGCGGGCGCGAGCGTGAAGCTCGTCGCCGGCGAGGCGCTCTGCGCGACGACCTGTGCCGAGCCTGCCGGGCACTGCAGGTCGAACGCGCCGGCGCTCGCGTTCACCGGCTCGCTGAAGTTGATGGCGATGGCGGAATTGAGCGAGACGTTGCTGGCGCCGTTCGCCGGCGCGGTGCTCGTGACTGCGGGAGCGTTTTCGACGACGGCCCCGTGCGCGGTGACCGAAAAGTCGTCGATCGCCAGGCCGTGGTCGTTACCGGCGTCATCAGGGTCTTGCCAGCGGACCCAGATCTCCTGGCCTGCGTTGACGGTGACCGCCAGTGTCGCCGACTTGACGGCTCGATTGGCGGCCGCGTTGCCGTCGAGCGCGGCGGCGGTCGCCGCCGCAACCGGCCCCGTGAAGCTCAACGTCGGAACCGTCGTCCATCCGCCCGTTGGCGAATTCGCCCCGGCAATCACCCCCGGGCTCGCGACCTGGTACTGGAAGGTCAGCGTGTGCGCGGTGGTATTCCCGCCGTTCCGCCACTGCTCGCCGACATAGCTGATGTCGAGGGACGTAATCGTGCCCCCGGTGTTATTGGTGAGCCTGGCAGCCTGGAAGATCGTTGTGGTGCCGCCGGATGCGACCGAACCGAGGGCGCGATCCGTGCTGCCCGCCGTGCCGAAACTGTAGAGCGCGCCGGTGTTCGATGACCCCGTGCCGGTGCTGTATGTCGCGCGAGTGGAGTACCAGCCCGGAATCGTCGTGTTGTCCACCCACGCCAGGCCGGACCCGGTCGACGCGAGCGAATCGAAGTTCTCCGTCAGCGGAACGTCGAACGCCGTCAGACTGCCGCCGTTGTCGAGCGCGAACGTCGGCGGCATGACGTTGGAGACGGCCAGGACCACAATCAGCGTGAGCAGCACAGCACACACCGACACCGCGCGGAAGACTGAGGGACGCATGTATGACCTTTTTGCTAAGGGATGGCGGGAAGATCTGTGCAGATTGTGCGACATCCCGGCGGCGCCGGTCAACGAGGTTCGTGCAACACCGCCTGGCGACGGAGGTGCCTGGCACCTGCGGTGCCAGCCACCCACGGTGCCAGCCGCCTGTTGACCCGTTCTGTCACGCCTCGACCGTAGAGTCGACTTCAGGAGGCGTCGATGGCGCGGTGGAACGGTCTGGCGGTCGCGAAGCTGAGTTGTGGGGAAGGCCTGATGAGGAAGCGCGGGCTACGACTTTTGACCCCGCTGGACGGTGTGCTGCGGGGCCCGGAGAAGTATCGGATTCTGGAGCTGAAACGCCGGCGGGCGCAGATTCGCGCCCGCCGGGAGTTGGGTTTGGTGGACTAGGCCGCGGACGCGGTCTTGGTCAGCTCGAGTTTACGGACGACAATCCGGGCCGGGCGCTTGGTATCACACTCGTGCCACCAGAGGCCCTCCCGGATCCACCAGCCGTTCTCGCCCTGATCATCGAACAGCTGCCCGCAGCGGGCGCAGACGTCGTAATCAAGTTTCGGCATTGAGTGGCTTCCCGTCTGTGATCGCAGGCCTGGATCACGCTGTCGATCCGTAAGACGCCCCACCATGCCGATCAGTTTCACCCGCCTTCGCGCGTCGCGCTTCGGCGGGGCACGCTTCTCCGCGCCTTGCGAGGCCTTTTCGCTCTCTATCGCGGCGAGCGCGAGGGCTCCCGGTTCAGCAACTGCGAACGTTGCACAGATGTAAGGATCTGGGCGACCTTCTGCATCAAGTCGACCTGATGATCGAGCTCGGCGGCGTGCGCCGCGTTCAGCGCCGCTTTCGCGGCCTCGATCGCCTGCAGATCGGGGGTCTCGGCGAGGAGCGCGGCGTGGAGCTTCTGCTCCGCCGCCCGGATCTGCGCGCCGGGCTCTCCGCCCTTCCGCTGCTCCTCCATCAACGCGTGGATCTGCTGTTTCTGCGCGTCCGTCAGGTCGAGGTCGTGGACCATGCCGAGGATCCCCATGCCGGGGCCTCCTGGTCCGCGCCCGCCCGGTCCGCGTCCCCGTCCGCCCGGTCCTGGTGCCTGCGCCAGCAGCGGCGCGGTGATCAATGCGGCGGCCAGGGCCGCCGCGGCCAGTCTGCGTGTCATACGTGTGCTCTCCTTACCTGCTTAGACCAGCCTGCCTCGCCGAAACTTCCCGCCCCCGCACCTCGCACCCCCAGGGAATAAACTGGCAGCCAGGCAGGTCTAATCAAGCAGTGGATCCCGACCGCGCGCTGGTAGAAGCGGCGGCCGGCGGCGATCGCGATGCGTTCGACGAGCTCGTCCGCCGGCACCAGGCGGCGATGATCACCCTGGCGCGCGTGCTGACGGGCGGACGTGGCGATCCCGAGGACCTCGCGCAGGAGGTCTTCGTCCGCGCGTGGCGGAGCCTGCGCACGTTCCGTGGCGACAGCGCCTTTCGCACCTGGCTCCATCGCGTCGCGATCAACGTGGTCCGCACGAGCCACGCGAAACAGGGGCGGCTGCGGCGGCTGTTTCATGACGAGCCGCCGCCGGATCCGCCCAGCGGCGAGGAGCCGCTCGACGCGGCGCTGGCGCGGCGGCAGGCGATCGATCGCGCGCTGGCGGCGCTGCCCGACGATCTCCGCGTCGCGGTGACGCTGCGCGATCTGCAGGGGCTCGACTACAAGGAGATCGCGGCTGCGCTCGACGTGCCGGTCGGAACCGTGGAATCGCGGATCTTCCGCGCGCGGCAGAAGTTGAAACCCCTGCTGGCGGAGCTGCTCGGCGAAGGGTGAATGATGCAGGACGAAGATCAGAGACTCGTGGCGCGGGTGCTGACGTCGCGCCCGCCCGAGGCCGTCCCCGCGGATTTCGTCGCGCGCGTCAACGCGCGCATCGACGCGACCGGGGGTGGCGGCTGGTTCGCGCTCGCCGATTTCCGCACGTGGACGCTGCGCCTGGCGCCGATCGCCGGGGCGCTCGTGCTCGTCGGCCTGCTGTGGACGCCCGCCTCGCCGACCACGGAAAGCCCGGCGACCGCTTCGCCGGCGCAGCCGTCCCAGGCGCAGGCGTTCACGCCGGCCTCCGCGTCCGACTGGCAGCGCGACGTGACCGCCGACGCCCTGCTCGAGGCCGCGTTCGATCGCATGGGAGACAGCGGTGCCCGATAATCGCGCGCGAATCTGGTTCGCGCTGTTCGTCCTGGCGGTCTTCTGCGTCGGCGGCGCCGGCGGGTTCATTCTCGGCCGGCGAATGCCGCCCGGGCGCGGTCCATTCGGCCCGCCGCCCTTCGCACGTCCCGGGCCTGGCGGGCGCGGCGGCGCGCCGCCGTTCGCGCGCGGCCCGCTGCCGCCGGACCTGGTGAACCGCCTCAGCTCCGAGCTGCAGCTCGACTCGTCACAGCAGGAACAGGTGCGCAAGATCCTCGACGACCGCCGCGGGCGCCTCGAGGACGTGCACCGCGAGGCACGCGAGCGCTTCGACCGCGAGCAGCGCGAGCTGCACGACGCGATTCGCGCGGTGCTCCGTCCCGATCAACAGCAGAAGTTCGATCGATTCGTGGACCGAAGACGATGAGAAAGATCTCGATTGCCGTAGTGTTAGTGCTGTTCTTCTTCGCCATGCAGTGGCCGTCCGCGTCCGAGCGGCCGCACTTCGACAGCCGTCCGCGCGACGGCGCCATCACCATTGACGGCAGGTTCGACGATTGGGCGGGCAACCTCGAGCCGGTCGGCTCCACGCCGATGTCGATGCAGATCGTCAACGACGGAGCGTTCCTCTACCTGAGACTCAGCGCGTCTGACGCCGGCACGCGCATGGAGATCACGCGTCTCGGCATGACGGTGTGGTTCGATCCGTCCGGCGGCACCAAGAAAAAGCTCGGCATCCGCTATCCGGTGGTCGAGGCCGGCATCTTCGGCGGAGGTGAGCGCGGCCACCGCGGACGCGCCGAGGGGGAACCCGCCGAGGACCCCGGTCCGCCGCACGATCGCGTCGACATCCTCGGTCCGGGAAAAGACGATGCGAGGAGCTTGATGCGGGATCACCTGCAGGGCCTGGACGTGGCGTTCCGCACCGAGCAGGGATCACTCGAGTACGAGCTGAAGGTCCCGCTCGCGCGGTCGTCCGACTATCCGTACGCGATCGAGACGCAGCCCGGCAAGACGATCGGCATCGGGTTCGAGACCGGAAAGCTGTCGGAGCACGTCGGCGAGGGTCGCGGCGGCGGCGGACGAGGCGGCGGCGGAATGGGCGGCGGACGCGGCGGCGGCATGGGCGGCCGGCATGGTCCGGGCGGCGGTGGCGGCGGCGAGGGCCGCGGGTTTCAGCCGCCGAAGCCGATCAAGGTGTGGACGACGGTTACGGTTGGCCCGGCTCGATAGCGCGGACCGTCGGGTCGGCGGCGAGACGTTCGAGCGTCTGCAGCGGCATCCAGCCCACGAGTGAGTCGTAGGTGCTGGACGTCGACACCACCACTCCGCCGAGGGCGCGGAATTTCTTTTCCAGCTCTGGGCGCACCTGCGCCCGCACGTCCACCAGCGCGCGGCCATGACGATCCACGGCAATGCCGGCCGAGTTGGTCACGACCACCTTGCCCCTGGCGTCGCCGCGGCGGCGGTAGATCGCCGTCATCACGCGCGGGTTGATCTTCTGCTGGGCCAGCGTCCTGACCTCGGCGGCCCGGCGCACGGGCGGCGCGTTCCGCTGAGCTCGCAGCGCTGGGACGAGGATGGCCCCCATGACGAGCACGCAGAACAACGCAAAACTGGCGGACCGTACCGTTCTCAAACGCACTCCTGAGACAGAGGGAAAGGCGATCCTAGCACACTCGCAGAAACGGGCTAGACTGGGGTGTTGCTCGCCCTCCTGCTGGTCCTGCAGACCACTGCCGCGTGTGCCGATGTGGCCGATTGCCGCGCCCAGGCGCAGGCTGCGGCCGCGCGCGGCGATTACGAAATTTTCCACGACCTGGCCTGGCGCGCCGTCCAGAAGGGTCCGCGGAACGACACCGACCTGATGAACCTGCTCGCGCGCGCGATGGCGCTGAGCGGCCGTTACGGAGACGCGCTGGTGATGCTCGGGCGGGTCGCGGATCTCGGCGGCTCCACCGACGCCGTGACCAGCCCTGACTTTGCGCTCGTCCGCCAGCTCAAGGAGTGGCCGGCGCTGGAGGCGAAGCTCACGGGTAAGCCTGCGCCGGAATCAGCCGCTCCGCCCGCGGCGTCTGTCGCGCCGTCGCCGGCGGTCCCGGCGGCGACCGGGACGCGGGGCTCCGAAAGCGGGGTCCTGTCGTTCGAAGGGACCTCACTCGATCCGATTGCCCTGGCGCACGACGCGGTGTCACGGCGCTTTCTCATGGGCGATCGCCGCGCCCGTCGCCTCGTCATCGTCGACGAGGTGTCTCACCACGTGGTCGATTACGTCAGCGCCTCCTCGTCTTCGTTCCTGCAGAACCTGACAGGGTTCACGATCGACACGCGTCGCGGCGACCTGTGGGTCGTCAGCACCGAGGGAGACGACTCGGCGTCCTCGATGCTGCACAAACTGCAGCTCGTCTCGGGACGGACGTTGGCGGACATTGCGCCGCCTGACGGTGCCGGCGCGGTGCGCTTCGTCGGCGTGGCCGCGACGCCTGACGGCACGGTGTACGCACTCGACGCCGCCGGTTCGCGGCTCTATCGCGCGCGGGCGGGCACGCGCGCGCTGGAGCTGGTGATGCGCCTGGAGTCCCCCGCGCCGTCCGCGCTCGTCGCCGTTGACGATCGCGTCCTCTATGTCGCGGCCGGGCAGGGGCTGGCGCGCGTGGATCCGTCGGCGCGGACGGTGACGAAGGTGAAGTCCGCGGAGGAACTGAGCGGACTCGAGTCGCTCGCCTGGCGCGACGGCTCGCTGATCGCCGTTCAGCCTGTGGGGGGCAGTTACGCGGTCGTCCGCCTCTCACTGGACGGTGCCGGGACCCGCGTCCAGCGGCGCACCGTCCTCGCGTCGTCTTCCGCCCCGACCGTCGGCACGCTCGGCCGCGACGGCTACTACTACCTGTCGGACGCCGGCACGATCCGTCGCCTCACGCTGCGCTGACCGCTGGTCCGCGTCTTTCCATTTCTTCCATCAGCGCGGGGAGCGGATCAGGACGGCGCGCGAGTACAAGAGCGAGAAGCCGGCGCGCTGCACATTCTGCTGCGACTTCGACGCCGGTTCCGTCGTGACCACCGCGAGATCGCAGCCGCCGTGCGCCGCGTCGAGCAGCCGCGCGCGCAGGAGCGTGGTCTGGACGCCGCGCCGCCGGTGCGCCGGCAGCGTCGACGCACCCGCGAGCTGCGCGACGCCGTCGGAGATGCGCACCGCGCCGCCGCCGGCGACGTCGCCGCCGCGCCGCGCGAGGTACAGCGCCATGTTGGGAGTGGCGCTCGACGAGGCGAAGACGTCGATCAGCGTGTCGCGATCGAACGACTCCGTCGGCGGCGGACCGTCGAAGTGATCCGGGTGTCCGAAGCCGTCGGTCACGGTCTCGATCCACACGCGCGTTTCCTCGTCGCTCGTGCGCGCCACGCGCACGTCGTCCGCGGCGGGCCCGCCTTGCGCGGCGGAGAGGCGCTCCACGAGATCACCGGTCAGCCCCAGCCCGAGCACGTTCTCGTAGCCGACCAGTTCGTAGCCGCGCTGCGTCAGGCTCCTGCCGACGGACGGATCGGCGAGCGTCGCGAGCTCGACGCGGATCTCGGCGCCGCGGGCGTCAAAGGCCCGCTCCATCTCTTCGAATGCCGCCGGCTCGATCGCGCCGGCGAAGCCGAGCCCGATCGCCTTGTTGAACGGCTGGCCCGGTCCGGCGAAGACCGCGACACCGCCGCCGATGTGATGGATCAGCACGTCGCCGCCGCGCCGCTGCGCCTCGGTCGCGAAGTCGAGGACCGTGCCGCACTCGGCGCGCTCGATCCGCGCCGCCATGGTCGTCGAGGCCATCAGCATGCGTGTCATGATGTCATGACGTATGCCTTCGGCGCTCTTCACACCTCTGTCCATTCGCGGCGTGACGCTTCGCAACCGTCTCGTCGTGTCGCCGATGTGCGAGTACTCAAGCCCGAACGGCTTTGCCACCGACTGGCATCTGGTCCATCTTGGCAGCCGCGCGATCGGCGGCGCCGGCGCGGTGCTGACCGAAGCGACGGCGGTCACGCCCGACGGCCGTATCAGCTCGAGAGATCTCGGGATCTATCTCGACGATCACGTCGAGATGCTGTCGCGGATCTTCGCCTTCGTCGAACAGCACGGCGCGGTGCCGGGCATGCAGCTGGCGCACGCCGGGCGGAAGGCGAGCACCGCCGAGCCGTGGAACGGCGGCGGTCCGGTGTCGCCTGACGATGGGGGATGGACGCCGATCTGGGCGCCGAGCGCGATCCCGTTCCGCGACGGCTGGCAGACGCCGCGTGCGATGACGCACGACGACATCGCGAACGTCGTCGCCGCCTTCGCCGCTGCCGCGGGGCGGCTGCTCGACGCGGGCGGGAAGATCGCCGAGATCCACGCGGCGCACGGCTATCTGATCCACGAGTTCCTGTCGCCGCTCAGCAACGAGCGCAGCGACGAGTACGGCGGACCGTTCGACAACCGTACGCGGATCCTCCGCGAGGTGGTGGACGCCGTCCGCGGCGTGTGGCCGGAGCGCCTGCCGCTGTTCGTGCGCATCTCCGCGACCGACTGGGTCGAAGGGGGATGGACGGCGGAGGACTCGATTGCGCTCGTGACGCAGCTGAAGCCGCTCGGGGTGGACGTGATCGACTGCTCGACGGGCGGCAACGTACCGTCCGCGAAGATCCCGCTGGGGCCCGGCTACCAGGTGCCGTTCGCGGAGCGCATTCGCCGGGAAGCGGGGATCATGACCGCCGCGGTCGGCCTGATCACCGACGCGCACCAGGCCGAAGCGATCCTGCAGAACGGCCAGGCCGACCTGATCGTCATGGCGCGCCAGCTGCTGCGCGAGCCGTACTTCCCCCTCCACGCGGCGAAGGCCCTCGGCGACGTCCCCGAAGTTCCCGTCCAGTACCAGCGCGCCTTCTGACCGCTCGGGCGCTCGGGGGTCAGGTCTGCAAAACGTCGCGACGCGGTGCCAGGGCTGCAAGAACTGCCGCCTCACTTACGCTCGGCGGCGGCAGTGGGTGCTGACCTGGCACCGCGAACGGACGTTTTGCAGACCTGACCCCCGAACGGCACCGCAGACCTGGCACCTCAATCGGTCGGTTTGCAGACCTGACCCCCAATCCTGCGCGCGGCTCAGGTATACTCGGCGCACGGCCGCGTGGCGCGGCCGTACCGATGTCCCGGCACGGCGCCGGGGGGAGCCCGCGCATGATCCGCCTGATCGAATCCTCCTCCGCACAACTCCGTCTCCAGGATGCCCGTGCGTTCGTCGAGCGCCATGCCGCTGACGGCGATGTCGCTCTCGTCGGCGCGTCCCGCGGCGCCGTGGACGACCTCGCCCGATCGATCGCCGCCACGAAAGGGGCGACGATCGGCATTCATCGCTTCAGCCTGACGCAGCTGGCGGCGCGGCTGGCGGCGCCGGTGCTGGCGGCGCAGGGACTCGCCCCCGTGACGGCGCTCGCTTCGGAAGCGGTCGCCGCGCGCGCGACGTTCGAGGCGCGGCGCGCCTCGGCGCTCCGCTACTTCGAGCCGGTCGCCAGCACCCCGGGATTCCCGCGGGCGCTGGCGCGGACGCTCCAGGAGCTGCGGCTCGCGCACGTCGAGGGCGCGCGGCTGGACGGACTCCCCCTCGGCGGCGCGGACCTCTCCGTCCTCCTCGATCGGTTCGAGGAACAGTTCGCCGCCTCGAGCGCCACCGACCGGGCGCGCCTCTTTGCTGCTGCCACCGACGCGCTGACCTCCGGCGCCTCACCGCTCGGCGCCGGCGCGCTGCTTCTCCTCGACGTGCCGATCGATTCCGCGGCGGAGTTCGACTTCGTGCGCGCCCTGATCGCCTCGTCCGGCGCCGTCCTCGTCACGGTGCCGTTTGGCGACATCGCCACGCTCACGCGCCTCGAGTCGCTGGGGATGAAGGCGGACGTGCTCGAGCAGAAAGGGGACGGCGATCTCGTTGCGCTCCGCCGATACCTGTTCGCGCGCACGCAGCCGCCCGAGCGCGAGCCTGCCGGCGACGTCCGTTTCTTCTCGGCCCCCGGGGAAGGACGCGAATGCGTCGAGATCGCCCGCCGCATCGCCCAGGAAGCGCGCCGCGGCGTGCCGTTCGACGAGATGGCGGTGTTCGTCCGCGCGCCGCAGCGCTACGTCGGCCTGCTCGAGCACGCGCTGAAGCGCGCCATCCCCGGCGCCGACGGCCGCCCGCTCGCGTGGTTCGATCGCGGGACGCGCCGGCCGCATCCCGGCGGCCGCGCCTTCCTCGCCATCCTCGCCTGCGCCTGCGACCACCTGTCGGCGCGCCGCTTCGCCGAGTACCTCTCGCTCGGCCAGGTGCCGCGGCTCGACGAATCGCAGCGGACGCCCGAGTTCGTGCTGCCCGAGGACGACGAGCTCGCGATGCTCAGAGTGGAGGATGCGACCCAACCTCCGACCTCCGGCCTCCAACCTCCAACCTCCTCGGCGCAGCCCCCTGAGGACGAGGCGATCGTCGAGGGCACGCTGCGCGCGCCGTGGAAGTGGGAGACGCTGATCGTCGAGTCGGCCGTGATCGGCGGCGATCCCGCGCGGTGGCATCGCCGCCTGACGGGACTGGCGAACGAGATGCGGCTGCAGCGGGACGCCGTGCGCCGCGACGATCCCGACTCGCCGACCGCGCAGCGTCTCGAGCGCGATCTCCGGAACCTCGGGCACCTGCGCGCGTTCGCGCTGCCGATCATCGACCGGCTCGCCTCGTGGCCGGCGGCTGCGACCTGGGGGGACTGGCTCAATCGCTTCGCCGAGCTCGCGCCGATGGTGCTGCGCCAGCCCGAACGGGTCCTGCGCGTGCTCGAGCAGCTGCGCCCGATGGCCGAGATCGGGCCGGTGTCGCTCGACGAAGCGCGCGACGTCATCGCCGATCGGCTGCAGATGCTCGAGGTCGACTCGCCGAGGAGCCGATACGGGCGCGTCTTCGTCGGCAGCCCGCACCAGGCGCGCGGACGGACGTTCCGCGTGGTGTTCGTCGCCGGCCTGGCCGAGCGGATGTTCCCGCAGCGGCCGCACGAAGACCCGATGCTGCTCGACAAGGAGATGCGCGAGCCGCTCGCGGCCGGGCTCGCGGTGCAGGAGGATCGCGCGCGCAACGAGCGGCTGCTGCTGCGCCTCGCCGTCGGCGCGCCGACTGAGCGACTCTGGCTGTCGTATCCGCGGATCGAGATCGCGGAGTCGCGCCCGCGCGTGCCGAGCTTTTACGCGCTCGACGTCATGCGCGCGATCACCGGCCGCATCCCGCAGCCGCAGCGGCTGCAGGAGGCGGCGGCCGCGGAAGGCGGCGCGGGGCTGGCGTGGCCGGCGCCGGCGGATCCCGCGGACGCGGTCGACGATTTCGAGCACGACCTTGCGGTGCTGAAGCAGCTGCTCGACACCGAGCCGCCCGCGTCGGTGCGCGGCCACGCGCACTACCTGTTGCGGCTCAACGAGCCGCTGCGCCGGTCGGTCAGCGCGCGATGGGCCCGCGCCCGCTCGCAGTGGACGCAGTTCGACGGCATCACCCGCGTCACCGGCATGACCAGGCCGATGCTCGAGACCCAGCGGCTCGGCGTCCGCCCGTACTCGCTGTCGGCGCTCCAGAAGTACGCGTCGTGCCCGTACCAGTTCCTGCTCTCGGCGATCTACCGTCTCGAGCCGCCGCCCGACATCGAGCCGCTGCAGAAGCTCGATCCGCTGACGCGCGGATCGATCTTCCACGAGGCGCAGGCGCGCTTCTTCCGCGCGCTGAAGGACGCCGGACGGCTCCCCGTGACGCAGCCGGGCATGACGGACGCCATCGACACGCTCGATCGCGTGATCGTCGAGGTCGCCGCGAAGTTCGAGGAGGACCTCGCGCCGGCCATCGATCGCGTCTGGCGCGACGAGATCGCCGACATCGCGCGCGACCTGCACGTCTGGGCCCGCCGCCTGCCGCAGAGCGACGGCTGGGAGCCGGCGTATTTCGAGTTCGCGTTCGGCCTGAAGGATGACGGGCGCGATCCCGCGAGCGTGCCCGATCCGATCCTCGTCGACGGCCGCTTCAAGCTGCGCGGCTCGGTCGATCTCATCGAGAAGAAGCGCGGCGCCCTGCGCGTCACCGATCACAAGACCGGCAGGAACCGGACGACCTGGAAGACGGTGATCGGCGGCGGCGCCATTCTGCAGCCGGTGCTCTACAGCCTGGCGATCGAACACGCGCTGCAGGCGCCGGTGCACTCCGGCCGGTTGTTCTACTGCACCTCGGCCGGCGGCTTCGTCGACCACGAGATCCCGATCAACGAGGGCAACCGCCGCGTCGGTCTCGAAGCGCTCGAGATCATCGATCGCGCCATCGAGCTCGGTTTCCTGCCGGCGGCGCCGGGCGAGCGCGCCTGCGCCTGGTGCGACTTCCTCCCCGTGTGCGGCCCCGACGAGCCGCGCCGCGTCTCCAACAAGCCGTCCGACAAGCTCGGCGATCTCGAAGCGCTGCGGGAGCGGCCATGAAGACGATGAAGCCCTTCGCCGATCACGACGCACGGCAGGCCATCGCCAACGAGCTCGACGACACGCTGGTCGTCGAAGCGGCCGCGGGCACCGGCAAGACGACGGAGCTGGTGAAGCGGATCGTGAGGATCCTCGCGACCGAACGCGCCACCGTCGACGCCATCGTCGCGGTGACCTTCACCGAGAAAGCCGCCGGGGAGCTGAAGCTGCGGCTGCGGCAGGCGCTCGACGAGGCGCGGATGCAAGCGCCCGAGAAGGAACGGGACGCGCTGAACCTGGCGCTCCAGTCGCTCGAGGAAGCGCACGTCAGCACCATCCACGGCTTCTGCGCGGAGCTGCTGCGCGAGCGGCCGGTCGAGGCGCGGGTCGATCCGCTGTTCTCGGTGCTCACCGAATCGCAGGCGGAACGGCTGTTCGAGCAGGCGTTCAGCGGATGGATCCAGAAGCAGCTGCGCAACCCGCCGGAAGGGGTCCGACGCGCGCTGCGCCGGTCGGTGTGGCAGGGCTACGGCGCCACGACCCGCGAAGACACGCCGATCGATCGGCTGCGCCGCGCCGCGTGGGACCTGGCGCAGTGGCGCGATTTCGACGCACCGTGGACGCGGCCCGAGTTCGATCGCCAGGGGACCGTCGATCGGCTCGTCGAGAGGCTGCACGCGTTCGCGGCGATGACCGAGTCGCCGTCCTACGCCAAAGACACGCTATATCTCGATACCGCGGCCGCGCGCCATCTCTCGGCGGAGATCGCGATCCAGCAGGAGTCCTTCCGCCTGAAGCCGGAAGCGGGTGATTACGACGGCTGGGAGGCTCGGCTCGTCGATCTCTCCCGGGACCGCAACTTCGCCAAGGTCCGCCACGGCCGCGGCCCGGGATACAAGCCGGGCGTCGCGCGGCAGCGCGTGGTCGACGCCTGCGAAGACCTGAAGGTCGCGCTCGATCAATGCCGCCTCTCAGCGGATGCCGATCTCGCGGCGGCGCTGCAGCAGGAGCTGCGCGGCGCCATCGACGATTACGAGCGGCTCAAGGCGCGCGCCGGCGCCCTCGACTTCCTCGACCTGCTGCTCAAGGCGCGCGACCTGGTGCGCGGCAACGCCGGCGTCCGCCGCGGGTTCCAGCGGCGCTTCTCGCACATCTTCGTCGACGAGTTCCAGGACACCGATCCGCTGCAGGCCGAGATCCTGCTGCTGCTCGCCTCGCGCAATCCCGACGAGGACGATTGGCGCAAGGTCGTCCCCGTCCCCGGCCGCCTCTTCATCGTCGGCGACCCGAAGCAGTCGATTTACCGCTTCCGCCGCGCGGACGTCGGAATCTACCGCGAGGTCAGCGACCGCCTGATCGGCAGCGGCGCCAGGGCGGTCAGGCTGCAGACCAGCTTTCGCAGCGTGCCGCAGATCCAGGCGTGCGTGAACGACGCGTTCGCGCGCGTCATGACCGGTGACGCCGCGACGCTGCAGGCGGACTACGTTGCGCTACTGCCCGATCGTCCCGAGATCAAGGGGCAGCCCGCGGTCGTCGTGCTGCCGGTGCCGGAGCCCTACGGTCAGCGGAACGTATCCGCGATGAAGATCGAGCAGTCGCTGCCCGACGCCGTCGGCGCGTTCATCGCGTGGGTCGTCGACGACAGTAAGTGGAAGGTGGACGGGCGGCCGGTACAGGCGCGCGACGTCTGCATCCTGTTCCGCCGTTTCCTCAGCTTCGGCGAGGACGTGACCGAGCCGTACGCGCGCGCGCTCGAGGCGCGCGGCGTGCGCCATGTGCTCGTCGGCGGCAAGACGTTCCACGACCGCGAGGAAGTGGAAACGGTTCGAGCGGCGCTCGCCGCGATCGAATGGCCGGACGACGAGCTGGCGGTGTTCGCGGCGCTGCGCGGCGCGCTCTTCGCCATCGGCGACGAGGAGCTGCTCGAGTGGAAGCACCGCTTCGGGACGTTTCATCCATTCCGCATCGCGAACCTCGATCCTCGATCCTCGAACCTCGGGCATCTGCAGCCGATCGCCGACAGCCTGCGGCTGCTGCAGCAGCTGCACCGCCGTCGCAACTACCGGCCCGTCGCCGAGACCATTCAGGAGCTGCTCGACGCGACGCGCGCGCATGTCGGCATCGTGCTGCGCAGCGCCGGCGAGCAGGCGCTGGCCAACGTGCTGCACGTGGCGGAGCTGGCGCGAGAGTATGAAGCGGCTGGTGGGCTGTCGTTCCGCGGCTTCGTCGACGAGCTGCGCATCGCCGCCGAGACCGCGCAGGCCGCCGAAGCGCCGATCCTGGAAGAGGGCAGCGACGGCGTGCGCATGATGACCGTGCACAAGGCGAAGGGGCTCGAGTTTCCGGTGGTGGTCCTCGCGGATCTCACCTGCAAGCTGTCACGCGCCGAGGCGGGCCGCTGGCTCGACGCGGCCAACGACAAGTGCGCGCTGAAGATCGGCGGCTGGGCGCCGATCGACCTGCTGCTGCACGACGCCGAGGAAGCGGCGCGCGACCGCGCCGAGTCGGAGCGGCTCGCGTATGTCGCCGCGACGCGCGCGCGCGATCTGCTGGTCATCCCCGCCGTCGGCGACGGCCCGTACGACGGCGGCTGGCTCGAGCCGCTGATCCCGTCGATCTATCCGCCCGAGGGCGCGCGCCGTCATCCGAAGCGCGCCGCCGGCGTGCCCGACTTCAAGTCGAAGGACACGCTGCTCAATCGTCCCGGTGGGGATCCGGCGACGCCGCTGACCGTGGCCCCGGGGACCTTCGAGTTCGATCCGGAGCCGGGCACGCGCAAGGGGTATTCGGTGACCTGGTGGGATCCCCGCGCGCTTCACCTCAACGCCCCGTCCTCGTTCGGCCTGCGCCGCGACGATCTCATCGTGAAGGACGGCGACATGTTCGCCGTGGACGATCGGCTCGCGACCTACGAGAAGTGGCGCGACTCACGCGCGGAGATGATCCAGCGCGGCGCGCAGCCGTCGGTGCGCGTGCAGACCGCCACCGCATGGGCGGCCGAGCAGGCCTCGCTGGGCATCGAGGCCCCGATCGAGCCGGGCACGATCGAGATCCTGCAGATCCCCGGCGCGGAGGATCGCCCGCGAGGTCCGCGCTTCGGCACGCTCGTGCATGCCGTCCTCGCGACGATTCCGCTCGATGCCTCCGTCGATCTGATTCAGCGCGTGGCCGCCACGCAGGCGCGGATCATCAACGCGTCCGCGGACGAGATCCAGGCCGCTGCCGCCGTGGTGTCGGCGGTGCTGCGCCACGACCTGATGACGCGCGTCCGCGCATCCGCCCTGGTGAAGCGCGAGACGCCGGTGTC
>Ga0207708_10001703_pt1 | contig 16264 bp, 18 predicted proteins | sample KBSK5101metaG_FD_184340 | JGI IMG/M metagenome (GOLD analysis project Ga0207708, IMG submission 184340) | Corn, switchgrass and miscanthus rhizosphere microbial communities from Kellogg Biological Station, Michigan, USA - KBS K5-10-1 metaG... | ecosystem: Host-associated > Plants > Roots >...
GCCGCCGCCGGCATTCCGTGCCGCGTCGTCGACGACCTCGCGCCCGACCTGTGGATCAAGCTGGTCATGAACTGCGCGTTCAACGCGATCTCCGCGCTCGGCGACGTGCAGTACGGCGCGATCGCCGGCGACGACGCCGCGCGCGAGACCGTCACGCGCGCGGTCGAGGAGGCCCAGGCGGTCGCGCGCGCGCTCGGCGTGCGCCTGCCCGAGGCCGACCTCGTGCCGGCGGCATGGAAGCTCGCGGCCGCGATGCCGCAGGCGACGTCCTCGACCGCGCAGGACCTGGCGCGCGGGCGGCCGACCGAGGGGTCTTGGTGTCCAAGGGGACGCTCGCGCCAACCAGGTGCAGGGGCACCCAAGCGGTCGGGTCGGGCTTGTCCGGCTAGGAGACCGCGTGGGAGATGGCGAAGTGCGCTGCGGTCGCCTCGTCGAGCCCAGGGGAAAGTCGAACCCCTGGTGATCGCTTCGAGATGCCCACAGCCCAGTTCGTAAACTATTGGCAGCAGCCACTTTTCGCGGGTCATTTTGATTGCTGGGTCGCAGTCGGCAAGCCGGCTCAGTGCGTTGTGCCACTCGTGGTGGGCTGCGAGCATCGCGTCCCAGGCTCGTGCGATGGCGGCGTTGACGCTCATCCCGGGCGGCAACTGGTAGTCGGTGGCCTTTGTCCGCGCATACGCAGGTCGCTGGCGCGGGGGATGGCCTCGCTGGGCAGCCCGGTGCCGACGAATCGCACCGAGCGGAAGGCCGAGAGCGCGCTCATCGGGTGGCCGTTTCGGGCAGAAAAACGTACACGCCAAGAACATCCGGCGGTGGCAGGAATTTGGCGGTTACGCTGCGGCCACCGACAAGCCTCATTTGCCGGACGTTCTTATTGGAGGTTGCCCCGCTCGGCGGCGGCTCAGCCGAAGCGGCGGTTGAGCTTCATGTGCCGGTTAACGTCCTTGTAGAGCAGGTACCGGAAGCGGCCGGGACCGCCCGCATAGCAGGCCTGCGGGCAGAAGGCCCGCAGCCACATGAAGTCACCCTCCTGCACTTCGACCCAGTCCTCGTTGAGCCGGTAGACGGCCTTGCCCTCCAGCACGTACAGCCCGTGCTCCATGACATGGGTCTCGGCGAACGGGATCACCGCGCCGGGCTCGAACGTCACGATGGTGACGTGCATGTCGTGCCGCAGGTCGGCCGGGTCGACAAATCGGCTGGTCCGCCAGCGCCCGTCAGTGTCGGGCATCGGCGTGGGTTCGACGTCGCGCTCGTTGGTCACGAGCGCGTCCGGCGCATCGAGGCCCTCGACCCGCTCGTAGGCCTTGCGGATCCAGTGGAAGTGGGCTAGCTCGCCGCCCTCGTTGCGGACCGACCAATCGGCGCCCGGTGGGATGTACGCATACCCGCCAGGGTCGAGCTGGTGCGTGGTGCCATCCAGGGTGATCCGCAGCGCGCCCGTGGTGAGGAAGATGACCCCCTCGGCCTCCGAGTCGAGCTCGGGACGCTCGCTGCCACCGCCGGGCGAGACCTCCACCATGTACTGGGAGAAGGTCTCGGCGAAGCCGGACAGCGGCCGGGCCAGCACCCAGAGCCGGGTACCCTCCCAGAACGGCAGGTAGCTGGTCACGATGTCCGAGTTGGTGCCCCGCGGGATCACCGCGTAGGCCTCCCGGAACATCGCCCGGTCGGTGAGCAGCTGGGTCTGCGGAGGAAGCCCTCCGGTCGGTGCGTAGTACGTCGTGTCGGTCATCTGACCTCATCTCGCCGCCGGCCCGTGCGGGTGTTCAGCAGGCCGCACCGCCTTGCGCCTGCGCACGCTGCGCCGAGCGATGGCCCCTTCACGGCCGGAACGGCCGCGCGGAAAGCCTAACTCCGAGCCGCTTTTTCTTAAAGCGCGCGTGGCCAATTCTGAGGTCCGGCTGGCCGACCCGGCGGTGACCGTGCCGTCCGGGCGAACGCCGGACGCAGCTTGCCCAGAGATTCAGCCGAGGTCGCGGGCCGGACCCCGTCGTCCTGGCTGACCTGCAGTGGGTCACCCCTGCGCTGGGGCACCTCGGCGGCGACGATCTCGTCGTCGAGCAGCGCGTTCTTTGCTGCGGTCGCCGCCCGGTCGTGCGACATTGCCGCGTGCTCGTCCTGCTCGGCCCGGCCGATGTCCTTGGCCTTGTTGTAGGAGTCGGTGGCCGCACCCGTGCGGCGCATGTCGACCGAGCAGAACAGCGCATCGTGCGCGGTTGGGTCTACCAACGCGGAGTCGCCGTAGCGGTAGCCGGCGCGGGCGCCGGGAGCCAGGTACGGGCCCCCGGGTCATCGACTCCATGCCGCCGGCGACGACTACGTCGAACTAGCCGTAGCCGATTAGCTGGTCGGCCATCGCGATGGCGCATACGAGCGGGCGAATCCGGTTTGCAACTGCCGGCGTTGAGCCCGACAGGCACCCGTCAGCGGTGGCGAGCCCGGCGCCGTCGAGGCAAGCCTGTCAATCATGGTCGGTGGCGAGGCGGCGGACTTCGAGGCGGCCAAGCCGGTGCTCGAGGCGGTGGGAAAGACCATCGTCCACGTCGGACCGGCGGGGTCGGGCCAGACCGTGAAGGCCGCGAATCAGCTCATCGTCGCCGGCAACATCGAACTACTGGCCGAGGCCATCGTGTTCCTCGAAGCCTACGGTGTGGACACCGAGGCAGTCGCCGCGACGTCAGCCGTCGCTCGGCCTCATCCATCACATGCACATCGCGATGGTATTCGGCCCAATCATCGCCTACGAAGATCATCGATCCCTCGCCGTTCGGTAAAGCGGTGCAACCACTCTCGAGCCCGAGAACACCCCGGCGATATCCCAATCGCTCAGTGCGACGACGACTCCAGGCCGAGATGACCAACCTGATCCTCCACGGAGTCCTCCACAGAGACCAGCGCACACCGTCGGATGGCGCTGTCGGCACCATCACCATGCCGATGTTGCGGCCCTACAAGTTGCAGACCAGCAATCGCGATGTTGTGGTGTCTGGCACCGAGCTGAATTCGGTGGACGGCCACCGACGCCGCCACGGTAGATAGACAGCTGCAACGAGGGTTTCGACGGAGCCCCGGCTTACAACTCATTGGAAGCCAGCGTCATGCTGTCGTTCGCCTGCGGTGTCTTCTGGTGCGGCGCATCTCGGCCGAACGGGACAGGGGCCCCAAACACACCAATCGTCCGGCGGGCTTCACCGCGCCTGCGGTGGCCGAGGCGCCGTCGCTGGCGTAGAACCGCGACGATGCGGTGCAGGACATGTTGGTGCGCAGGGTGTTTTCGCCGCGACGTCAGGCGTCCGCAACACTTCGTCCTAACGGCGGAGAGCTTCGGGGCGGCCGTTCGAGCAGGGTTGGGATGGGGAATTTATCCGGAACAGTTAGCGGGCCCAGCGCTGGTGGATGGCTCGTTCGTGCGAATTTCTGATGCACATCTTGATGTGCCCCCGTTCTGGCAGTGCTGGAAGATCAACAGTCCCATAGTTAAGACCATCACTGACACAGTACGGTCGGCTGCCGCAGGCCTGCGTCGGCCGCGGAAGTAGCCGAGGCGCGAACGACCTTCGATTCGAAAAGCCTTGTGCCGGTGTGGATGTCGCGTTCCGACGCACCAGTTACATCTGTCAACAGCGAACCGTCCTTGTCCTCCGATTCTTCGAGAACATGACCCCAATCCCAAATCGGTGAACGTACAGGTTATTCGCAGATGCACGTCTCGCGTTTACTTGCCAAGGCACTCAACACGTTGCGCAGCCAGGTTCGTGAACCAGACCTCGCGGTGACCGCGTGACGCTGAATCGCGGGCGAATTGCATGGGCGGATCATGGTGAGGGCCTGGCGCGCCGACACAATCCCGACGCCAACACTAGGTGTGCAGTCCTCGCTGAGGCGGTTGACCGTCGCCAACTTGTCGGCATCGCGGTTGTGCTCAGCGGCACTGACACATTCACTGCACGGTACGGAGGAGAGCCACGGCCGCGCCGTTATCACTATGGGTGCCTGCGCCCGCGCCGGCCGCCAATAAACGCCGTTCCGTCGTCGCGGCGAGAAACGGCCCCTTGGCCTGCGTGGAAGGTTTGCGATCACACAATGACGGGAACGCGGTGTTCAACTTTTGGCCTGCTCGGGAGGAGGCGATCATGGCGACACCCGCTGAGACGCAGAATGTGATCCGCAGTCTCATTCCCGCCCGCATCGACCGCCTGCCGTGGTCGCCGTTTCATACCCGGATGGTGATCGCGCTCGGCGTGGCCTGGATTCTCGATGGTCTAGAGATCACCGTGGCTAGCGCGGTGGCCGACACGCTGACCCAGCCCGAGACGCTCGGCCTGTCCTCGGCGGCAGTCGGGCTCATTGCCACCGTGTACCTGGCCGGCGAGGTGGTCGGCGCGCTGTTCTTCGGGCGTCTGTCGGACAAGCTCGGCCGACGCAACCTCTTCATGATCACCTTGGGTGTGTACCTCGTGGGCAGCGGTCTCACCGCGTTGACATTGGGCAATAGCGCGGGCTGGATCGTCTTTCTCTACATCACCCGGTTTATCGCCGGTATGGGCATCGGCGGGGAATACGCGGCCATCAATTCGGCGATTGACGAATTGATCCCGGCCCGATTCCGGGGCAGAGTCGACATCGCGATCAATGGCACCTACTGGGCCGGTGCGATCCTCGGCACGCTCGGCACGTTCATCTTCCTGAAGGCGATCGACCTCAGCCTCGGCTGGCGGCTGGCCTTCCTGATCGGCCCGGTCTTGGGTCTGGTGATCCTACTGGTGCGGCGGAACTTACCGGAAAGCCCGCGCTGGCAGGTCATGAACGGCCGCGTGGAGGCGGCCGAGCGGTCGATCTCCCACATCGAACACGAGGTGGAGTCCACCGGTGCCACGCTGCCCACGGTCGACGAGAGCAAGGCTATCGAGCTGCAGCCCACCGAAAAGATCGGCTACCTGGCACTGACGCGAGTGCTTTTCCGCGACTACCCGAGCCGGTCGATCCTGGGCGCTGTGCTCATGATCAGCCAGTCGTTCCTGTACAACGCGATCTTCTTCACCTACACGCTGGTGCTCGGCAAGTTCTACGGGGTGTCCTCGGAGTCGGCGCCGCTGTACCTGATCGCGTTCGCTGTCGGGAACCTCGCGGGTCCGTTGACCCTCGGGCACTTCTTCGACACTATCGGCCGCAGGAAGATGATCGCGGGCACGTACCTGCTGTCTGGTCTGCTGCTGGCCGTGAGCGCGGTCTTGTTCAACGCTGGGGTGCTCAACGCAATTACCCAGACCATTGCCTGGTGCATCATCTTCTATTTCGCGTCGGCCGGGGCCAGCGCTGCCTACCTCACGGTGAGCGAGATCTTCCCGCTGGAGGTTCGGGCGAAGGCGATCGCGGTGTTCTTCGCCATCGCCCAATGCTTTGGGGCCCTCGGTCCGGTCATCTACGGCGCGCTCATCGGTGATGGCTCCCAGCCCTTCCTGCTGTTCCTGGGCTACTTGCTCGGTGCGGCAGTGATGATGGTCGGCGGACTCGTCGCCTGGTTCCTCGCGGTCGATGCCGAAGGCAAGTCGCTGGAAGACATCGCCACCCCACTGGCAGCCGCCGGCGCCCGGCGCCGGACGGGTTCAGTCCGAGCGGAGGGGGCAACCCGGCCCTACTCGCCCTGACTCCTAGAGGATCGGGGATGAAGTATTCACGACATACGCACCAGGTGCGCAGCCGTCACAAGCCCATCCTCAGCCCGATGCGCGTCGAGTGCGCCCGCTTTAGTTCTTCAAGATCCTGGTCAGACGCGGAGAGCGCACCTCAAAGAGCGCGAAAAGCGTTGGCAGAGGGGATAAGACACGTGCGGCCGCAGTTGACAGACCGGCGTCGACTCGGACGCGTTGGTCCGCACCGTGTCCGCCGAAATCGCCTGTGTCGACCGACAATTTCTCAACGGCGGCGGCTCGAGCACACGCTGACCGTAACGGGCAACTGCGCCAATGTGATCGGCGGAGCCGGCATCACGATCAAGTTCGACCGGGTCGACAAACAGATCGACCTGAAAACATCGCCACCTATGTGTACGGCGACCCCAGGGACCGGCGGCCCCGGCTCAGGTAAGAAGATCACAACGAGCTAGAAGGATCGCGGGCGGTTCACAAGCAAAAACCGGACGTCAAGTTCGCCTTGACGATGGCTCTCGCGTCAAGTAAACCTTGACGCATGGCAATTCAGTCGATCAGCTTGCACGCGTTTCGCGAGGACGTCGCCGGCCCCCGATGGCGCGCCTTGTACGACGCGACGTGGCCGGGCTACCGATCGTGGTATCTACGCCCGGGCACTGGCCGGCGACCCACCGCTGCGCAAGCCGAAACCGCTCTGCTGCGGTACATGCCGGAGCTGCACCCGGTGTGGCGGCGGCTCGTTGACCTGGCCGGCGGTGATTCCACCGCCGCCGCGATGCTCTCGCATTGGAATATGCCGGCGTTTGCGCCTGCGTGTTCACAGGTCGTCGTGGACAACGGCACCCGGGCGCTGATCCGCAACTACGACTACCACCCAGAGCTGTTCGAGCAAGTCGTGATGTCGACGCGGTTCACTGGCCGTGAGGTGATCGGCACCAGCGATTGCCTATGGGGACTGCTGGATGGCATGAACTCTGACGGATTAGCCGTATCGCTGACCTTCGGCGGGGCCAAAGTGTATGGACCAGGGTTCGGCATTCCCTTGGTGATCCGCTATCTCCTGGAAGTCGCCGGGACCGTGTCAGAGGCCCTGACCGCGCTGCGCCGGATCCCGGTTTCCATGTCCTATAACGTGACCCTCACCGACCGCGATGGCTGTGTCCGCACGGCCTACCTGGCTCCGTGGCAACCGATGGAGGTGCGCGCCTTTCCGTTGGCGACCAACCACCGTTTCGATCGACCGGACGACCCACTGCAAGCACAGCGGTTCCGCAGCCTCGAACGGCAGGAATACCTGCTCGGACTGCTGCGCGACGAGCCCCACCCAGACGTGCTCGCCAAGGAGTTTCTGCGGGAACCGCTGCGCAGCAGCGACTACGCCAACGGGTTCGGCACCCTGTACACCGCCGACTACCGCCCAGACTCCGGAGAGGTCCACTATCGATGGCCGGGCACCACCTGGACCCGGTCATTCGACGCCACGGACGCCGAACTGCGACTTGACGTTCCGGCCGCGTAACGGCCGTAAGATTCGGGCATGACCGCACACACCGACCTGCCTCTGGGCGGTTTGAGTGAGGGTGAAATGGCGGCGCTCATCTATCGGATAGCCGATGAACTCAGCACGCGCGGCACCCGGGACGCCTTCGCCGAACTGCTTCACGTGCTGCCCTACATCGGCGAACGGGTTGGTGACGCCGCGCGCATCCTGGCGGCGTCGGATTCATGGAGCCAGGTTGCTCAAGTATCCGGGACCTCGAAGCAGGCCGCCTGGGAACGGTGGCGGACGTGACTGGCCATCCGGACCGTCACATGCCTACACGGTAGCGACCCGGCGGAGCGGTCCCTCTCGTGCGCATGCCTCCATGTGCCGCGAGATCCGCGGTGATTGTGGAACGTGATCGGCCGTCTGCGCCGTGCTAGCGTGCCGCCTTCGTGACGCAGATAACTGGCCGTGAGACGACTGTGAATGCCTAGTCCCTCACACCGTCTGTACCGCGCGGATTTCGACCCGGTGATTCACTCCGATGCCGACACGCGACACGACTGTGGCTATTCCGCCGCGTTGCGGGACGATGAAGCGATGCATGCGAGACTTCCTGGGCTACAACATTTTCCGTACAAGGAGCGGCCGACGGAGTCGGCGCTTGCCGGTCCACTCGGCTGCTAAGGTACGCGTGTATGGGCGCCTTGGATGGACGGGTCGCATTGATCACCGGAGCGGCCCGAGGGCAGGGTCGCGCACATGCCCTGGCGCTGGCCGCCGCAGGGGCAGACATCGTCGCGGCCGACGCTCCCCGTTCGATGGTGGGTCTGACGTACCCGCTCGGCACCGAGGATGATCTTCGCGACACCGCCAGGCGGGTCGGGGAGCTGGGCACGCGCTGCCTGCCGATCGCCCTCGACGTGCGCGACTCCACCGCGGTCGGTGCGGCCGTCGAGCAGACATTGAACGGCATGGGAAGTCTCGACATCGTGGTGGCCAACGCCGGAATCGTGAGCACCGGACCCTTGGACGAGGTGAGCGATGAGATCTGGCAGCAGCTGGTGGACACCAATCTGACGGGCGTTTTCCATACCCTGCGGGCCGCCATACCGGTGATGCGACGACAGCGGTTCGGCCGCATCGTCGTCACATCCTCGATGGGCGGCCGCATGGGCATCCCGGAGCTGGCGGCATACAACGCCACCAAATGGGGAGTCATCGGGCTGGCCAAGTCCGCGGCCTTGGAGGTCGCCAAGGAAGGCATCACAATCAACGTCATCTGCCCGACGACAGTGCAGACACCGATGGTGCAGCCCGAGGGCGGCGACGACATTCCCGACGATCTGGTCCGCCGCATGATGAGAGCGAACCCGATACCTCAGCCGTGGCTTCAGCCCGAAGACGTCAGCCGCGGGGTCCTCTATTTGGTGACAGATCCGGGAGTAGTCACCGGAAGTGTCCTCGAGATCGGCCTCGGCGGCAGCGCTCGAATCCACTAGCGGGCTGGTTCGACTGCGGATCGATCGCTAGGTTCCTCGCCATGGCAGCTGCGGCAGCGGTGATCGTTTTGGTCACCTTGGTTGTGATGACAACGGGAAGAGCGCCGGCGGTGCTGGCGCTGGCCTGCGCGCTGGTGATCGCCGGCCTGCTCGGAATCGCACGCCCCGACGAGCTATTCGCCGGGTTGAGCAATGGCGGTGTCATTACCGTCGCGGCGATGTTGGTGATCGCCAAAGGCGTGATGTCCACCGGGGTGATTTCGCGGGTGACCTATCGGCTGCTGGCCGGCGTGACAAGTACCAGGCAGACGCTGCGCCGGCTCATCCCGCCGGTGGGAATCCTCTCCGCGCTCATCAACACCACCCCGATCGTCGCGATGCTCATTCCGGCGGCCAACGAACTCGAACAGCAGTCCGGTGTTCCCGCTCGCAGGGTGCTGCTACCCGTGGCGCATGCCACCACGCTGGCCGGGTCGGCGACCATGATCGGCACCAGTTCCAACCTGCTCATCGCGGGTCTGGCCGCCCCACAAGGGGTCGATATGTCAATGTTCTCCTTCGCTCCGATCGCCGTGCCGGTCGCTCTTATCGGCTGGCTGGTGCTTTACTTCGCAGCACCGCTGATGCTGCAGGGTCAGCCCGAGAGCGATCAGCGGAAGCTGTCCTGGCGCGCCGAGATCCCGGTGTCGTCGCAGGCCAACGCAATCGGGCCCATCGCGGCGCAGCTGGGCGTAAGCGCCGCATCGGCCTTCGAACTGGTCGACATCCAGCGCTGGGGCCAATCGGTCGACACCCACGCCGCCATCGCCGACGGCGACGTGTTGATCTATCGCGCGACGGAAGCCGGCGTCCGAATGCTATGGGAGAGCCCACGATTCGCGCAGGCTCGTCAGGATCTCTACAAAGTGTCCATCGCCACCGACGAGCAGGCGACCGTGCGTGGACTGGAGGAGAACGAAGACGTCGTGGTGATCGCCGCCCAGACGGCACATCTGCTGCGCGACACACCCGCGCGGCCGGGTGACATGTGCCTGGTCACCGCCCGTTCGACAGACGCGCTGACCGAGAATTCGCTTGTCGGCGTGTGGCAGAAAGTGGCAGGCAAGGCTCCGCAGACCGGCAAAACATGGATCGCGCTGGCCATCCTGGCGGCGGTCATCGCAGCTGGATCGTTCGGTCTGGCTCCGGTCGAGCTGACCGCCGTCGCCGGCGCCACCATGATGGTGCTCACCAAGGTACTCACACCGCGCTCGGCAGCACGCGCACTGAATTGGAACATCCTGGCGATCATCGCCGGCTCGGTCGGACTGGGCGCCATCGTCGTCAACAGCGGCCTCGCTGACGACATCTCCCATGCCATCCTGCACCTGTCCAACGCAAGCACCGCAGCGGTTGTGCTGGCCATCGCCCTCGGCACCACGGTGCTGACCAACGTCGTGACGAACGCTGCTGCCGCCGCCATCCTCACACCGGTCGGACTTTCCGTGGCGATGACCAGCGGGCTGAATCCTGTACTCGTGCTGGCGCTGATCGGAACGTGCATCTCCTTCACGTTCCTCAACCCGTTCAGCCATCAGTCGAACCTGATGGTGATGAAACCCGGCGGCTACTCCGCGACGATGTTCGTGCGCTTCGGCATCCCACTCACGATCGCGTCGGTGACCGCAGCGGTCATCGTCGGCTGGGCCCTGCTCGTACCCTGATCGGCTGAGGTCATTGCCGCCAGGTGTACACGCGGCCCGGCAATAGTTTTTACAACTATTGACTGTATAAACTACGGGTATGACGTACGTGCACCGTGCCTGTGCGGAGGAGCGCCCCGCCGAACAGCACCAGCACCTCGCCGACAACGCCGCGGTCTTGTTCGAAACCCTGCAGGGCCAGGACGGCGTTGGGGCGGATACCCCGCTGGTGGCTGGCATGTCCGCCTGCGAGCGATGATGAGCGGCCGACGTGAGGACGTGTTGGCGATGCTGCGCACAGCAGATGCCCCGTTGAGCATCGCCGCTGTCGCGGACGAATTGAGCATTCATCCCAACACCGCGCGTTTCCATCTCGACGCGCTCCTTCGGACCGGGCAGGTCGAGTCGGTGGAAACTGGCCGCATCAAACCGGGCCGTCCCCCACTGATGTTCCGAGCGGTGCCGGGTATGGATCCGGCGGGACCGCGCGACTACCGGATGTTGGCCGGGATCCTCGTCGCGGCACTGGCCGGCCAGCCCAACCCTGCACGTCGGGCCGCCGCGGCGGGGAGCACCTGGGCGAAGCAACACACCGACGGAAGCGACGCCCGAAGCCGCAGGTCGGCCGTCGATCGGCTCACAAACCTGCTAGCCGATCTCGGTTTTGCTCCGCAAAAGCGCTCTGGCGCACGAGGTATCGGCGAGATCGGGCTCCACAACTGCCCGTTTCTGGAGCTTGCCCAGACCCGCCGTGACGTGGTGTGTCCGGTGCACATGGGTGTCATGAAAGGCGCCCTGAGCGCTTGGGACGCACCGATCACCGTGAGCGAGCTGACCCCGTTCGCCGAACCGGACCTGTGCGTCGTCCACTTGGCACCGGCCGTGAAGGCCTCATGAGTATCGCGCATGCCGTCGCGACCGCGGTTCTGTTCACCTGGCTGGGCATGGTGGCGGCAATCTCGTTCATCGAGGCACCGCTGAAGTTTCGCGCGCCCGGGGTGTCACTGCAGATCGGGCTGGGCATTGGCAGGCTGGTGTTTCGCGCGCTCAACACTGTCGAGGCGCTGCTGGCGGCGGTCGTGCTGATCGCCGTTGGTGCCGATCCGCCATCGCCGGTCGCGATCGTCGCGGTTGCGGTTGTCGTAGTGACCCTGGCCGCCCAGCTGCTCGTGGTGCGAACGCAGCTTGCGCGCCGCTCCGATGCGGTTCTGGTCGCCCCCGCCGGTCCCGGCGCTCCGGCCGGTGCCCAGCGGCGGTCGCGGGCCCACTACACCTACGTCGGCCTGGAACTGGTGAAAGTCGTTGCGCTCGTGGTCGCCGGCGCAGCTCTATTGGGCGCCTGAGGGGAGAAACACATATGAAATCGAGGCCGGGCGGTGACGTGGTGTTGACCAACCGGGAACTCGATACGGGCGCAGCCGGAGTGCCTGCAGCGCCGTCGCCGGACACCAGTGCCAGGGATCTGCATACCCGCGAGGACGTGGAAGCGTTGCTTCGCTGCTTCTACGGGAGGGCGTTTCATGATGACGTCCTCGCCGAGCCGTTCGCCGACCTGTGCTCCCGTGGCCTCGACGAGCATCTGCCCGTCATGTGTGACTTTTGGGAGACCGTGCTATTCCGGGCAGGGCTCTACCGACGCAACGCTCTCCACGCGCACCGTCGCCTTCATCAGCAAACCCCGTTGGCAACAGAGCATTTCGTGCGCTGGCTCACCCTGTGGAACAGCACAATCGACCAGATTTATCAAGGCCCCGTCGCAGAGCACGCCAAGACTCAAGCGGCCAGGATCGCCACCGCTATGCATCGTCGCCTCACCGGCACCCGCGCCCCGCAACCCGGCGTTCCGGCGAACCCAAACTAGAGCTCGCAAATCTACTGCGGGACAACGACATAACGAAATCGTCATCGGCGGTGGGCATCGCATGACAGCAGCACGCCGGCCATCTGTGCACGGTGGCCCTGCTGACCGCAGCCACCGACGCCGAGCGCAGCTTCATCCCAGATCGACTACAGGTCAATCACAGTTATGCGTGGACGCGTGCTGTGGGAGCGCGAACCCAGTCGTTGGCTGCACCATGGCGGAATGGGCAATGCGTCAGAAGTGCGTCACGACACCATAACGGTGCCGGCGGGCGTGAGCCCTGCTGAGGCGAAGGCGCTGGCGGAGCGAAAGGCGCAATCACAGGTTAGCGGCGGTGAGCGGATCTCGTTTGTCCATCTCCACGGATCGCGCCCCGCTCCCGGCTCGTCCGGCTCCGAAATGGAATGGCGCTACAGCTATCACGTCATACCTTCCGACGGCACAGCCGGAGAGTAAGGCTCAGTATTGAAACGCCCTTCATCAGCGTGTCGGCGTCGAATCTGCCGCAATCGCGGTGAACATCGCGTCCAGGGACCGCAGCAAGCGGTCGTGGGTGAAATTCTCCGGGGATACCAGCAACAGCCGACCGGACTCCCACAGCGCGGCCACCAGGTGATGGGCCAACAGTTCGGGATCGGCGTGCAGGTCGGCGGTCCATGAGTTAGATAGTGCCGCTGCGACTTCTCGCACAATCCGAGCGCGGACACGGGCGACGCGTTTGTGGAGCGTGGGTGTGAAACTATCGGCGATCATGAAAATGGATCGCCACCGCTGCGGTGCCTCGGCTACCGCACTCAGGTAGGCGTCGAACAAGTGGTGAAACGCGCAGGCGAGGTCGTCATCGCCTTGGGCGGGTATGGCGTCGAGGATCTGGGCGAACGCTCGCTGTTCCTCGCGGTCGAGTGAGGCGCGCAGCATCGCGTTGGCGTCGGTGAATTGGCCGTAGACCACGGGGCGGGTCACGCCGGCGCGGCGGGCAACTGCGTCCATGCTGACCGAGGCGACGCCGTCGGTGTCGATGACGTCGAGCACAACGTCGAGCAGCTGTTCGCGCCGCTGCTCAGGCAGCAGCCGGGGTGCATAAGGGCGGTTGCGCCGAGCCGTCGCCTCAGGCATGCGCAGGATCTCCTCTCACCCGCTGATGGCAGCTGTTGACAGAAGCTACACCACAGAAGCTACAGTGGCGTAGCTTTAAGCTACAGCACCGTAGCTTTTTGGGACAGTGAGGACGCGCAATGGATCGGACCGACATCACGACGACTCCGACGCAGGCACAGCTGGACACCTTGGCAAGCGCCCGGCAGATCTCTGACACAGCGCGCGCCATGGCCGATCAGATCGATGCCAACCGCAGGCTTCCTATCCAACTAGTCGATGAGCTGCTGCAGTCGGGTCTGCTGCGCGGGGGCGCGCCGGTGGAGGTCGAGGGTCTGGAGTTGCCCCCTGGGGTGGCGTTGCGCTGCGCCGAGGAGATAGCACGCGGGGATGCGTCGGCCGGCTGGTGCGTCTCGATCGCGATCACCAGCAGCCTGCTCATCGCGTATCTGCCGCCGGCGAGCCGTGCCGAGCTGTTCGGGGCGGGACGTGGTGTTGCCGCGGGCGTGTGGGCACCGCAGGGCAGGGCCAGGCGGGTTCCCGACGGTGTGGTGGTGTCCGGACGCTGGGCGTTCTGCAGCGGCATCACCCACGCCAACGTGCTGTTCGCGGGTTGCGTGCTGGACGAGCGGCCCGCGGTGCTCGCGCTGCCCACCGAGCAGCTCGACATCCTCGATACCTGGCACACCCTCGGTCTGCGAGGCACCGGCAGCCATGACGCGGTGGCCGAAGACCTGTTCGTCCCTGACACACGCGTCGCCTCGATATTCGACGGTCCTGTGATCAACCGCCCCCTGTACCGGTTCCCACCTTTCGGGTTCTTCGCTGCCTGTATCACCGCGGCGGCAATGGGCAACGCTCGCGCCGCGATCGACGATTTCGTCGAGCTTGCCAAGGCGAAGAAGGGCGTCGCGGCGACGCGCACACTTGCCGAGCGCCCCACCATCCAGGCAGCGGTGGCTGCCGCCGAATCTGATCTGGAGGCAGCGCGGGCGCTCTACTACCAGGCGATCGAAACCGCCTGGCGGGCAAGCCAAGACGAGTCACAGGTGCCTGTCGAAGCGCGCACCCGGCTGCGGCTTGCGGCCACCCACGGCGTGCGCACCGCCGCCGATGTGGTGCGCACGATGTATGACCTCGCCGGAGGAAGCGCCATCTACGACGGGGCACCGCTGCAGCGTCGCTTCCGTGACGCGTTCACCGCCACCGCGCACTTCCAAGTCAACCAGGCGTCCCTCGAACTGCCCGGCCGCCTGCTGTTGGGACAGCCCACCGAAGTTGCGATGCTATGAGCGCGCGAATCGAGGCGGTGCTCCCGTTCTGGCTGGATCGCCCCGATGAGGAGGCCCTGCACATCGCGCGGGCGGCAAGCCGAGCCGGCCTGACAGGATTGTGGATCGGCGAGATGGTCAGCTTCGACGCCTTCGCGTTGGCCACCGCCATCGGCATCCGCACCCCGGGATTGCGACTGCGGCTGGGACCGCTACCCATCAGCGTGCGAACTCCCGCCGCAATCGCATTGGGCGCAAGCTCGGTCGCCGCGCTCACCGGCTGCGAAATCGACGTCGCGCTGGGCGCCTCCAGCCCCGCCATCGTGACCGGCTGGCACGACCGCGCGTGGCTGCACAGCGCGGCACGCATGCGCGAAACCATCGAATGCCTGCGCCCGATGCTGCGCGGCGAGCGCTCGAACTACGACGGGAGCTATGTGCGCAGCCACGGATTCCGGCTGCGTCATCCGCTGCCGCACACCAGAATCGGCGTCGGCTCCTTCGGCGCAGCGATGACACGTCTGGCCGCTGAAGTCGCCGACGAGGTCGTCTTGAACCTGGCATCGCCGGAGCGAGTCGCCCTGGTACGCAAACAGATAGACGACCACGCCGCGACCGCACACCGTAAGCCACCGCGCCTCACGGTGTGGGTGCCGGCCGCGACGCGCCCCGGTGAAGCTTCGCTACGGCAGGCAGCCAACCAACTCGCGGTCTACCTCGCCCCGCCCGGCTATGGCGAAATGTTCTGCGGCCTCGGCTTCTCCGACCTCGTCGAGCGGGCACGGGGCGGCGCCCGCCGCTCGGAGCTGGCGGCCGCGATACCTATCGAACTAGTGGAACAACTCGGGGCATTCGGTGGTCCCGAACGAATCAGTGTCCGATTACAGGCCTACCTGGATGCCGGCGCAGACACCGTCGCGATAGTGCCGGTCACGGCAGAAGATCCTGCCGGCCGCGCCGTCCTCGAATGTGCCGCCGAGACCTGCCGCCTTTATTCGCCTACGCAGGAGACCGCTTGATGAAACCCGTGAACACGCAATGCCGGCTGGCCGCCCGCCCAACCGGCCTGCCCAAGGCCACTGACTTCACGATTGTCGACGAGCCGGTCCCTGCCGCCGCAGACGGTGAGTTCGTCGTCGAAATCGACTACCTGTCAATCGATCCCGCGATGCGGACGTGGATGAACGCCGGACGGTCCTATGTGCCGCCGGGGCAGATCGGCGACCCGCACGGGCCCGCGAACTACATGCAACTGCTCGTCGCGCGCGCATCAATGACGGGCTCGTCATCTTCGACTACGTCAACCGCTACCCCGAAGGCATTGCTCAGCTGGGAGAGTGGCTTACAGCGGGCAAAATGCGGTCACACGAGCAGATCGAACACGGCGACGTCGGCGCCTTTCCCGCGGCGCTCCTCAAACTCTTCAGCGGCGAGAACACCGGCAAACTCATCCTCGCATTGCAGGGCTGACGAACGTCACTCTGCACCGTGCTTGATGTGGGGCACAGGCGTGCCCTCCTCGGCAAGGGTCTCCTCCTCGATCTTCATCGTGAGCGGCTCGCGGAAACCGCGGGTCATGTAGAGGAGCAGGATGATCCCGATCGCGAGCCAGATAACGCCGTTCCTGAGGGCCTCGAAGTGCAGGTTTATCCAGAGCACGCCGGTGAGGCACATTCCGATGAACGGCAGCACGATGTTTCTGAAGATCTCCTTGGG
>Ga0207708_10001708_pt1 | contig 16242 bp, 8 predicted proteins | sample KBSK5101metaG_FD_184340 | JGI IMG/M metagenome (GOLD analysis project Ga0207708, IMG submission 184340) | Corn, switchgrass and miscanthus rhizosphere microbial communities from Kellogg Biological Station, Michigan, USA - KBS K5-10-1 metaG... | ecosystem: Host-associated > Plants > Roots >...
CCGCTGCCGGCGCCCTGCTCGCTGGACATCCAGGCCTGGTTCCAGTTGCCGGCGCCGCAGTCCTGGACCTCGAGGATCGTCTGGGCCGTGGTGCCGTTCGCCCGCGGGCCGATGCACTTGTTCGTGTTCAGCTTCATGGTGAACTTCACGTTGCCGTTGCCGGCGTCGGCCACGATGAACTTCTGCGGGTCGCCGTTCCAGGTGCTGTAGATCTGCAGCGCGGTTCCGTTGGTCGTCGAGGCGTACGGAACGTCGATCGACATGCCGGTCGCGTGCTGCGGGATCAGGCGGTTGTAGCGGCCCGGGTCGAACGTCGCGAGGCCGATCGGGATGAACGACCAGCGCGCGAAGTCGGGGCTGCCGTCGCCCGAGGGGAAGCCGGTGACGGCCTGGACGGGCGCGTCGTTGCCGGTGCCCGCGTTATACGCGTAGCCCATCAGCTGGGCGCCGTTCGTGATCGACGCCATCTTGAGGTTCGCGCGGCCCGGCTCGCCGTTGATGTAGGTCAGCGGGAAGATCTGGCTGGACGCGCCCGTGTACGGGCGCTGCACGACCTGGGCGCCGTTGAGGTCCATGACCATGCCGCTGGTCCGGTTGACGACCTTGTAGTTGCCGGGCGACACCTGGAGGATCTGCCAGGTCTGGCCGAGCGAGGCCGTGTAGTTCTTCTGCTCGACGTTGGCACCCGAGGTGGTGCTACCGCCGACCACGCCCAGGCACTTGCCGCTCTTGCTGCAGATCTTGTAGAGCTGCGTCGGCTCGAAGTTACGCCACACCGTCACGACGTGCGACCACGAGTGGCCGCCCGAGTACGGCGTCTGCGGGCTGGAGTCCTGGCACGAGCTGAAGCCACCGCCCGACATTGTGCAGTAGTTGTTGCTGCCGTTCGCGCAGAAGACCGGCACGTTCTGGTTGCTGACGCCGTCCCACTGCGTGCCGTAAGGGCTGGCCAGAATGGAGCTCCCGATCGTGGAGCCGAGGCGGCCCTTCGAGGCGCCGCCGCCCAGGTTCGCGCCAGCGCAGTAGTTGCCGTGCGGGTTGGGCGCGAAGATGTTGCCGAAGTACCCGGCCTCCTGGTACGGGTAGTCGGGGCTGGTCGCCCAGCCGATGCCGTTGTCCGGACCGACCAGCCAGATGCCGACGTGCAGGCCCGAGTTGTTCACGTGGGCGAGCATCGCCGCGGTGACGCGCTCCTGGCAGGCCAGGTCGCACTGTCCGTATTCGAGCTCGGGGGCGACGCCCAGGGCGCCGTCGAAGTCGTAGCTGTTCGGCGGCACCGCGTTGTCCTGCTTCGTCAGGCGGGCGCCGGCAGGGTAGGCGACCTTGACCATGTACTTCACGAACTCGCGCCCACCGGCGGTGGTCATGAGGCCGCTGGTGCTCGAGAGGCCCCCGCCGGTGTTCTCGAGGCCGTTGAGCGAGAACCCGTTCAGCTGGAAGCCGTTGCTCGTCCAGCCGTTGGTGTTGAACCCGTTGAGGTTGAACCCGTTGAGGTTGAACCCGTTCATGCCGAAGCCGTTCAGCGTGAAGCCGTTGGTCGTGCTCCCGTTCAACGTGAATCCGTTGGAACCGAAGCCGTTCATCGTGAAGCCGTTGGTGTTGAAGCCGTTGATCTGGAATCCGTTCAGGTTGAACCCGTTCTCGGACGCCACTGCGGCGTTATTGCCTTCGGTATCGTCCATCTGCTCTGCGCAGCCGACAATTCCGACGATTGCCCCTAGGGAGAGGCCGACCGTCAGCCCCAACCTAATCGTGCGTTTTGCGGAAGCGTTCATGTTGTTTGTCCCCTTTTCGGTAGCCCGGCCGACTGCGAGAGTCCCGGAGGCTTTGCGTCGCCCGATCGCTCGGGGTTTGCTTTTGTCACAAGGTTTCGAGTCACCCACGTGCAAGAACCAAAGCAGTAATCGAGCCAACACTTTTTAAACGCCGATAAGCGAGATTTCGCGTGGTTAGCAGCCTGGGTGGGGCAGTCTTTGTTGACGTTGAAACAACCGTGATGTTCGCCGGTCAACAGACGACATGTGAGGGCCGCACGCAGCCGCGGAAACGCCCTTTCAGAGCGCGCCGAACGCGGTCAACGCGGAGACCAGGACGCCCGTCAGCGACTCCCCGGCCATGGCGCCGGCCGCGACCGTCATGACGTCGGACTCACTGAGCTCCGGACGCACGCGACGCGCGAGGACGACCAGCATCGACCCCACGAACAGTGCGACCGAATACGATCCCGGAATCAGCATCGCCATACCGACCGCGGCGGGCGACGGAAGGAAACGACCGATGCGGAAGCGTGCGCCAATCGCGAGGACGGCGCCCGCGGCCAGCCCCAGGCCCCCGGCGAGCAGCGCGTACGGCGGAAGCGCTGCGGCGCCGCCGCGGATCGCTTCCGCCATCGCCTTCCACGACTGCGCGCTGGGGGCGGGCATCGCCTCGGTGCCGATGCCGTACGCCTTGATGACCACGTAGTAGACGGGCACGACGACCACGGCGCCGAGGCCGGCACCCAGAAGATGCGCGCCGACCTGCGCGCGCGGCGACGCTCCCAGCTGGTGCCCGGCGCGAAACGCATAGAGCACGCCGCAGGCCGTCGTGGAGCTGGCGGTGGAGGCGCCGCCGGTCAGCAGCGAGGTGACCGCGCCGGACCCAGCCGCAGCGATCTGCGTCAGCATGCCGACCGCGCCGACGGGGGCGACGTCGGTTTCGCCCGTGGCCCGCGCCGAGACGTTCGTCAGCAGCAGCGCGATCACGGTCGCGATCAGAATGGCGCCCGCGCCGATCTCGAAGACCGACCGACCGACGATGACGAGGACCACGACACCCACCAGGACCATGGGCACCAGCACGCGCGCGCCGACCGTGCGTTGCGCCGGGTCGCCCCTGCCGGCGTCGGTGGCCCCACCGCGCGCGATCGCGCCGAGATCGCGGAAGGCCCGCCGCAGAGCGCCGGGATCCAGCAGGATGGGCACGAAACTTCCGGCGGCGAGCAGTCCGAGCGCCGGCCAGACCAGCCACGACGACAGCGGTCCGTAACTGGCTTCGCTGACGATGCCGGCCTTGAGCAAGGGCGGGGCGAGCACCGCCCACGAGATCGCGCCGCCCAGCAGCACGCTGATGCCCGCTCGCGGTCCGATCATCGCCCCGATCCCCGCCACCAGCGGACTCCAGTTCATACCCAGCGTCAGGCTTGCGATGGCGATGCCTGCAATCGCGCCGGGAAACGGGGTGGTCTCAGGGATGATCTTCGGAGTCCCTTGGCGGAACCAGGTGACCGCGACCGCCACCAGCGCTGCAGTCAGAAGCAGCCACGCCCTGCGCATCGCGGCGGCGCGGGTCGCGTACATCGTTTCGATCACCTCGCCGGTCGCCCGACCGGTCGGGAACGGAAGCGCGTCCTCGACGATCAGCTTTCGGCGCAGGAGGACGGCTGCGCCGATGCCCAGCAGGCCCGCGGCGAAGCCCCAGGCGGCGATGGCCCACCCGGGCGGTGTCTTGCCGATCAGCGCGAGCGCCGGGACCGGCCCCGAGAGGCCCAGCGCGATCCCCATGATCGCCGCGGATGTGGCGGTGGTCTGCGTGATGTTGTTCTCGAGCATGCTGTACGGGCTGGCGCCGAAGCGCCGCAGGCTCGAAAACAACATGAACGCCACCAGCGCCGCCATGATCGAGCCGCCGTCGATGAACCCGGTCTTGAGACCGGAGTAGACGTTTCCGGCGGCGAGCAGGGCGCCCAGCCCGCAACCGGTCAGCAGCGCGCGCGCGGTCGCTTCGCGGCGGACCGGCGGGGGGGACGCGGGGTCGTTCGTCGCCATCCTGTCGGACACTTATCGACAGGTCGTGTCAGAACGTAACTTCGCGCGAGCCGGCGGCCGACGGCCACGGGCGCGATTCGTCGGCTGAGGTTGTCGCGCCGGCGAGCTGTGGCACGCCGTCTTCATAGACGACGGTGTTCGTCATCGCGGCGGCGACGCGCGCCCCCGGCGTGACGATGCCGACCAGGTTCAGCGGATCGCAGGCTGACAGGCGGATGATCTCGCCGCGCTTCGGTTCGCGCCGGGCGGCGCGCAGGGCATCGACGGCGTCGGGGTGTGCGAACTGCTCGCCCACGAAACCCCCGACGAAGCGGCCGCCCCGCAGCTCGCCGCTCATCTCCAGGCGCCGGTAGATGCGCACGATGTCGCGCCAGGGCGGCGCCTGCGTCTCGCGCGCGAGCAGATCCCGGAACACGACGCCGTACCGCTTGATGTACTGGCGCGCGAGCGCTTCGTGGCGCGTCTCGTCGGCCAGACGTCGTTCGGGGCTGTCCTCGGGCAGGGCAGGGGCTGCGGTGGTCGGTCGCAGCAGGGACCAGCGCCCGGCGCCGACGGCGCCGCCGCCCGTGCGCCGGCTCCAGCGGGCGTGCCATCGGGCCCGCGCCCCGCCGCGCGTCTGCGTCGTCGAGATGAGCGCGCGCAAGCCGGAGAAACCGTCGCCGGTCACGCGGCCCGCGGACACGAGCTCGCCCAGCGCGTCCTCGATCTCCGCCCGCAGGCGGCGGGTGCCGGCGATGATCTCGTCCTGGAAGCTGGCGCCGGCGCGCGCCAGGAACGCCACGGCGTCGCGCGCAGCCGGCGACAAGCCCTCGTCTTCGGGCGGTAACCCGGCGTCGGGTGTGAGCAGCCAGGGAAGGTCAGCCCGGCGCACGAGCGCGATCGGCGCCGCGCGGCTGGGTGTCCCGCCCGCGGGACGCGCGGCGAGCCGGCCCCAGCTGACGCCGCCCGACAGGCAAAGCGCGTCCAGCCACGCCGGATCGTAGCCGACCACGCGCGCGGGCAGGATGGCGCGCTCCCAGGCGCCCGCGGCCGCCTCGAATCCCTGCAGGTCGGCGATGACGCGCGCCAGGCCGGGCTGGCCGTGAAGCTGGCTGCCGGGCCGCACGTGCTGCCAGCCGAACAGGAAACGCAGGAAGTCGGCGGCGCTGACCGGTTCGATCTCGCGGCGCAGCCCGTCGAGCATGAAGCGGTTGATGCGCGCGAGCAGCCGCCGATCACACCACTGGGTGACGCCTTCGGCCGCGTCCAGCAGGAAGCGCCCGCGCAGGACCGCGCCGTCCATCTCCAGGCGCGCGAGCGCGGCTTCGACGTCGGACGGCCGCACGCCCACGCGCGCGGCGATGGCGTCGGCCGTCGTCGGCCCCATCAGCGCCACGTGGCCGCGCACGATCTCGACCAGCGCGCTCTCGCCGTCGGGCGGCGCGGCCCGACGCGACGGGGGCTCGACCAGGTCGGGCGTGAAGCCGCGGTCGGGCCAGACGGCGGCGGCGACGGAACGCCGCTCGGCGGCGACCCAGTGCCGGGGCTCGCCGTCGAGGCGGGCGGCGCGCCGGCTGTCGACGAGCGCGTCGAACAGGTCGGTCCATTCGCGTTCCCGGCCGATCGCCTCGGGCAGCACGCCGACGTCCAGCAGCAGATCGTGAAGCTCGTCGGCGTCACGCGGATCGGGCTGCGCGCCGGCCACCACCGCCGCGACCGCCGCCGGATCCAGACCACCGATCCGTTCGACGACCGCCGCCGGCAGCCCGCGCCGGAGCGCGACGGCGCGCGTGCGCCGCTCTTCCAGGGGCGCGTCGTCGAGGAACGCATACGGGTTCGCGTTCAGGATCTCGTGAGCGAACACCGACGGCTCCGGACGCTCGCTGCCCGACGTGCGGATGCGCCCGTCGGCCATCGCCTCCAGCACGGTGCGCAGTCCGGCGGCGTCCATCGCCTCGACCAGACAGTCGCGCACGGTCTCGCGCACCAGCGGGTGGTCCGGCACCTCGATGGGGCCGCCGCCGTGGTTGTCCTGGCAGGCCGTCTGGCCAGGAAATACCGCGGCGATCAGGTCCTGCGCGCGCATGCGTTGCAGGGCAGGGGGGACGCGCCGCCCGCCGCGGCTGCGCAGCAGCGTCAGCGACCGCATCGCGTTCCAGCGCCAGCGCGTCTCGAACATGGGCGCCTGCAGCGCCGCCTGCACCAGCAGCTCCTCGACGTCCTCGGCGCGCAGCATCGAGAACACCGTCTCCAGCGGGAAGCTGTGCTGCGGCCCCAGCGACAGCACGATGCCGTCGTCGGTGGCTGCCGCCTGCAGCTCGAAGTCGAAGCTGCGGCAGAAGCGCTTGCGCAGCGCCATGCCCCAGGCGCGGTTGATGCGGCCGCCGAACGGCGCGTGAATCACCAGCTGCATGCCGCCCGCGTCGTCGAAGAAACGCTCGGCGATCACCTGCGTCTGCGTCGGTACGCCGCCCAGCGCGGTCGCCCCCGCGACGACGTAGTCGCGCAGCAGCTCCGCGCCGCGGCGATCGAGCGCGCACGAGACCATCAAGGCCGCCGCCGGATCCTCGCCGCGCGCGGCCGCCGTCGCGATCTCCTCGCGCAGCGCCGCGACCTCCAACGACAGCTCGCGCGTGCGCGCCGGTCCCTCGCCCAGCCAGAACGGGATGGTCGGCGCCGCGCCGGCGGCGTCCTCGACGCGCACGCGGCCCGGCTCGACGCGCCGGATGCGCCACGACGAATTGCCGAGCAGGATGATGTCGCCCGCCATCGATTCGATCGCGAAGTCCTCGTCGACGTTGCCGATGACGGTCCCTTCCGGCTCCAGGACCACGTCGTAGTTGGCGTTGTCGGGGATGGCGCCGCCCGAGGTCAGCGCCGCCAGCCGCGCCCCGCGCCGCCCGCGCAGCCGCCGGTTGACAGCGTCGCGATGAACGAGCGCGCCCGACCGCCCGCGGCTGGTGGCGATGCCCTCGGACAGCATGTCGATGACGGCGTCGAAATCGGCGCGCGCCAGCTCGGCGTAGGGCGCCGCCCGCCGCACCAGCGCGAACAGCTGATCCTCGTCGCACTCCTCCGCCGCCGTCGCCGCGACCACCTGTTGCGCCATCACGTCCAGCGGCGCGTCGCGCAGGCGAATGGCGTCGATCTCCGCCCGGCGCGCCGCGCGCACCAGCGCCGCGCATTCGACCAGCTGGTCGCGCGTGAGCGGGAACAGCCGTCCCTTGGGCGTCGCGCGCAGCGCGTGGCCCGACCGGCCGATGCGTTGCAACCCTGTCGAGATCGACCGCGGCGACCCGATCAAGCAGGTCAGCTCGACGGCGCCGACGTCGATGCCCAGCTCCAGCGACGCCGTCGCGACGACGACGCGAAGGTCGCCTTCCTTCAGCCGCCGTTCCGCGCGATGACGCCGCTCGCGCGACAGGCTGCCGTGGTGGGCCGCGACCGCGTCGGCCCCCAGCCGTTCGGCCAGATGCAAGGTCACGCGCTCGACGAGACGCCGCGTGTTCACGAACACCAGCGTCGACTTGTGCTCTCGCGCCAGCGCCGCCACGCGATCGTAGAGCTCGCCCCACTGCTCGTTCGTGCACACGGCGCCCAGCTCGTCCTCGGGAACCACCACCGCCAGGTCCAGGTCCCGGCGCTGACCGACGTCGACGATCTCGGGCGGCGGGCGGCCGCCGACCAGCAGGCGCGCCGCCACCTCCAGCGGCCGCACCGTCGCCGACAGCCCGACCCGTTGCAGGCGCGTGGGCGGAGCCGGGCTTTGCCCGGCGGAGCCCGTCGCGGGAGGGAGCGGGGACCCGTCGCGGGTCCCCGAAGTAGATAGTCCCGGGCTGACCAGCGCCTCCAACCTCTCGAGGGACAGCGCCAGGTGCGCGCCGCGCTTGTCGGCGGCGACGGCGTGGATCTCGTCGACGATCACCGTCCGCACGTCACGCAACGCGCGCCGCCCGGACTCGGACGTCAGCAGGATGAACAGCGATTCGGGCGTCGTGACCAGCACGTGCGGCGGGTGAAGCGCCGCCTGCCGGCGTTCGCGCGCGGTCGTATCGCCGGTCCGCACCGCCGTGCGCACGCCAGGGGACGGAAAGCCCAGCTCGGTCGCGAGCACGCGCAGCTCGGCGAGCGGCTCCTCCAGGTTTCGGCGTATGTCGTTGGACAGCGCCTTCAGCGGCGACACGTAGAGGACGCTGGTCCGGTCGGGCAGCTCGCCGCCCGCCGCGATCGCCTCCGCGACCAGGCGATCCAGCGCCCAGAGAAACGCCGCCAGCGTCTTGCCGGACCCGGTCGGCGCCGTGCACAGGACGTCCTTGCCGGCGGCGATCAGCGGCCAGGCTTGCGCCTGCGCCGGGGTCGGCGCCCCGAACCGGCGCTCCAGCCAAGTGGCGACGACCGGGTGAAACATCCGTTCAGTATCTAACACACGAACCCCAGGCGGGAAGCCTATTTCTGTTGACGCCAGTATTGAGGTGTTTAGGTTGGCGGCCGGCCAAACGCCGCAGTTTTTTTCGAGAAGTCCTCGGACGCCAACGCGAAAAGGAATCAGCTCATGGGCAAGATCATCGGCATCGACCTCGGCACCACGAACTCCGTCGTCGGGATCATGGAAGGTAAGGATCCCAAGGTCATCGCGAACGAGGAAGGCGGACGGTTGACGCCGTCAGTGGTGGCCTGGGACGACAAGGGTGAGGTGCTCGTCGGTCAGATCGCCCGCCGCCAGGCGATCACCAACCCGGAGAACACCGTGTACTCCGTCAAGCGGTTCATGGGACGCCGCTTCGAAGAGGTCAGCGAAGAGATCAAGCGCGTCCCCTACAAGGTCATCCGCGCGTCGAACGGCGAGGCGCAGATTGAGATTCGCGGCAAGAAGGTCACGGCGCCCGAGGTTTCGGCGCGCGTGCTGATGAAGCTCAAGAAGGCGGCCGAGGATTACCTGGGCGAGAAGGTCAGCGAGGCGGTCATCACCGTCCCGGCCTACTTCAACGATGCCCAGCGCCAGGCGACCAAGGACGCGGGCCGCATCGCCGGCCTCGACGTCAAGCGCATCGTGAACGAGCCGACCGCGGCCGCGCTCGCGTACGGGCTCGACAAGAGCAAGGACCACCTGATCGCCGTTTACGACTTCGGCGGCGGCACGTTCGATATTTCGATCCTCGAGGTCGGTGAGAAGGTCGTCGAGGTCGTGTCGACCAACGGCGACACCCACCTGGGCGGCGACGACATCGATCAGCTCGTGATGGATTGGCTGGTCGCCGAGTTCAAGAAGGATCAGGGTATCGACGTCTCCAAGGACAAGATGGTGATCCAGCGTCTGCGCGAGGCGGCCGAGAAGGCCAAGATCGAGCTGTCGTCCGTGATGGAGACGGAGATCAACCTGCCGTTCCTGACAGCCGACGCGAGCGGCCCGAAGCACATGCAGATCAAGCTGTCGCGGGCGAAGCTGGAACAGATGATGAACAACCTCGTCCAGCGCACGATCGAGCCGACCAAGAAGGCGCTCGCCGACGCGAACAAGAAGCCGGCGGACATCGCCGAGGTCGTGCTGGTCGGCGGGTCGACCCGCATCCCGATGGTGCAGAAGCTGGTCAAGGAGTACTTCGGTAAGGAGCCGCACAAGGGCGTGAACCCCGACGAGGTGGTCGCGCTGGGCGCGGCGGTCCAGGCGGGTGTCCTGTCCGGTGAGGTCAAGGACATGCTGCTGCTCGACGTCACGCCGCTGTCGCTGGGCATCGAGACGCTGGGCGGCGTGATGACGACGCTCATCCCGCGCAACACGACCATCCCGACGAAGAAGAGCGAGACCTTCTCGACGGCGGCCGACAACCAGAGCTCGGTCGAGGTCAAGGTCTTCCAGGGCGAACGGCCGATGGCGGGCGACAACCGCTTGCTGGGCAAGTTCGGGCTGGACGGGATTCCGTCGGCGCCGCGCGGCGTGCCTCAGATCGAGGTCACGTTCGACATCGACGCCAACGGCATCGTCAACGTGTCGGCGAAGGACAAGGCGACCAGCAAGGCGCAGCACATCACCATCACCGCGTCGTCGGGCATGTCGGAAGCCGAGATCCAGCGCATGGTGAAGGACGCGCAGGAGCACGAGGCGGAGGACAAGAAGCGCCGCGAGGCGATCGAGGCGCGCAACAAGCTGGAGTCGCTGACGTTCCAGGTCCAGAAGCACCTCGACGAGAACCGCGACAAGATCGCCGAGGGCGATCGCTCGGAGCTGGAGGCGGCGCTGAAGGACGCGAAGGATACGGTCGACAACAACCGCGATCCCAAGGACGCGGCGCTGTTCGAGGGCGCATTCGAGCGATTGCAGAAGGCGTCGCACAAGATGGCCGAGACGCTGTATCGCAGCGCGGCCGGGGCGTCGGCCGGCGCGGAGAGCGCGCCTCCCGGCGGCGAAGGTGGCGAGGGCGCGACGCCGCCGTCCGGCGGTGGTAGCGGTGGCAAGGACGACGTGATCGACGCCGAGTACACCGAAGGCCCGAAGAACACGTAATATCGGGCCGCGATGACGGCGGCCGTCCGGCGAGGTCTGGATTACGTCGCCGTCTTCGTCGCCTACGTGGCGACGGCGCGGCTGGGCTTGACGTTCGATGCGCTGGCCGGCGTCGCGACTACGGTGTGGCCGCCCGCGGGCATCGCGCTCGCGGCGCTGATCCTGCGCGGGCCACGGCTGTGGCCCGCGATCACGCTCGCGGCGCTCACCGTGAACCTGATGACGGGAATTCCCGTCTGGGGCGCGGCGATCATCGCGGCCGGGAACACGCTGGAGGCGGTGGTGGGCGCGGCGCTGTTGCGGCGCTTTTCGTTCGATCCCCGCCTGGGGCGCCTGAGTGACGTGCTGTTGCTGGTGGGTTGGGCGGCGCTCGGAAGCACCTTGATCAGCGCGACGTTTGGCACCGTCGCGGCGGCGCTCGCCAGCCTGCACCGCAACGAAAGCTACCCGGTGTTCTGGGCGGTCTGGTGGATCGGTGACGCGATGGGGGATCTCCTGATCGCGCCGCTGATCTGCGTCTGGGCGTCGTCGATCCGACTGTCGCGGCGTCCGCTGCGCTGGCTGGAGGCGCTTCTGCTGACGGCGGCGCTCGCGCTGGTGAGCATGGCGGTGTTTCGTCGAACGCCGGACCTTCGCGCGATCGAATTGATCCGGGGGACATACGTCATCGTCCCGCTGTTGATCTGGGCGGCGCTGCGGTTCGAGCAACGCGGAACCACGGCGGCGCTGATCCTCGTCGCGGTCATCGCGGTGACCGCGACGTCGACGCCCGGCAGCTATTTCGCCGCGCGCACGCCGCACGAACGCCTGCTGATGACCGACTGCTACATGGCGATCACGGCCGTCAGCATGCTGACGCTGGCCGCGGCGCTGGCCGAACGTCGGGCGGCGATCGGTGTCCGCGACGAATTCATCTCGATCGCGTCGCACGAGCTGAAGACGCCGCTCACGGCGCTGAAGCTGCGGCTGTCGGCCGCGATTCGCACGCAGCAGAAGCCGCCGCCGCGCGACGACGAGGCCGAGCAAAAACTCGGGCGCGCGCTGGGCGCGGCCGGAACGACGACGGACCGCATCGTCAGCCTGGTCGACGATCTGCTCGACGCCTCGCGCCTGACCGCGGGGCGGCTGGCGTTACACCTCGAGTCGGTCGCGCTGGGCGATGTGGTCCGCGAAGTGACGGCGCGTTTGCGCGAGCAAGCGACGGAGGTCGGCTCGCGCATCGAGATCGCCATCCCGGAGCCGATCGTCGGACGCTGGGATCGCATCCGCATCGAACAGATCGTCACGAATCTGCTCTCCAACGCGATCAAGTACGGCGCCGGCCAGCCGATCCACCTTTCCGCGCACGTCACGAACGGGCGCGCGCGTCTCGACGTCAAGGACGCGGGCGCCGGGATCTCGCGCTCCGATCAATCGCGCATATTCCAGGCGTTCGAACGGCTGACGACCGCCAACCGCGTCGGCGGACTGGGTCTGGGGCTCTACATCGGGCGGCAGATCGCGGTCGCACACGGCGGGACGCTGTCCGTCGACAGCAAGCCGGGGCATGGCTCGACATTCACGCTCGACCTGCCGCTGGAAGCGAATCTCTCCGGCGCTACTTCGCTGCCGCCAACGTCCTGAGCTGCGCTTCCGCTGATTCCACCCAGCGGCGTTCGCTCGGGCGTTTCTCCATCGAGAGGTACGTCTCGAACGCCCGCCGCGCGTCGGCCGCGCGGCCAAGGTGCTGCAGCGAGCGCCCCAGGCCGTAGTACGGATCCGGATCGCCGGGCTTCAGCTTGATGTAGTGCTCGTAGGCGTCGACGGCCGGCGCGAACTGGCCGCGCGTGCGCAGCGCGAACGCCAGGTCGTACCAGGCCAGCGAGTAGGTGGGATTCTTGTCGACGGCAGCGCGCAAGACGGTGATCGCCTCGTCGTCGCGCCGGATCTTCAGCAGCAGCTCGCCCAGCGCGGTGCGCGCCGCTGAATGCCGCGGGTCCAGCGCGATCGCCTGCTTGAACTTCACGATCGCTTCCTCGACGTGGCCGCGATCGCGCAGCAGCTGGGCCTCGTTGTAGGCGGGGGTCGCGGGCGAGGGCGGGGTCTTCGGCGGCGCCGCATCCGCCGGTCCGGCGCCAGGCGCGGGCGCAGGCGGGGGCGGCGCGCTCAGCTCCTGAACGACCGACGCCGCGTGGGTCTTCCAGTTGCCCGATTTCGCGGGCGCGACCGCCACGAAGTGGCGCAGCGCCGCCAGCGCGCCGACCTTGTCGCCGGTGTTGAGCAGACACAACCCGAGCCCGTAGTACGGATCGGGCATGGCCGGCACCAGGTCCATGTATCGCTTGTACGCGACGATGGCGCGATCGCAGCGCCCGGCCTGCCGGCTCGCGGACGCGAGCATGTACCAGCCGAGGTCGTTGCTCGGATCGGCGGCCACGACGATCTCGAACTTCGCCGCGGCACCGGCGTAGTCCTTGGATGCGTTCAGCGCCTTGCCCGCCTCGAACGCGGCGTCGGATTCCGGCGTCGCGCGCGCAACCGAACCCGACAGCAGCAGCACCAGCAGCGCGGCGGCGGCGACGATCTTCACGCTCGCGATGCTACCTGAAACCGGCCGTTTCTTGACAGCCTGGCGCATTGGTAGTCTAATGTAGGCAAAGGTATGCTTCCCGTCGTTGGCAGCCTGATCATGGGGTCGTTCGCGGGCCTCCTGTTCATTGTCACGGTGTCCCTGGGTCGGCGCTGACCGCGACGTTTGCGGTAGCCGGGGCCGTTCGGCGGACCTAGACTGTCGGGCTTCCAACCGCCGCGCACACGCGCGTCCGGGGTCATCGTGCCAGGCACCGACAACGCAACGCCCGCATCGCCCCCGCCCGCTGCGCCGGGTGCAACGACCGCCGAGCGCGTGGTGCGGCGCGTCCGCTACGAAGATTTCTCGATCGGCGACCTGACCGGGATCCGAAACCTGCTGCGCGGCGGTTCAGTGATCGACTGGCACCGGCTTTACTTCACGGACCGCGAGGAGGTCGACCGCTTCCTGCGCGTCAACGAGCTGGACCCCGGCGACGAGAACGACATGCGCCGGCTGGGCGAGCTGCGCGAGGCCGCGGTCGAATACCTCGAACGCCACCTGGGCTTCCAGATCCCGGACGAGGTCGCGCACGGTGTCCCGCCGCGCGACCTTCTGCTGATCGCGTCGCAGAAGGGGCGGCGGCGCACGCACGCCTGCGTGGTGCTGAAGGTCATGCACGTCATGCATCACCTCGCGGGCCGCGAGCTGCTGACCAAGCTGCCCGTGTCGGACGACCAGATCTTCCACCTGGTGGAAGAAAAGGTCCTGCGCACGGTCGAGGATCTCAAGGCGGTCGGGTGCCCGGTGGTCGAGTTCGAGTGGAGCCGCAAGCACGCCGACAGCCTGATCACCAAGCTGCTCGCCAAGAAGGAATCGATCGCCGCCGACGTCTACGACAAGCTGCGGTTCCGGGTGATCACCAACAGCGAGGACCAGCTGATCTTCGTCATGCGCGAGCTGACGCAGCGACTGATCCCGTTCAACTACGTGATCCCCGGCCAGTCGGAGAACGACATCATCAAGATTCGCGAGACGCTGGATCGATCACCGGCGCTGAAGCGGTTCTTGCCGGAGATCACCGACCTGGCCGCGATCGCCGCCGACAAGAGGCCGTCGCCGCAGAACGAGTTCTCGGGCCCCGGCTATCGCGTGATCAACTTCGTCAGCGACTTGCCGGTTCGCATCGACAAGTACTTGTGCCGGCGTCCAGACGACCCGATGTTCTCCGAATACGGCACGATCGTCTTCGTGCTGACGGAGTTCCAGATCATCGACGCGCGCACCGCCGAGAACAACGAGAGCGGCGAGAACAGCCACGACAAGTACAAGGACCGCCAAGCCGCGCGCGTCAAAGCGCGTCTCATGCACGGTATGAAAGACGACGCCTAGGCGCCGTCCCTCACCCTGACCCTCTCCCCGCAAGCGGGGAGAGGGAAATCAGGCACGGTCTACCAGCGGCCTCGGCCGCCGCCACCGCCGCCGCGTCCACCGCGGCCGCCGCCCCCACCGCCGTAGCCGCCGCCACCGCCGCCGCCGTAGCCACCGCCGCCGCCACCACCGTAGCCGCCGCCGCCGCCGCCATGACGGCCACCGCCGCCGCCACCGCCACCACGGCGATCCTCGGCTTCCTTCACGGCGACCTGACGCCCCTGGACGTCGCGGCCGTTGATCTCCTCGATCGCCTTGCGGGCTTCTTCCTCCGTCGACATCTCGACGAAGCCGAAGCCGCGCGGGCGGCCAGTTTCACGGTCGGTGACGATCTTGGCATCGGTGACGGTGCCCAGCCCGCCGAACAGATCGCGCAGGTCCAGCTCGGTAACCGCGTAGGGCAGATTTCCAACGTACAGTCTCGTTCCCATTGTTTCCTCGTTGCTGTGATTGATGATTAAGACGGAGCTGCCGTCTGCAGAACCCAAACATTCCGGTCGCCGAAGTCGGGGCGGCCTCGAGCCGCGAGAGCAACGAAGACGAGACGCAGGAGTCGCCCCGATAAATAGCACGGTCCCCCCGCGCTTGCCATCGGGCGCACCACGGATCGCCGCCTCATGCAGGAGCCGTCGTCGTCGGTAACACCACGCGGAAGGTGGTTCCCCCGCCCGCCTGGCTCTGGAACGAGATCTGGCCGCCCAGCGCGGTGACGATGCCGCGGCAGATGGAAAGGCCGAGCCCGGTCCCCTGTCCGACGGGCTTGGTCGTGAAGAAGGGCTGGAAGATCCGTTCGTGCACCTGGACCGGAATGCCGACCCCCGTGTCCGCGACGCGCACGACGACAGAGCCCTGCCCGGGCAGCTCGCGCACGTCGACGCGGATCTCGTTCCGGTTGACCTGGCCCTCCGGGATCGCCTGTGCTGCGTTGAGCAGCAGGTTGACGAACAGCTGCTCGATGCGGTCCCGATCGCCTCGAACCTGGGCGTCCTGGTCCAGATCGCAGATCAGGCGGGCGCGGTGCTTGATGTGGTTTTCGGTCAGCGTCACCGCCGTCGTGAGGGCGTCGCGCAGCGCGACCGTCGTGAACCGCTCGTCGTGCTGGCCGGGAGACACCATCTGCACCTGCTTCACCAGCCGGCGAATCCGCTCGGCGCCTTGCAGAGCCTCGGCGACGATCTCCGACAGCCCGCGCGTCGCTTCGTCGCGCGATGACGGCAGCTGCTCCGCCAGCGTCTGCAGGTTGGCGATGACGTACGTGAGCGGGTTGTTGATCTCGTGCGCGATCCCGGAGGCCAGCGTGCCCAGCGCGGCCATCCGATCGGCGACCGCCAGCCGGATGCTTGTCGCGCGGCCGACGACGGTGTGCAGCTCGCGCACCAGCTGCGGGAAGTCGATCGGCTTGCGCACGTAAGAGTCAGCGGCGATCGCCTGTGCTTTCGCGCTCAGGTCCGCGGACATCGCGAGCAGCGGGATGCTGCCCAGCAGCGGGTCGGCCCGCTGCTTCACCCGAAATTCCCAGCCGTCCATCACGGGCATCATCAGGTCCAGAAGGATCACGTCGGGCAGCGCGCCGGCGCGCAGCTCTTCGAGCGCTTCGCGTCCGTTGCCGACGGCCGTGACGGCGTACCCCTCGTCGCCCAGCATCTCGGCCAGCGTCGAGCGGATGGCGGCGTCGTCCTCGACCAGCAGCAGGCGGACATCCTGCGACATCGGCGCCTCGCGCCGTGCCGCGGACAGCTGGATCGCCGAGAAATCAGCCACGACTAGGGGCCAACGTAAGGGCCTGCGCTCGGGCTCGCAAGGCCTACCCCTGAATGACAGACCCGGGGCCGATCACAATAGAAGACAAAATGTCTTTTTTAATTGACGACGCCGAGGCGGCTCGGCTAGCGTCACATGCATGGCGATTCGTTCGAGACGGGTTCTGAAGCCGAAGCTGTTCGCTTTCGCGTGGGCGTCGATGGTCGCGCTGTGCG
>Ga0207708_10001709_pt1 | contig 16241 bp, 17 predicted proteins | sample KBSK5101metaG_FD_184340 | JGI IMG/M metagenome (GOLD analysis project Ga0207708, IMG submission 184340) | Corn, switchgrass and miscanthus rhizosphere microbial communities from Kellogg Biological Station, Michigan, USA - KBS K5-10-1 metaG... | ecosystem: Host-associated > Plants > Roots >...
GCACACGGCGCCCCGCCGGTCCGCGTCGATCGCGGCGAGCTCGCCCAGCAGCGTCGCGAGGCGCCGCGGCGACTCGTACAGGACGACGGTCCGACGTTCCTCCCTGAGCGCGGCCAGGCGAGCGCGCCGGTCGCCGGCCGTCCGTGGAAGGAACCCCTCGAAGACGAACCGATCGGTCGGGAACCCGCTCACGACCAGTGCCGCGATCGCGGCCGACGGCCCCGGCACGACGCGGACGTCGATGCCTTCGTCGATACAGGCCCGCACCAGCGGGTAGCCGGGGTCCGACACGAGGGGCGTCCCCCCGTCGGACACGAGCGCCACGGTCTGCCCATCGCGGAGCACGGCCAGCACCTCCTCGGTCCGCCGGCGCTCGTTCCCCTCGAACATCGAGCGCATCCGCGCCTCGATGCCGAGCGATGCGAGCAGCTTCCCCGTGCGGCGCGTGTCCTCGGCCACGACCAGATCGGCCGAGGCCAACGTCTCGCGCGCGCGCTCGCTCAGATCGCCGAGGTTCCCGATCGGGGTTGCGACCACGTGGAGCACGCCGGCCATGCCCGGATGGTCGCACGTCCTGAGAGGCCCCGCTATCGTGAGGCCGCATGCCCCGCACCGATCACAAGGACTACTCCTCGACGCCGCTGTGGAGGAAGCTCGGCATCGCCGAGGGCTCGCGCGTGCGGGTGCTCGACGCACCGGACGCGCTCGACCACGAGCTGACCGCGCTCGCGCCGCTGCCCGCCGGGGTCTCGTTCCTCGCGCGAACCGGCCGCGATCTCGACGTGATCGTCGCCTTCGTCACGCGCGCGGCCACCCTGCGGAAACGGATCGGGCCGCTCGCGCGCGCGATCGCGCCGGCGGGCCGGCTGTGGATCGCGTGGCCCAAGCGCGCGGCGCGAACCGACACCGACGTCGACTTCGACCTCGTCCAGCGCACGGGCCTCGCGACCGGGCTGGTCGACAACAAGTCCGCGTCCATCACGGACGTGTTCCAGGGCGTGCAGTTCGTTCGCCGGAAAGCCGACCGATGATCCGCTATCCCGACTGCCCCGCCTGCCGCGGCACCGACGGCGACCCCGAGCTGCACCGGACCGAGGTCTGGAGCGACCAACGATGGCGGCTCACGGTGAGCTTGTCCTCGGAGGTGCTCGGCTTCTCCTACCTGGAGCCACGCCGGCACATCACCGCGATCACGGCGCTCGACGGCGAGGAGGCGGCGTCGCTGGGCGACGTCCTCGGGCGGTGCTCCTCCGCCCTCCGCGACGCGACCGGCGCCGAGCAGATCTACGTCTACGTGTTCGGGTCGGGCATCCCCCACCTGCATCTGATGCTCGCGCCGCACCGGCAGGGCGACGCGCTCAGCGATCGGATGCTGAAGGGTGAAGCGGTCGAGACACAGCTGCCGAACGGCGCGGTCCTGGTGTCGAGCGCCGAGTACCCGCCGCTGCCCGAAGACGAGCTCCGCGACGCCGCCGAGCTGATCCGGCGGACGCTCGCCTGAGCGCCGCCACGCCCGAGACGGCCGCCGGCCACGGGTACCCTGGTCTCGTGCGTGCGTTGTCGCGACTCAATCGCCCGGCCGTGGCGATCGTCGCCGTCACACTGCTCGCCGGCTGGCTTCGGATCGTGCACGTGAGCCACCCGTCCGACTACGTCTTCGACGAGGTCTATTACCCGAAGGCCGCGTGCATCCTGGTCGGCTGGTCCAACGAGACCTGCACGATCGACTCGGACGACGAGAAGTACTGGCGCACGACGAAGTGGGACGTCGGCTCCTGGGTGCATCCACCCCTCGGCAAGTGGGAGATCGCCCTCGGCATCAAGCTCTTCGGGATGCGCTCCTTCGGATGGCGGATCTCATCGGTGGTCGCCGGCACCCTCGTCGTGACGCTCACCGCGGTGATGGCACAGCTCCTGTTCGGGTCCGCGCTGTGGACCGCCGTCGCCGGCCTGCTGATGGCCGTGGAGAACCTGAACGTGGTGATGTCTCGCGTCGGGTTGCTCGACATCCACCTCGAGTTCTGGATCGTGCTGGCGTTCGTCCTGTTCCTGTTGGACCGGCGGTGGATCGACCGACGACAGGCGGCCGCCGACGACGCCGTGACGCTGCCCGCCGAACCGGAGGACCCCGACCCGCCGCCCGACGAAGCTCATGCGCTCCGGGCCGGATCCCCGTCGGCGATCGGCGACCAGCCGGCGGGTGTCGCGATGGAGGCGCCTCAGAGCCGGCCGGTCTCGGTGTCGCCGATCTGGCGGCCCTGGCGGTTCGCCGCGGGCGCGGCGCTCGGCGCCGCCGCGGCCGTCAAGTGGTCGGGCATCTTCGCGCTGTTCGCCGTGGTCGTGCTCGCGTACATGTGGGAGACGACGCGCCGGCATCGCGACCGCACATGGATGCGCGCGCTCGGTCGCGCGGTCACGCGCGAGTCGTTCGGGATCGTGCTCGCGCTCCTGCTCACACCGATCGCGATCTACATGATCACGTGGCTCCCCTGGTTCCACCATTTCGCGTGGAGCTGGCACGACTGGGTCGCGAACATGGGCGCCACCTGGGACTTCCATCACAACGGGATCCAATGGACCCAGCTCGACCCCAAGACCGGCCTGCAGACGCCGACCCATCCGTACTACGCGCATCCCGGCGGCTGGATCCTCCTGCTGCGACCGATCAGCTTCTACGTGAAGGACATCGGGACGAGCACCGAGCAGATCCTCGCGATCGGCAATCCCTTCATCTTCTGGGCGAGCGTGATCGCGTTGCCGTACGTGCTGTTGACGTGGCGGCGGATGCGCGACTGGCGCGCCGGCTTCATCGTCGTCGCGTTCCTCGGCCAGTACGTGCCCTGGTTCCTGCAGAGCAGGCCGACCTTCTTCTTCTACGTGCTGCCGCTCGTGCCGTTCATGGTGCTCGCGGTGACGTGGGCGTGCCGCGACCTGTCGGAGGCCAAGATCGTGGTGCGCGAGCCCGATACGGGCGAGGTGGCGGTGAACCCCGAGACGGGCGAGCCGGCGATCTCGACCACGCACGTCTACCGCCCGTTCGTCGTCGCGTACCTGATCGCGGTCGTCGTCGTCTTCTGGCTGTTCTGGCCGATCCTGACCGCCGGTCGCATCACCGATCTGCATCTGCGCACCATCGTGTGGTTCCGACGGTGGATCTGACCCGCTAGGCTTCGCCGACGACATGGCCCGGCGCGAGCACATCCGCATCCCGATGAGCGATGGGATCTCGCTGTCGGCGACGTTGTTCTTCCCCGACACGGGCGACGGGCCGTGGCCCGTGATCATGGAGGCGCTGCCCTATCGCAAGGACGACGCGATCGCCGGCTACGACGGGCACTACGCCGATCTTGCGGACCACGGCTACGTGTCGTGCCGGCTCGACATCCGAGGCACCGGGTCCTCGGGCGGGATCACCACCGACGAGTACTCCGCCGAGGAACGCCGCGACCTCGTCGAGGTGATCGACTGGCTCGCGACGCAGGACTGGTCCTCGGGCGCCGTCGGCATGTTCGGCACCAGCTACGGCGGGTTCAACTCGCTGCAGGCCGCGCTCGAGAACCCGCCCGCGCTCAAGGCGATCGTGCCGATCTTCGCGTCCGACGACCGGTACAACGACGACGTCCACTACTACGGCGGCGCGTTGAAGCACGTCGACCTCGTGGACTACCCGACGTACATGGTCGCGATGAACGCGCTGCCGCCGGTCCCACGGCTGTGGGGCGAAGACTGGCGCGACGAATGGCAGCGGCGGTTGGAGCGCACCGAGCCGTGGCTCCTCACGTGGCTCGCCCACCAACGCCGCGACGACTATTGGAAGTACGGCTCGGCGCGCGAGGACATCGCCTCGATCACCGCCGCCACGATGATCATCGGGGGCTGGGCGGACGGCTACACCAACATCGCCCTGCGGTCGTTCGAACGGATGCGCGCGCCGCTCCGGCTGCTGCTCGGTCCGTGGTCGCACGGCTCGCCCGAGAGCTGCCGCCCCGGCCCGAACATCGACGGGACGGCGGAGATCCTCCGCTGGTTCGACCGGTGGCTGAAGGACGAGGACAACGGCATCGACCGGGAGCCGCCGATCGTCGTGTACCAGCAGCGCTCGACGATGCCCGACCCGCTGCGCAGCGAGGTCCGCGGCGAGTGGCGGGCCGAGCCCACCTGGCCGCCGGAGCGCCTCCGCACGCGCGACCTCGCGCTCGGTGATGCCGAGCCCGGCGGCCTGGCCGGCGAGGGACCGGTCGACGCGTTCACGGTCGCCGGTGATGTCGGTGCGACCGCGTGGATCTCGTGCGCGGGCGGATTGCCCTGGGGACAGTCGGCGGACCAGCGCCCCGACGAAGAGCGTTCGCTCACCTACACGTGGGCGCCCCTGGGCAAAGACCTCGAGATGTTCGGGCATCCTCGCCTGCGGGTGAAGCTGACCGCCGACCGGCCGATCGCGTATCTGTCGGCCAAGATCACCGACGTGTTCCCCGACGGCGCCTCGTCCCTCGTCGTGCGCGGCATGACGAACATCGGGCACGCGACCGAGCCGGTCGCCCCGGGTGAGCCGTTCGAGGTCGACCTGGAGCTCGAGGCGATCGCCTGGACGTTCGAGGCCGGTCATCGGATCCGCCTCGACCTGGCCGGTGCCGACTGGCCGAACGCCTGGCCTCCGCCCTACGCGACGACGCTCGCGATCGATCGTCCGTCCGCCACGCTGGAGCTCCCCGTCTTGGAGGGGCCACCGGTCGCGGACCCTCCCCCGGTCCGGGTCATCACCGGACACCAGCACAGCCTCGAGAGCACCGACGAGGGCTGGTGGCGCTGGGAGGTCGACGAGCCGCGCGACGGGATGCATGTCGCCCGCACCGGCTACGGCGGCACCAGCACCGACGAGCGCGAGGCGCGCGCGTACCGCGACCGATACGAGGGGACGGTCGGGGCCTCGACCAGCGACCCCGGGGTTGCGTTCTCCGACGGCGAGAGCGAGTTCGAGATCGCGTTCCCCGAGGCGACGGTGGCCACGCACTCGCACGTGCGGATCGACTCCACGGCCGAGGCCTACACGGTGGCGATCGAGCTCACGGCCTCGGAAGACGGCGTGCAGCGCTTCACCAAGCGATGGGACCGTGTCATCCCGCGCGACGGCCAGTAGGCCTAGAGACCAGGCGGATGCCCGTGGAACAGGAGCCACCCCGCCGCGGCGCTCGCATCCAGCAGGAAATGACACACGACGAACGGCCACGCCCGCCGCCACTTCAAGAACAGCACCGCGAACAGCGCGCCCATCAACACGTTCCCGGCGAAGCCGCCCCACCCTTGGTAGAGGTGGTAGGAGCCGCGCAACAACGCCGACGTCGCGACGATCGCGAGCGGTGACCACGCCAGCTGTCGCAGCCGCGTCACGAGGTACGCGAGCACCACGATCTCTTCGAGCAACGCGGCGCCGGCAGCCGTCATCACGACCGCGAGCCAGGTCCACCAGTGGTGCGCCGGCGGGGCGGGCACGACGAAGCGATTCACGCCGAGCTTGACCGCGGCGTAGTAGATCCCGAGCCCGATCGTTCCGACCACGGCGAACAGCGCGATCCCACGCGCCAGGTCGCGCGGGGGATCGTCCCACGACAGGCCGATCGACCCGACCCCCTCACCGTCGCGGTGCAACAGGTGGATCACCAGCGCGACCGGCGCGAGCCCGAACACGAAGCCGAGCAGCTGGTTCGCGAACAGGGGGTTCTGGTCGGCGGCGGAGACCGTCACGCCCTTCAGCGGTGCCTGGAACAGCGAAACGATCGCGTACGCCGCGCTCGCCAGGAGCGACAGCGACAGCACCACGAGGATCTCGCCGCGGATCGTGCGCGCGTCCGGCCGCGTGGGCGCCTGTGCCATCGGTCGAAGCGTAGCCGTCATCGGATATCGGTTCGCCCGGGTGCGCGGCCGGGTGCGCGGTAAGGTTCGCAGCCGATGGCGAGCGAGCGCGCGGACGTCGTGGTGGTTGGCGCCGGGACGATCGGCGGCTGGGCATCGGTGTTCGCGCGCGAAGCCGGCGCGAAACGTGTGGTCGTGCTGGAGCGCGAGGTTGCGGGCTCGGGTGCGTCGAGCCGCGCGGCCGGCATGGTCCGCGCGCAGGGCGGCACTCCCGACACGGTGCGACTCGGACGGTGGTCGATCGACTTCTACGAAGGGCAGCGCGACCGGTATGACACCGATTCGGGGTTCGTCGGCCGGGGCTACGTGATCATGGCCACGACGGCCGCCGAGGAACGCGCGGCACACGAACGGATCGCGATGCAACGCGAGGTCGGCCTCGACGTTCGGTGGGCTGACGCCAACGAAGTGCGCAGGTTGATCCCGGCGATGACCGGCGGAAGGTTCCGCGGCGGCTCGTACGTCGCGACCGACGGCTGGGTGGATCCGCCCCGCAACGTGCGGGCGTACGGCCTCGCGATGCAGCGCCGGCGCGTGGAGCTGCGAGAGGGCGCGACGTACCTCGGCCTCCGCACGAAAGCCGGACGGCGCGGCCATCGCATCGTCACGGGTGTCGAGACGTCAGCCGGCACGATCTCGACCGGCACGGTGATCCTCACCGGCGGGCCGGCGACGCAGTCGGTCGCGAGCGCCGCCGGCGCCCGCGCCTGGGTCGGCTACGCGCGCCACATGGTCGTGGTGACGGAGCCTTCAGCGGCGCTGCACGCCGACACCACCGCGATGGCCTTCGACATGGGCGCGGGGATCTACTGGCGGCCCGAGGAAGGCGGGTTCCTCTGGGGGATGTCGAACCCCGACGAGGAGCCGGGCCCCGGGCGCGCGATCGACTGGGCGTACCTCCGGAAGATGCAGCGCCGGCTCGCGACGCTCGTACCGGCGATCGGAGGCCTCGGCATCAAGAAGGCGTGGGCGGCGACGATCGAGTACACGCCCGACCATCTCCCGATCGTCGGGCCGCTCGTCCAGCAGGACGGCACCACCGTGGACGGCGCGACGATCGCGAGCGTCTGCGGGCACGGGATGATGTGGGGGCCGGCGGTGTCGCGCATCGCGACGGACCTCGCGCTCGGGAAGCGCACGCGCGTCGTCGAGCGCGTCGAGGACTTCCGGATGGACCGGTTCGACGATGACGGCAACCCGCCGTTCGTCGACCCGGTGGCGCTGCCGTTCCCGGTGCGCGTCGACGACTAGGTCGACGAGATCAGATCTGGAGCACGGGACACGTCAGCGTGCGCGTGATCCCGTCCAGGTCCTGCATCGGCATCACGGTGCCCTTGGCAAGCAGGTCGAGGTCGGCCGCCTCGGCGCGCGCGACGATGTCGTAGGGCCCCGTCACCGGGTCGACGACCATGACGCCTTCGATCTCGCGGATCTGGTCGGTGACCTGCGACGCTTTGCCGACCTCGGTCTGGATCAGGATGTACGCAGTGACCATGCGGGGCCTCCTCGTGCGCTGGTATCGGTATGGTCCGGTCGGTTGCCGCCTACCGCAAACCTGCAGGTCGCCACCCTCACGTTTGGAGCCAGCGAGCCAGCCGGCGAACGCCTTCGATGCCGCTCGCCACGTACTCGTCCTGGGCCGTGTCCAACCCGTAGAGGACCTCGTGGAACGGCATCAGCGCGTAGCGGACCGCTCCCCTCGTTCGGAACGCCGGATCGGGCGCGCCACCGTAGGCCGACAGCGCGCGCTCGCCGTGTCCGGGCATCTCGTGCAGGAGCCACGCGAAGTCCGCGACCGGGTCGTCGACACCGAGCTCCTCCCAGTCCAGGACGCCCGCCAGATCGCCGCTCGGTGAGACGAGGACATGCTCGGGACCGAGGTCGCGGTGCGTGAGACAAGGCGCGAACCGCCACAGATCGTCGTCGTCGGTGAACGCTGCCAAGCGCGATCCGATCTGCGCGGCCTCGTTCGGCTCGAGCAGCGGCAGCACCCGAGCGCGGAACTCTTCGAGTTCGCGTCGCATCGCCTCACGGACCTGCGCGGCCGTTCCGCCTCGGAGCCCGACGTACTCCGGCGGCATCAGATGGAGGTCGTAGAGGAACCGTCCGAGCCGCTCCGGCCACAGGCCGTCGGGCGCCTCGCCGAGCGGCACCCCGTCGATCTTGCGGTACGCGATCGCGGGGCCGTCGTGGTCGATGTGCGTCGGCTCGGGCACGAGCGAGGGAAGCTCCGCGGCGAGTTCGGGGAGCGTCTCGATCTGGGCGCGCAGGCGCTCGGCGGCGCGGTCGTCGCGCGGGAACTGCACGATCCAACCATCGTCGACCTCATACGTGTCGACGGTCCATCCCGTGCCGATCGGCCGAACCTCGCGCGCGTCGAGCTCGGGGAAGGCGGTCGCGACCCGGACCCGGGGATCGACGTCGGCGCTCATACGGTTGGACCGGTGTCCGGCAATGTCACCGGAACCACGTCGTCGGCTTCGATCGGTCGCGGCTCGCGCAGCGCCGGGGTGTTGAGTGCGAACCAGGCGACGACCGCGGCGCTCAGCGCGAGCGCAGACGCCGACCCGTACAGCACCGGGGCGCCGAGGTGTTGATAGATGAAGCCGCCGATGCCCGCGCCGATGATCGGCGCGATCCCGAACCCGACCATGGCCGACACGGCGTTCCCGGTTGAGTACAGGTTCGCCGGCAGCAGACGTCCGATGATCACGACGCCCGTGGTGAACAACAGGCTGAACCCGACGCCTTCGAGCATCGTCAGCACGGACAGCACCGTAGGGTTGGACACCGATCCCCACAGCAGGAAGCCGAGCGCGTAGACGCAGCACCCCAGCATGTACACGCGGCGCAGACCGAACCGACGATGCAACCGAGCGGAGCTCCGCATGGTCGGCACCTCGATCACACCGCCGAGCGCGGTGCCGAGGCCGATCAACCACGCCCCGCCTCCGTTGTCGGAGATCCGGAGCGCCAGGAAGTTCCAGGCAGCGTTGAAGCCGATCCAGACCAGCAACGCCGCTGTCAGGTATCCCCAGAATCGCGGCGCCTGGCGGAACACGGCCCCGACCGCCCCGAGCCGTCCGTGGTCCTCGAGCTCGGTCGGCCGGTCCCGATGGACGGTCGTCGACCAGACCAGGACCACCAGCGCCGACACGGCGAACAGCGGCATCGCCCAGCCCATGCCGTACCGCTCGAGGATCAACCCGAAGCACAAGCACCCGGCCGCGTAGGTCAGGCTCTCCCACCCCCGGATCTTGCCGTAGTCGGACATCCGCTCCTCGCCGAGGTGGGCCAACGCCAGCGCGTCGATGTTCGGACCGGGCCCGACCAAGAACGCGGAGTGGACCGCCGCCGTCACCACGATCCCCGTGAAGGCCCAATGGACGTTCAACAGCAGCGCGGCGACCGCCGAGCCGGCGAGGCAGACCTGGAGGACCGTCAGGCGACCCCAGCGCGTGTCGGCGGTGTGGCCCCAGAACGGGTTCGCGATCATCCGCGCGGCCGCGCAGCACGCGATCACCACCCCGATGCGCGAAGCGTCGAGCCCGTGGTACCGCTCGAGATACAGCGCGAGGAACGGGAAGAACGCCGCGATCGCCAGGCCGAAGCACAGGAACAGACCCTGAACCTGGGCGGCATCGGACACCCGGGGCTTGTGCATCCGACCACGCTAGCAGTGGGTCGAACGTCAGGCGGCCGCGTGGAACACATCGACGAAGTGCCCGTAACGCTCGGCGATCGACGTCACGGTCGCGTCGCGGTCGGCCGAGCCGTCGACATAGGCGCGCGCGGGATCCCACCAGATCGAGCGACCGATCGCGAACCCGTCGAAGACACCGGCGCCCGCGCGGAGCCACCGCTCCACGGCCTCGGTGTCGGCGCCTCGCCCCAGCACGACGCACGGCGCGCCGGCGTGATCGGCGACCGTGACGCAGTCCTCGCGCCGCTCGAAGCCTTCGATCTTCCACAGGTCGGGTTGGATGCCGGCGCCGCGCAGCTCGTCGATGGCCTGCACGACCAGTCCGGGGCGCATCGCGGTGTCGAAGTCGTCCGCTCGTTGCGCCGGCTCCGGTGGCACGAGCAGCTCGAAGAGGAACCCGACCCGGATCGCGCGCGCGGCGGTCTGCAGTTCGAGCAGCAGGTCGCGTTGGCGCCCGTTCATCGCGGCGTCGCCCGACGGGTTGTATCGCACCAGCACCTTGGCCCACGTCGGCTCGATCGCCTCGAGCCGCTGCGGCCAATCAGGATGTTCGAACTCCAGCTCGCGCTTGCCGCTCGCCTCGACCGGGACGGCGAACCGCACGCCGGAGGTGCGCAATCGGTCGATCGCGATCCCGCCGTAGGTCGCGTCCACGAGCCCGCCCGCGTCGCGCCGATCGACCCGCGACCGCCCGATCGCCGCCAGGAGCCCGTCCGCGATCACGGCCTTGACCTCCCGCGCGGTCGAGACCTTGCCGCGCTCGGGATCGTCGCCGGCCTCGAAGAAGCTCGTCATGAGCGAGCGCCGGTGGTCGAACGCCAGCAGGAAGGTCGCCATCGCGGGGGATGCTAGCGGCACGCGCGGTGCCCGGCCCGACGAGAACGCGCACACCCCTGTGCGTTCCGGTTCGACGTCCGGTGCACGTCGCTGGCAGACTCCTCGCATGGCGAAGGTCGTGATCATCGGCGCCGGCAGCGTCGAATTCACCCGCAACATCCTGACCGACCTGTGCAGCGCGCCCGAGCTGCACGGCACGCTCGAGCTGGCGCTCCACGACATCGACGAGGAACGCCTCGCGTACGCCGAACGCACGGCGACCCAGGTCGTCGAGCGGCTCGACGCCGGGTACAAGGTCGGGGCCCATGCCGACCGGCGAGCGGCGTTCGACGGGGCCGACTACCTGGTCAACGAGATCCAGGTCGGCGGGTACGACGCGACGCTGCGCGACTTCGAGATCCCGAAGCGCTATGGGCTGCACCAGACGATCGCCGACACGATCGGGATCGGCGGGATCATGCGCGGGCTGCGGACGATCCCCGTGATGATCGAGATGGGCAACGAGATGGCGACGCTGTGCCCAGAGGGGCTCTTGCTCAACTACACGAACCCGATGGCCATGGTGCCGTGGGGCATCTGGGCAGGGTCGGCGTGGCCGGCGGCCAACACGATCGGCGTGTGTCACAGCGTGCGCGACACCCACAGCTTCCTCGCGGGGCTCGCCGGCGTGCCCGAGGACCAGATCGAGTTCCTCACCGCCGGGTTCAATCATCAATGCTTCGTCTACGTCTTCCGCGACAAGAACACCGGCGAAGACCTGTACCCGCGGATCCGCGCGGCGGTCGACGCGGATCCGGACGGCTTGGGGCGGCGCGTCCGGGTCGAGATCTTCCGGCGGTTCGGCTACTTCCCGACCGAGAGCTCGGAGCATTCGAGCGAATACGTCCCGTGGGTCCTGCACCTGCCCGACCAGGTCGAGCACTTCCGCAGCGAGATCGACGAGTACATCCGGCGCAGCGACGAGAACCTCGAGGAGTGGGCCGCGCTGAAGGCACAGCTCGACGCCGGCGCGGAGATCGAGCTCGAACGGAACGACGAGCTCGCATCGCAGTTCATCTTCGCGCTCGAAACGGGGACGCCGGCCACGCTGTACGGCAACGTGCGCAACGACGCGCTGATCGACGGGCTGCCGACCGATGCGTGTGTCGAGGTCCCGGTGACGGTCGCCGACGGGGTGGCGCAGCCGCACCGGGTCGGGCCGATCCCGCCGCAGTGTCTCGGCCTCAACCGGACGTTCCTCAACCCGGTCGAGCTCACGGTCCGCGCGGTGGTCGAGGGATCGCGCGAGCACGTCTATCACGCGGCGCTGCTCGACCCGAACACCGCCGCGACGCTGAGCACCGAACAGATAGTCAACATGGTTGACGAGCTGATCGAGGCGCACGGTGAGCTGATCCCCGAGCCGATCCGCCGCGGCTAGCCCCCGTGATGAGCGACCCCAAGCAGGTCGTCCGGGACGGCTACGACCGGCTCGGTGACGCCTACCGGCCGACGGATCAGGCGGTCGCGAGCGGATCCCGTGGATGGTTCCTCGGCGAGGCGCTGGCGCGCATCCCGTCGAGCGCCGACGTGCTCGAGCTCGGCTGTGGACCTGGATGGGATGCCGTCTCGCTGGCCGACGGCCGACGATACACCGGCGTCGATATCTCGACGACGATGCTGGCCCTCGCGCGAGAACGCGTCCCGTCCGGAACGTTCGTCGAAGGGGACCTCACGGCGATCGACCTGCCGGAGAACGCGTTCGACGCCGTCGTATCCCTCTACGTGTTCGGGCACATCCCCTCCGCTGAGCACCTGCCCACCTACCGTCGCGTCGTTTCGTGGCTCCGTCCGGACGGCGTGTTCTGCGCGAGCTTCCCGCTCACCCCCGGCGACGACGTCGAGGATGGCTGGCTCGGTGTGCCGATGTTCTTCGGCGGGATCGGCCGCGAAGCCACCGAACAGGGCCTCCGCGATGCAGGGTTCGAGCTGGAGCTGAGCGAGGTCCGTGAGAACCCCGACCCGTCCGGAGGGATCGAGTCCTTCCTGTGGGTGATCGCGCGACGGCGATGATCGACCAACCAACGATCACCGACGGGGTCGTGTGGCTCACGCCGTTCACGCACGCGGACGGCGCGGCGCTCGGAGACTTCAACCTCGATGACGACCACCGGCGTTGGTTCGATCAGCCGCCGGTCGATCCCGATCCTGCTGCGCGGCGCCGGCACGGGGAAGAGGTCGTGGAGCGTTGGCAACACGGGTGGACGACGGGCGAGGAGCTCACGTTCGCGGTTCGGCTCGCGGCCGACGGTGAGGCGATCGGGATGGCGGAACCCGGGCCGGAGGGCCGAGCAGGCATCTCCTACTCGATCGTCCCGGCTCACCGGCGGAGGGGGTACGCGACGCGAGCCGTGCGGTTGTTGTCGGACGCCGGCCTCGCCGAGCTTGGGTTCCGAGGGATCGAGCTCCGCTGCGACGTCGAGAACGTCGCCTCCGCGCGAACGGCCGAGCGCGCCGGGTTCGTCTTCGAGCGGATCGACCCCGACGCAGGGTTCTTCGAGCACGTGGAGGGCTGGGGCGACGGCCCTCGCGGCGAGCGGGTGTATCGGCGGCTCCGGGCTCGATCGACGGGCTAGGCTCGCCCCGATGACGGCGGCCCCGATCCTCACCTCCGTGCGGAACCGCGCACGCGAGGTCACCGTCGTCGCCTTCTACGTGTCCGTGACCCTCGCCGCCGAGCTGGCCGCCGCGTCGTCCGACGACTCGAAGACGCTGCTGGTCGCCGCGCTCTGGGGCACCGCCGTCGGCCTCGCGCTCGCGCACTGGTACGCCCAGACGATCACGACCGCGATCGCTCGGGGCTCGTTCCACAAGGACGACGCGGCGGAGGGACTCCGTGAGGTCGGCGCCGCGGTCGCCGTGGCGTTCGTGCTGACGATCCCGTTCCTGGTGTTCCAGACGCCGGCCGCGCTCGCGGTGTCTCGATGGGGCGTCGTGGTCGGCACGTCGTTGATCTCGCTCGCGCTCGCACGGACCGCCGGCGCGCGATGGACCCGGGCCTTCCTCGAGGCGCTCATCGTCTTCGCGATCGGCGTCGCCATCATCGAAACGAAGGCGTTCCTCTCTCACTGATCTCCGGTCAGAAGACTTTGATCCAGGTCGTCAGCGGGTCGACGAAGTGGACGCCCGGACGGTCGGGGTCGCTCCAGCCTCCGAGGTAGACGCCTCCCCGGTCAACGTACCCGAGCGACGCGTACAGCGCACGGGCCGCCGCGAAGTACTCGTCGACCCCCGTGTCGAGGATGACGCCCGGCATGCCCGCCTCGCGGGCGACCCGTTCGAGCGCTTCCATGAGCGATCGCGCCGCGCCGCGCCGGCGATACGCCTCCTCCACATAGAGGTCCTCGACGAGCGCGTACCCCCGCGCCTCGAGCATCTCGTCGACGTCGCGGTCGTTGTGCATGCCGACCCCGACGAACCCGATCGCCCGGCCGTCGAGCCACGCGATGAACCACACGCCGTCGCCACGCTCGTGCTGTTCCAGGCGCCGGCGATGCATGTCCGCCGCGCGCGCCGGCAGGCCGGTGATCACGGCGTCGAGGTCCGAGCGATCGAACGGTCTGACGGCGATCATCGGAGGATCAGCCGCCGTGCGTTTGCGTGGTACAGGCCGGCGAGCGCACCATCGGACAGCGAGAGCCCGCTGATCGTCCACCGGCCCTGGCTCGGCGGCTCGTCGGGATCGGCATCGTAGGCGAACGCCTCGTCACCCGTTTCGAAGAAGCGGCGGTGCACCGCGTAGGTCGCAACATCGGGCGGGAAGGCGTCGGTCCCGAACACGAACCGGTCGGGATGGCGCTCCAGCAGGTCCCGTGTCGCGCGCGGGACGCGGCCGAGCTCGGCGATCCGCGCAGCGACGTCGGCGAACGCGTTCGGATAGGTCGAGAAGATCCGGTCGACCCACGCAAGGTCTTCGGCCGCGCACAGCACGTGCGCGCCGATCCACGTGACGTCGCTGCGCCGCGCGATCAGGGACTCGAGGGACTCCAAGATCCGGTCGAACGCCGGGAACCGGTCGCGGTCGCCGAACCACCAGTCCGGGTTCTCGAGCAACTCCTCCAGGCGCTCGTTGCGCTCGTCCAACGGTTCGAAGAACGCCGCGGGGTCGCCGACGTGGATCGTCACCGGACGGCCCGCTGCCGCGACCGCGTCCCACACGGGATCGAGTCGGGCGTCGTCCGGCATGACGAGCGCGCCACTCGCGTCACGGAGATGGAGCCCGAGGTCCTTCCACACCTTGAGACCGCGCGCACCGCGATCGAAGGCGTCGGCGACCAGCGCGCCCAGCTCCGCCCAGCCGTCGCGCGCGAACAGCGCCCGATCCCACTGCGCGAAGGTGGCGAACCGGCCCGGATGCGCTCGGTCGTATCGATCGAGGTTCGCGTCGAGCTCCTCGCCCCACATGCCGTCCAGGTTGACGATCGCCTCGACCCCGAGCGTGTCCATCAGCCCGATCAGCGCGCCGACGTCCGGCACCGACCACGTGCCCGTGAGCCAGCGCCCCAGGTGGTTGTGGGCGTCGATGATGGGCGCAGGCGACTGCGGGCGGAGCACCGCCTGCTCCCGGCGCACCATCTGCCGCGGCCGGTACGCATGCAGCGGCAGGTCGCGCATCAGACCGTCTCGACCGTGACGCCGGCCTCTCGGAGCGCGCGCAACGACCGGACGTTCGCCGAGCGGTCCGTGATCAGCGTGTCCACGCGCGAGACCGGGCAGATCCGCGCGAACGCCACGCCGCCGATCTTCGAGGAGTCCGCGACGACGACCACCCGCTGTGCGCGTTCGATCAGGGCGAGATCGGTGTGCGCCTCGACCTCGTGGTGCGTCGTGCAGCCGGCCTCCGCGTCGATCCCATCCACCCCGATCACGACCAGGTCGAGGTGCAACCCGGCGAGCGAGGCCTCGGCGAGCGGACCGACCAGCTCGTAGGACTCGGGGCGCGCGGTCCCGCCCGTCACGACGAGCTTCAGGTTCGGGCGCACGGCAAGCTCGCTCGCGATGTTGAGCGCGTTCGTGACGACGGTCAGGCGTTCCCGATCGACGAGCTCGCGCCCGACCTCGGTGCACGTCGTCCCGCCGGTCAGCCCGATGGACATGCCGTCGGCGACGAGCGTTGCCGCCGCCTGCGCGATCTTCCGCTTCTCGTCGTGGTGCCGCGCGCCCTTGTAGCGGAGCGGGAGCTCGTAGAGCACGCCCATCGTCACCGCGCCGCCGTGCGTGCGTGCGAGGAGTCGCTGTTCCTCGAGGAGCTCGAGGTCGCGCCGGATCGTCGCCGCCGACACGTCGAGCCGCGAGGCGAGGTCCGCGACCTCGACGCTCCCGTCGGCCGAAAGATCCGCGAGGATCGCCGAGAGTCGTTCGGCCTGTTGCACGTCGCGGACGATACACCCGGCCTGCGCGTTCATGCACGTTTCAGCTTGACTCCGAACATTATCGAGCAATAGCCTGCGCCACAGATGAGCCTCACCTCGGAGGAGATCGCCTCCCAGCCGGCGTGCTGGCGCGAGGCGGCGGCGCTGGCGGCCGAGTCGGTGCTGGCGCTCCCCTACGCCGGTGAACGGGTCGTCGCGCTCGGCTGCGGCACCAGCTGGTTCGTCGCGCAGGCCTATGCCGCACGGCGGGCGGAGCTCCACTGGGCGCTCGGCGTCACCGACGCGTACACCCCGACCGAGCTGCCGATCGAGCGTCCCATCGACCGGACGATCGTGATCACGTGCAGCGGCACCACCACCGAGGCCCTGCGCGCGATCGA
>Ga0207708_10001711_pt1 | contig 16235 bp, 16 predicted proteins | sample KBSK5101metaG_FD_184340 | JGI IMG/M metagenome (GOLD analysis project Ga0207708, IMG submission 184340) | Corn, switchgrass and miscanthus rhizosphere microbial communities from Kellogg Biological Station, Michigan, USA - KBS K5-10-1 metaG... | ecosystem: Host-associated > Plants > Roots >...
GCCGCTGCCGTTCCACGACAAGGCGCACCTGGCGGCCGAGGCGGCGCTGGCCGCGAACGAGCAGGGCAAGTTCTGGCCGTACCACGACAAGCTGTTCGCAAACCAGCAGGCGCTCGATCGCCCATCGCTGGAGAAGTACGCCGAGGAGCTGGGCCTCAACATGACCAAGTTCAAGGCGGCACTGGATTCGGGCAAGTTCAAGGACAAGGTCGACTCGGACGCCAAGGAAGGCGCCGCCGTCGGCGCCACGGGCACGCCGACCTTCTTCATCAACGGCACCAAGGTCGTCGGCGCTCAGCCCTTCGATCAGTTCAAGACCGTCATCGACGCCGAGCTCAAGGGCAAGGGCTAGTTCTCTTCCTCCCTCTCCGCTTGCGGGAGAGGGTCGGGGTGAGGGTCCGATGCGGCTGGCGTGGGTTGGGCTCGCGGTCGTCGTCGCGGTCGTCGCGGGCCTGCTGGTCCGCCGGGCCAGCAAGCGATCGGTGACGGTCGCGACGGCCAATCTCCCCGTGTCGGCGGCGGCGCGCGTGGCGATCGACGAGCTCTCTCTCCTCGGCGCGCCCCGTGTCCACGGCGAGGATACGACAGGCCTCGACGTCGAGATCGTGCTCGCGGGCGAGCCGCGGGTCGTCGTTCAGGACCTGGCGATCGACGCGGACGGCGGCGTCTCGGGGTCTGCAGGCAACGAGTTCCTGGTGGGGATTTTGGAGACGGGCGTTCGCCAGATCGACGCCAGCGCGACATCCGCCCGGATGCGGTTCGAGCACAACATCCTGAAGGCTGTCGCTTACGTCCCGCCTCATGCGGCCGCCGCGCACCGTGATTGGTTCAAGACCTACAATGACTGGGACTACGAGCTCACCCAGCGTGAGGTCGACGAGATGACCGGCCAGGAAAACCCGGGTCCGCCACCGTCGCCGCCGCAACCGCACGCGCTCCGGGGCCGCTACCAACCCTACCGCGTCGCGGTGGCGCATGCGCCAGGGCTGGCGAGCCCCGCGGCTAAGCGCTTCCTCTGTTTTGGAGGTGAGTGCGACGACGCGAAGCTGGACGGATTCAAGGTGCTCGTCGTTGGCGCCCGTTGAAAGTGCCGGGTGAAACCGATGACCGTGCGACGGAGGCACTTCCTGATCCTTCTGGGCGCGTTGCTCACCCCTCTGCCGGCATTTGCGAAGAAGAACCAGCCGCGAGGCGGTGACGTGAAGTCATTCCTCTACGGCTTCGGATACGAGAGCCCGGAGACGCGACAGCGCAATCAGAAGTTCGGCGACGACGCCGAGGAGAGCGGCGCGGTCTTCATCATCGCGAAGGAAGAGGCCGTCGCGCTGGCATGGGGACACGAGATCTCGGAATGGTTCGTGAGCAAGTTGTTCGGAAATCCGCGCGAAAGCTGGGCGAAGGGCCGCTTCGCGTCCTGGATCGAACACGACGCGGCCAAGATCTCCGCCGCCGCAAAGACGAAACCGCCCCTACCTACGGTCCACGCTGGCGAATACCCGAACTTCGATCAGATGCGTCCTCGTCGGTAATTCACCTCCCTCTCCCGCTTGCGGGAGAGGGCCGGGGTGAGGGCAAGCCGCCTGAGATCACGGTTTTTCGGGGGGTAAGGTCATTGCGCCGACGATGACCTCCGTCACCAACGCCCGCATGGGAGGGAGCGTGCGCGGGATTCGGCGACGTGGTGGATCCGCCGGAGGCTTGCGGATGAATGGCAGCTTCCGCGTCTCCGGCTCGGCGCGCTTCTCCCACTGGATGACCGCCGCAGATGGGCGCCGCGCCCACGACCACGACCAAACGACAGCCGCCCAGAACGCGACCGCGGCGACGCCCACCTTCAGCCACAGGAAGCGTCCCACGCGGACGAAGGGCGTGAAGCAGTCCCTGGTGACGATGGTGCCGTCCGGGCGGCGGTGAAGCTGCACGCACGGCAGCCGCTGGCCTTCGTGGCTGGCGATGAGATCGAAGAGCTCGTCCCGCGTCAGCGCCTGGCTGTCGTAGACGGGCCGCTCGCAGCTGTCGCAGAAACGCGCGCGCCCGGCACGGTCGAGGGGCATCATCGTGTTCCAGTCGACCCGGCAGGGAACGGGGATGACGACCTGCGGAAGCGATCGGCGGCGCATGGCGTGCCGATCGAGGGACCACCGAAACCGTTCGGGGTTCCGACTTTCTAGAAACGCTGGGTCGGGACGTCCGGCCGCGGGCGGCGGAGGATCTGGCCGCCGACGCCCCACACCAGGCGAATCTCGTCGGTCGACACCTTGCCCTGGTAAACGTCCAGCCGGCGCTTGCCGTTATCGCAGGCGCTGGGCGACAGCACCTCGTACGAGCTCTCGATGATGCGGACGTCGTCACCCGTGACGTCGCCGCTGAACTGGTAGCGCGTCGCGATCTGGAATTCGAGCGCCATGCTGCAACGGTAGGCGTGACCGTCGGTCGACACCTGGTGGACGATCCGGTCGTAGTAGCCGGAGATCTTCGAGCCGTTCTGCTCGACGTGCCACTCTTCGCGTTCTTGCTTCTGGTCGCCGCCCGGCACGCTGCCCTGGTGCTCCCAGACCCACGTTCCGCTCACGTCCGCGTTCGCCATTCCGGACGACGTCGGCCCGGGCGGCAGGGACATCGCGCGTCCCGCCGGGACCGCCGGACCATCGGTGTTCCGTTCGCGCCCGCCCGCGGCTGAGGTCGCCTCGGCGGTCAGCCGTCCGCCCGGCGCCAAGGACGGCGTGGACGACGTGTTCGCGTGAATGCGGTAGAGCCGCGTCTGCTGCCGGCCGCTGACCAGCGTCAGCACGTCGCCATCCAGCAGGCCGCGATAGCGCGCAAGCTGGCGCATGCCGGGGTCGCAGCGGTTCTCGGTCTGGTTCTCCGCCTGGCCCAGTTCCTGAATCTCTATCGCGCCCGCCTTGACGTGCCCGGCGACCTCGAAGCGCTGGAACGCGGAGAACTGCGGTTGCCGGCTGCAGACGTAGGGCCGGCCGTCACCAGAAACGTACGTGAGCGCGGCGATGTAGTAACCGCGGATGGCGCTGCCCGACTGCGACAGGTGCCACTCCTGTTTCTCGATCTTCACATCGCCCGCGGCGACGCCTTCATCGATCGTCCCGGAGGTGACCGCGTCCCACACGCCCGACACCTGCGGACCCGCCGCGGCTGAGCCTGCGTTCGCCGTGGCCGGTCGGTGGGCGGCGCATCCCGCGGCGCTTCCAATTGACGCCATCGCGAGAGCAACCCTTGAAAAACCGACGAAGCCAGAACGCATCCGGACGAAAACCTCCCGGCGCTGTCACCTACGATTCTACACGATCAAACTAGGGTCCGACGCGCGCCGCGCAACGCCGAATCTTCGCCGCACGCCGGGGGACTGTTTCTTTCAGTCAATCGGAGGATGTCGCCGACTGGTTGAGGACGGCTGCGCTCGCCGCCTCCCACTCCGCCATCCGCTTGGCCAGCAGGGCGTCCAGTTCCCGCTCACGATCCGCCAGGGTATGGAGCTTCTGCCAGTCGCCGCCGTGATCTGCGCCAAGTTCGGCCCGGACGGCGGCCAGCTCCCCTTCCAGCTTGCTTACATCCGCCTCCAGTGTCTCCACGCGGCGCGCCAGGCGGCGGCGTTCCCGTTCCCGCTCCTTGTCGGCGTCGCGCGACGTCACGGCGGCGGATGGCGGTTTGGGGGCGGGGCGGGGTGGGGGTGCCGCGGCCGCTTCCGCGCGCCGGGTCTCGCGGGCGCGCCGCCGCCAGTCGCTGTAGTTGCCGACGTGCGCTTCCAGCCGATCGCCGTCGATGACCAACAGCCGCGTGCAGACGCGGTCGAGGAAGTAGCGATCGTGGCTGACGACGATCAACGTCCCCTCGTACCCGCCCAGCGCGTCTTCCAGGGTCTCGCGCGCGGGGATGTCCAGGTGGTTGGTGGGCTCGTCGAGCACCAGCACGTTGCGCGGGAACAGCATGATCTTCGCCATCGCCAGCCGGCTGCGCTCGCCGCCCGACAATCCGCGCACCGTCCTGAACGGGTCGTCGCCGAAGAAGCGGAACTTCGCCAGATACTGGCGAACGACCTCGGGTGACAGGTCGGCGCGCACCGAGCGGACCTCGTCGATCAACGTCAGGTTCTCGTCCAGCGTTCCCAGCTTCTGATCGAAGTAGCCGATGCGGACGCCCGTGCCGATCTCGACCTTGCCGGCGATCGGCGGCAGCTCGCCGATCAGCGTCTTCACCAGCGTCGACTTGCCGCTGCCGTTCGGACCGACGATGCCGACCTTGTCGCCGCGGTAGATGTTCGCGGCGACGTCGCGCAGGATCGGCTCGACGCCCGGGTAGCCGACGGTCAGCTTCGGCGCGCGGATGGTCTCCTTGCTGCCGAGATCGCCGCCGGTCTGGAACGAGAGCGCGATCTTGCCGGCGTGCTCCCATTCGTCGTCGGGGCGTTCCAGTCGTTCCAGCTTCTCCAGCATCTTGCGGCGGCTCTGCGCCTGCTTGGTCTTCTGGCCGGCGAGGTTGCGGCGGATGAAGTCCTCGGTCTTCTCGACGTGCTCCTTCTGGCGTTCGTACGCCGCGCGCGCGCGTTCCAGGCGCGCGTCGCGTTCGACGACGTACTTGTCGTAACCGAACGCGTACTTGACGAACTTGCCGCTCTCCAGCTCGACGATCTCCCGGCACACCGCGCGGATGAAGGCGCGATCGTGCGACACCAGCAGGAACGCGCCCGTGTACTCGGAGAGGAAGCTCTCCAGCCGTTCGATCGCCGCCAGGTCCAGGTGATTGGTCGGCTCGTCGAGCAGCAGGAGATCGGGCTTCTGCACCAGCACCTTGGCCAGCTCCAGCCGGCCGCGCTCGCCCCCCGACAGCGTGTCGACCGACCGCGAAAGGTCGGATTCGGCGAAGCCGACGTCGGTCATCAGGCGCTTCACGCGCGCTTCCAGCTCGTAGCCGCCCTGGTGCTGGTAGCTCTCCTGCATCTCGCCGTAGCGCGCCAGCGTCGCCGCGTCGCCCGTGTGCAGCTGGGCTTCTGTGGCGATGAGCTGCTCGTGCAGCCGCTGCAGATCGGCGAACGGCTCGAGCAGCGCGTCGAGCAGCGTGCCCGCGCCCGACAGCTCCTGCGACTGGCGCAGGTACGCGACGCTGGCGCGGCCGAGCACGCGCACGTCGCCCGCGTCCACCGCAATGTCGCCCGCCAGCAGGCGCAGAACGGTCGACTTGCCGGCCCCGTTGGGCGCCAGCAGCGCCAGCCGGTCACCCGGACGGATCAGCAGCGACGCGCCCGCGAGGATCTCGGTGCCTGGATACGCGAACGTCGCGTCTGAGAATTGCGCCAAACTCATGATTGTCGCGGTGGCTCATTTGTAATAGAACACGAGCCGCCGTCCAGGCGACAAGCGCGTGCCATGAAAGAGTATTTGCTGACCGCTGGCCCCACGCCGGTACCGGACCGGGTGCTGCAGGCGATGGCGCGGCCGATGCTCTACCACCGGTCGCCTCCGTTCACGGAGTGCCTGCGCGAGGTGCAGGACGGCCTGCGCTGGCTGCTGCAGACCAAGCAGCTGCCGATGCTGATGTCCGGTTCGGGTACGGTCGGTATGGACGCCGCCGTCTGCAACTTCCTGCGCACGGGCGACAAGGCGGTCGTGATCCGCGGCGGCAAGTTCGGCGAGCGCTGGGGAAAGATCTGCGAAGCCTACGGGATCGAGTGCGTGTACATCGACGTCGAGTGGGGCAAGGGCGTCGACCCCAAGGCGGTCGCGAAGGCGATCGACGACAACCCCGGCGTGCGCGCGGTGTACGCGACCGCTTGCGAGACGTCGACGGCGACCAGGCACGACGTCGAGGCGGTCGCGAAGGTGGTGAAGGCGAAGGACGACGTCATCATCTGCGTCGACGCCATCACCGCCGTGGGCGTGTACGACGTGCCGGTCGACGAGTGGGCGCTGGACGTGGTCGTCGTCGGCTCGCAGAAGGCGTTGATGTTGCCGCCGGGCCTGGCGATCGTCGCCGTGTCCGACAAGGGCTGGAAGGCGAACGAGCGCGCCAACCTGCCGCGCTTCTATCTGGACCTGCTGCGCGAGCGGAAGAACCAGGAGAAGGGCGAGACCGCGTTCACGCCTCCCGTGTCGCTGGTGGTGGGCCTGCGCGAATCGCTGCGCATGCTGAAGGAAGAGACGCTGGCCGGCGTGTGGAACCGGCACGAACGGCTGGCCAAGGCGACGCGCGCGGCGTCGGGTGGCCTGGGCCTGGAGCTGTTCTCGTCGTCGCCGGCGAACTCTGTGACGGGGTTCCGGATGCCGAACGGCATCGACGGCTCGGCGGTGATCAAGCAGATGCGGACCCGCTACGGCATCACCATCGCGGGCGGGCAGGATCACCTGAAGGGAAAGATCATCCGCATCGCTCACATCGGTTACATGAGCGAGTTCGACATCATCACCGCCATTTCGGGGTTGGAGATGACGCTGTCGGACCTCGGCTTCGGCATTCGGCCGGGCGCCGGGGTGGCGGCGGCACAAGCGACGTTCGCCGAGACCCGGCGCGCGTGACCAAATAGGAAGGGAACAGAGCCATGTCCGAGCCGATTCGCGTTCTGATTGCCGATGACATGTCCAAGAAGGCCGTCGAGGTCCTCAGCGGTGCGGGGTTCTCGGTCGACGTGAAGACGGGCATGAAGCCCGAGGAGCTGGCGGCGGTCATCGGCCAGTACCACGGCGTGGGCGTGCGCTCGGCCAGCAAGATCAAGGCGGACACGCTGGCCAACCCGGGCAAGCTGAAGATCATCGGCCGCGCCGGCGTCGGCGTCGACAACATCGACGTCAAGGCGGCGACGGAGAAGGGCATTCTCGTCATCAACACGCCGCAGGGGAACGCGGCGGCCGCCGCCGAGCTGGCGATCGGCCTGATGTTCGCGCTGGCGCGCAAGATCCCGCAGGCGGCGGACACCATGCGCCACGGCATCTGGGAGAAGAAGAAGTTCATGGGCGTCGAGATCGCCGGCAAGACGCTGGGCGTGGTCGGTCTGGGCAACATCGGCCGCCAGGCGGCCGAGCGCGGCGTCGGCCTGAAGATGAACGTCATCGGCTTCGATCCGTATCCGCCCAAGCAGCTCCCCGACGGCGTGAAGCTGGTGTCGTTCGACGACCTGGTCGCCAAGTCCGACTTCATCACGCTGCACATCCCGCTGGTGGCGGAGACGAAGAACCTGTTCTCCGCGGCCACGTTCGCGAAGATGAAGAAGGGGTCGTACCTGATCAACTGCGCGCGCGGCGGCGTCGTCGACGAGGGCGCGGTGCTGGAAGCGCTGACGTCGGGCCAGCTGGCGGGCGCGGCGCTGGACGTGTTTGGCAAGGAGCCGCCGGATCCGGCGCCGCTGTTCCAGCACGAGAATCTGATCGCGAGCCCGCACCTGGGCGCGTCGACGCGCGAGGCACAGGAGAAGGTGGCGATCGAGCTGGCGGAGGTGTTCGTCGGCTTCCTCAAGGACGGCATCGTCCGCAACGCGGTCAAGTAAGGCCGCGGCGAAGCGGAACGAAAGCGAAACGGGAAGGGCTGCCTCGGCCATGGCCGAGACCACTCCGATATTGAGACTGCCGACCGGCATGCGCGACCACGCGCCGGAGGCGGCGTCCGCGCGCCGGCGCATCGTCGACGGCTTGCTGGCGACGTTCGAGCGGCGCGGTTTCGCGCGCGTCATCACGCCCGCGTTCGAGTACGAGGAGGTGCTCGCGCTGGGGCTGGGCGACGCCGCGCGCGCCGCGACGCTGCGCTTCGTCGAGCCGAGCTCGGGCGAGGTGGTCGCGCTGCGGCCGGACATCACGCCGCAGATCGCGCGGCTGATCGCCACGCGCTACCGCCACGAGAAGGGGCCCGTGCGGCTGTGCTACGAGGGGACGGTCGTGCGCCTCGAGCGCGGCGCGCGCGGGCAGCGGGAGGTGATGCAGGCCGGCGTCGAGCTGGCAGGGGTCGCGGGCGCCGCGGGCGACGCCGAGGCGATCGCGCTCGCCGTCGAGGCGCTGGCGGCCGTCGGTCTGGTGCGTCCGACGATCGATCTCGGTCACCTGGGGCTGGCCCGCGAGGTGCTGTCTGCGCTCGAGCTGCCGGCGCCGCAACTGGAGCTGGTGCGCCGCCGCATCGCGAAGCGCGACGTCGCTGGACTCGGCGAGCTGCTCGGCGACGCGCTTACGCCCATCCGCAAGTTCGTGATGTCGCTGTCCGAGCTGAACGGGCCGCCGTCGCTGCTGTCGAACATGGATCGCGTTCCCAAGGCGGCGCGGCCCGCGTTCGCGGAGCTGCGCGAGATCGTGTCGGTGCTGGAGAAGAAGAAGCTCGACGCGCGCCTGCACGTCGACCTGGGCGAGGTGCGGGGCTTCGACTACTACACCGGTGTGCGATTCCAGGCGTTCGTCCCGGGCGCGTCGGATGCCGTGCTGCAGGGCGGCCGCTATGACGGGCTGCTCGCGCGCTACGGCCGCCCCAGCCCGGCCGTCGGTTTCGCCGTCGACGTCGACGCGGTGGCCGGCGCACTCGAGGCCAGTTGATTATGAGAAAAGAGATGACCAGATGGCCGTCGTAATCGTCGTCGGGGCGCAGTGGGGTGATGAAGGGAAGGGCAAAGTCGTCGACCTGCTCACGGAGCGGGCACGCTACGTCGTTCGCTGGGCCGGCGGCGCCAACGCCGGTCACACGCTGGTCGTCGACGGCAAGAAGTACGTGACGCGCCTGATCCCGTCGGGCGTTCTGCGCTCGGGCGTCACCTGCGTCCTCGGCGAGGCGATGGTCGTCGATCCGACGGTGCTGGTCGACGAGGTGCGCGCGTTCCGCGCGCAGGGCTTCCTGGCCCGCCACGAGGATCTGGTGGTCGCCGCGCGCGCGCACCTGACGCTGCCGTACCACCGCGAGATCGATCGCCTGCGCGACGAACGTCCGGACAACACCATCGGCACCACGCGCAAGGGCATCGGCCCGACCTACGAAAGCAAGGCGGCGCGCACCGGGCTGCGCGTCGGCGATCTGCTGCACCCCGATCGGTTCCGCGCCCAGCTCGCCCGTCAGATCGAGGCGCTGCTTCCTTTGCTGACGGCGCTGGGCGGCGCCGCGCCCGACGCCACCGAGATCGCCGCCCACTACCTCGCGCTCGGGGAAGAGCTGCGGCCCTACATCGCGGATGCGTCGAAGCTGGTGCACGAGGCGATCACACGCGGCGACAACGTGATGTTCGAGGGCGCGCAGGGCGTCCTGCTCGACATCGATCACGGCACCTATCCGTACGTGACGTCGTCTTCGGCGACCGCGGGCGGCGCCTGCGCCGGCCTGGGCATCGGCCCGACGGTGATCGACACCGTGCTGGGAATCGCAAAGGGTTACGCGACGCGGGTCGGGGGCGGACCGTTCCCGACCGAGCTGAAGGATGCGACGGGCGATCTGCTGCGCAAGCGCGGCAACGAGTTCGGTTCGGTGACGGGCCGGCCGCGCCGTTGCGGGTGGCTGGACCTTCCGGCGTTGCGGCTCGCGATCCGCACCTCGGGGATCGAGGGGCTGGCGCTGACCAAGCTGGACGTGCTGTCGGGGCTGGAACACGTTCGCATCTGCGTCGGCTATCGGGTGGGTGGCCAGACCCTGGAGGAGATGCCCCTGGACATCGACGACCTGGCAGCGGCCGAGCCGATCTACGAGGACATGGAGGGCTGGCCCGCGGCCGGTTTGTCGGACACGCCGCCCTCGGCGACGAAGGCCGCCGCGCGGTTCGTCGCGCGGGTGGGCGAACTGGTGGGCCGGCCCGTCTGGGCGACGTCCTGGGGCGCCGGGCGCGCCGAGACCATCCTGACCCTCGATCCTTTCGCCCCCGCCGACGGTATCCTGTAGCTCGGGCGGACGTCTCCGACGCGATCCGGCTCATCAGCCTTAAGCTGCGGAATTCCGGGGAAATCCCCGCCGCCATGCTTGCACGGCGCGGCCACCTCAATATAATGGGCGTCTGTTCCGGACAGCCGCTTCGCGCTCTTCGTACAAGGACCTTTGGCGGGGGCGCGCGAGCTCCGAATCGAGGCGTTGATGAAGATCATTTGTGACTCCTGCGGGACGAAGTACTCGATTTCCGACGACAAGGTTCGGGGAAAGGTCTTCAAGATCCGCTGCAAGAAGTGCAGCCACATCATCGTGGTGCGCGGCGGCGAATCGCAGGACGAAGCGTCGGCGGCCCCCGCCGCGGCGGCCGCCGACGGCGGCTGGCACATCGTCGTCGAGGGCGAGCAGGTCGGCCCGATCTCCGAAGCGGACGTCCGCTCGCGTGTCGAACGCGGCGAGATTCGCGCCGACACGTATATCTGGAAGGAAGGGTTCGCCGATTGGTTGAAGCTGTCGGCGGTTCCCGAGTTCGCCGACCTCGCGCCGCCCGAGAGCGGGTCGGTCAACATCGGCGACGTGTTCAGCTCGTCGGCCAGCGACGGCGCTGTGCAGCCGACCAACGGCACCGAGCGCAGCGGCGGTCGGCGTCGCTCCGGCGCGAACCGCCCGTTGTTCGGTGACGGCGGCGGAGACATCTTCGCGGCGCCGGCGGCGGCGTCTCCGTCTTCGGGCGGCGATCTGTTTGGCTCGGCGGGCGCGCATTCGACGGCGTCGAACTGGCCGAGCTCGTCGGGCGGCGGCGCTTCGATGGCGGGGCACGACGGCGGTCGGGTCGAGAACCTGACCGGACAGCGCCACGAGAACTCGGTGCTGTTCTCGCTGTCGAACCTGCAGTCGCTGGCGATGCCCGCCGCGAAGCCGGCGTCGGCGTCGGCGCTTCCGTCCACTGCGCCCACGACGGAAGGTTCGGGCCTGATCGACATCCGCGCGATGGCGGCCAGCACGCGTCCCTCGTCGCTGGATGGTCCGGGCGTCACGGCGGATGAAGATCTGCCGTCGTTCGGCGCGTTCTCACCCGCGGCGCCGGTGCTGCTGCCGATGCCGTCGTCGAGCGGTCCGCCGTGGTGGATTTACCTCGTCATCCTCGCGATGCTCGCTCTGGTCGGCGGCATCGGATTCATGGCGTGGCGGGTGATCAGCCCGAAGCAGGTCGTCGTGGTGAAAGAGGTCCAGGTTCCCGCGCCCGCGCCCGCGCCGACGACCGTCGCCGCGAAGACGCCCGGCGACGAAAAGGACAAGAAGCCGAGCACGATCGACGAGAAGGATCTGCCTCCGCGCGAGGGCGGCAAGGAAGCCAAGGACGACAAGGGCAAGGAGGGTGGCAGCAAGGACAGGAGCAGCCACCGGTCGTCCAAGGGCAGCAAGGAAAGCAAGGGCGACAAGGGCGACAAGGGCGGCACGAAGGTCGCCACCGAGGACAAGGGCGCGAAGCCGACGGGCCCGGTGCCGGGCGAGCCTCCCAAGCCCAAGCCCGGATCGCTGGAAGCGCTGCTGAACGACGCCTCGCCGCAGAAGCCGAAGCCCAAGGTGCAGGAGGACAAGGGCGGCGGTGGAGGCGGCGAGGGCGCCGGGCCGCTGCCGAAGAACGCGCTGGTCGCCGGCCTGAACAGCGTCCGGCCCAAGGTCGGGGCTTGCTACAACCAGTTCAAGGTGCCGGGCACTGCGATGGTCAACATCACCATCGGCAAGAACGGCAAGGTCAGCAAGGCCGAGGTGACCGGCAAGTTCGCCGGGACGCCCACCGGTACGTGCGTGGAGGCCGCGGTCAAGACCGCCAGCTTCCCGCCGTCGGATGGGTTCTCCACGCCGTACCCGTTCCAGCTGAAGTAACGAAGGCGCGCACGACGTCGACGGGCGACGCAGCGGTTCTCACGGCGCTCGAGCGCGCGCTCGGGGTGGTGGGGCTGAACGTCGTCGCGCCGCTGACCGCGTCCGCGTTCGATGCGGCGTGCGCGCCGGTGACGGCGTTGACGCTCGGTGGCCTGATGCCCGGGGCGCAGGCTGCCGTCGTCGTCGGCTCGGGGGGACCGGCGTTCTTCGATCGCTTCGCGAGCGAGAGCCCCGAAGCCGCCGACGGCGCGCCGCATCCGCTGGACCGATACACGAAGCGCATCGCCGGGACGACCGTCGCCGACGCGATGGCGCGAGTCGGCGTCGCCCACGCAATCTACTTTCCGTTCGACGGCGCAGAACCTTTGATCCCCTTCCAGCGCCTCGGTCGCGCGGCCGGCCTCGGCGGTCCCGGACCGCTCGCGTTGCAGATCCATCCCGTGTTCGGTCCGTGGTGGGCGTACCGCGCGCTGGTCGTCGTCGATCACGCGCTGCCGCCGCGGCCGCCGATCGGGGACGGATGCGCCGGTTGCGACGCCCCCTGCGTGGACGCCTGCCCCGCGCACGCGGTGGCGCGCGCGGGCTTCTCGGTCGCCGCCTGTCACGAGCGCCGGCTCGCCGCCGAGCCCTGCAAGCTTTCGTGCGCGGCGCGCATCGCCTGCATACGCGGTCCGGAACATCGCTACACCGACGCCGAGCTGGCGTTCCACATGGCCGCGTCGATGCCGAGACCGCGCTTGCCCCGCGCGTGACCGTTCACTACTCTCCGTCGCCATGGCTCAGGTGAAAGCGCACATCACGGGCACGGTCTGGAAGATCGAGGTCAAGGTCGGCGACGCGGTCGCGGAAGGGCAGACGGTCGTCGTGCTCGAATCGATGAAGATGGAGATGCCCGTCGAATCGCCCAGCGCGGGAACGGTCTCCGCCGTTCTGATCAAGGAAGGCGATTCCGTCGAAGAGGGCGCCCCGCTCGTCGAGCTGAAGTAGCGAGCGCGTGGGCGTAGACGGGCTATGCCCGTCGCAGCCCTTCGCGGGAGGTGTGGAACCCTCTCAGGGTTCCACTGTTGATGTTCAGACGCGCGGCGCGTCCGGCATCTCGCCCGCGAGCAGCCGGCGCGTGTTCTCCGCGAGCATCTGTTCAAGCACCTCGGCGCCGAGTTGCTTGCGAATCCACGTCATGCCGGCGGCGATCCCCTTCTGATCGTCGGGCCGGTGGATGTCGGTGGCGGCGGCGTGCGCCAGACCTTCCTGCACCAACCGGCGCGCGGTCTTCATCTCGGCCCGCCCGTGCGCGCCGTCCAGCGCGCCGAGATCGACCATCATCACCGCGTGGCGGCCCAGGCGTTCCGCCAGGTCGACGTCGCGCTGGATCGCCGCGTAGCGCTCGGGGTGCGCCATGACCGGCAGCAGGCCCGCGAGCCGCAGCTGAAACAGCTCGTTTTCCAGTCCGGTCGGCATGAACTGCGGATGCACCTCGAACAGGAACGCCGGACCGTCGCCGTAGACGGGCACGGTCCGCTCGCGCAGTCGGCCGTGCAACACGTCGTCCCAGAAGTTTTCGGCGCCCAAGCCCAGCCGCACACCTGGCCCCTGAGCGGCGACGTCCGCGGAAACGGCCGCGAAGGCGGCGTCGATCGATTCGCGGGCGGGCATGAACATTCCGCTGCGCTGGTGCGGAGTGGCAAACAGCTCGCCGAAACCGAGCGACGCCACCGCCCGGACCATATCCATCGACATCTCCCGACTCGTCGCACCGTCGTCCAGGGCCGGCAGGTAATGCGCGTGAAGATCGACGAAATGGGGCACGGGGCGCACTAAAGGGGTAGCCCGTTCGCGGGCGAAATGGCGGGCAAAAATAGCTCGATGAAGGCTCCAGGAACGAACTTTGTTTTCACCCGGGGCCTGCAGGACCGAAATGAGGGGGACTGTCGCCAGGGATCGGCCGGTGAGGGACACGGGTTCGGAATGGATTGCATCTGAGTTTCCAGAGACTTAGACTACAGATCCCGTTGGGGAATACATTTTGCTGACCTCCGTTCCACGAAGGAGCGAGTTCAAAAAATGAGCGAGAAAGTAGTCCTTCCGAAGTTCGACCTGCCCGGGAAGCAAATGCATCCCGCGGTGAAATTGTTGCTGACCGTCGGCGGCCTTCTGGCTCTGTCGATCGTTGCGCTGGTCGGCGCCCTGTGGCGGCACCACGCCCAGGAGGTCGCGGAGGAAAATCGTAAGCAGGCCGAGATCGCGGCGAAGACCGCGCAGGCGAACGCCGATGCCGAGGCCGCGAAGGCGCGCAAGGCCGAAGCGGAGGCGAAGGTTGCCTTGGCCCAGGCGGACGCAAAGGCGAAGCTCGCGGCGAAGATGAACCCGGCAGCCGCTGCAGCGGGCGACCCGAAGGCGGGACCGGTCGCGAAGCATCACGGCCACCACGCGAAGAAGGATTCGAAGACCACCGTCGCCAAGGGCGGCGCCACGGATGAGAAGGCCAAGACCGGCGCGAAGGCCGGCGGCGGAAAGAAGGGGGACGACGTCGTCGACAAGTTGCTCGCGTCGTTCAAGTAATCTCCCCGGTGCCTCTCCGACGGTCGCGCTGGCCTCGAATTAAAGGGTCAGCGCGAATTACCGAATTGAGGTCGCATTGAAGTCGACGGATAATCGTGTTACGGGAATTGTGAGGCCCCGTCCATGAGTAGCAGTCAACGTCCAAGTGAGAACTCGGTCCTGTTTTCGCTGCGCGAGCTGCGAAGGATCGAAGACGACCGCGTCAAGAAGGAGCAGGATGCAGCCCGCGCCAAGGCGGAAGCCGAGCGCCAGGCGAGGGAGGCCTCCGAGCGCGCCGCCCGCGAGGCGGAAGAGCGCCGGAGGCAAGATGAGGTCGAGAAGACCCGTCGTGCGCAGGAAGACGCGGAAGAGCGAACGCGGCAGGACCACCTGCGCTTGCAGGAGGCCGAACGCCGCGCCCGCGTCGAGGGCGAGATGCGCATCAACGAGGAGCGCATGCGCCTCGAGATGCAGCACAAGAAGAAGCACTCGCCGGTCAAGGCCGTTCTGGGTGTCACCGGCGTGGTCGTGCTGATCGCGGCCGGCATCGGTTACAAGATGTACAGCGACCACCAGAAAGAGCTGGCCGTCGCGCGCGAGGAGAAGGCACGCGTCGAGATGGACGCGAAGAAGAAGCAGGCCGAGCTCCAGGCGCGGATGGACAACGTCGAGAAGGAATTCAAGGAGCGGCTCGCGAAGGCGAAGTCGAAAGAAGAGATCGCGCAGCTCGAGAAGGAGCGGATCCAGGCGCGGCTGGACGCGCAGGCTGGCCGTTCTTCTCGCCCGCACACGAGCAGCGGCGCCAAGACCGAACCGGACAAGAAGGCGCCGGTTGTTCCGAACTTCAAGAAGCGCGACATCCCCGACGACCCGACCCTCGGGTTGTAAGCGACCGCGATCTTTCCGAGCGCATGTCTCTGGCCGACGAGCTCTACGAAGCGCAGCGCGCCCGACTGCTGGCGCTGCTGCAACGCCTGTCGTACGAGCAGCGTGAGGTGACGCTGGCGTCGGGCGCCAAGAGCAACTTCTACATCGACTGCAAGCAGACCGTGCTGACCGCCGAGGGGCATTTCCTCGTCGGCAGCCTGTTCGGACGCGTCCTCGCCACGCGCGCGCCCGAGGTGGAAGCGATCGGCGGCGTCAGCGTCGGCGCCGATCCGCTCGCATCGGCGGTGTCGACGCTCAGCTTCGTGGCGGGACGGCCGCTGCCGGCGTTCTATGTCCGCAAGGAGGCCAAGGGTCACGGCACCGGCGCGTGGATCGAAGGCACGAAGTCGTTGCGCACCGGAATGCCGGTGGCGATCCTCGAGGACGTCGTGACTACCGGCGGCTCGGCGCTGAAGGCGATCGCGCGTGTGCGCGAGCACGGACTCAAGGTCGGCATCATCCTGGGAATCGTCGATCGCGAAGAGGGTGGGCGCGAGGTGCTCGAAAAAGAGGCGCCGCTCGTCACGCTGTTCCGCCGCAGCGATTTCTTATAATGGCCGCATGACCGTCCCGGGGCGGAGCGCGCTGTTGGTGATCGCGGCGGCGGTGGCCGCCTGCCAGAGCGACAAGGCCGCTCGCGTCGACTTCTCCGAGTCGCCGCGTAACTTCGTCGCCACCGACTACAACGACGTCTACGAACGCTGGACCCGGCACGACTATGCGTCACGCGACGTCGAGAAGGCGCTGGAGGTGTGGGCGACCTTCAAGAGCTGGGAATTCCGCGAGGCGTTCATCGAACGTTACGCGGCGACCTACAGCTTGTCCGACGCCGACCGCAGCAAGCTGCGCGCCGGGCAGATGAGCGCTTTTCGCGAGGCGTACGAATTCAACGTCACCGCGCAGAGCGCGAACTACAAGTGGAACGATCTCGAAAAGGCGAACTCGGCTTGGGTGGTCACTCTGCTGGATGCGCTGGGACACGAACTGCCGCGCGAGATGGTCACCATCAAGGTCGAGAAGTTCCCCGACATGTTCGAGCGGGAGTTCTTCCCGGCGAA
>Ga0207708_10001712_pt1 | contig 16232 bp, 11 predicted proteins | sample KBSK5101metaG_FD_184340 | JGI IMG/M metagenome (GOLD analysis project Ga0207708, IMG submission 184340) | Corn, switchgrass and miscanthus rhizosphere microbial communities from Kellogg Biological Station, Michigan, USA - KBS K5-10-1 metaG... | ecosystem: Host-associated > Plants > Roots >...
CCGGTCATCACGGCGAACGGCGCGCTCGACATGACCGTCGAGTGCGCGACCCCGTTCACCGATCCCGGCGCCACCGCCTAGGACGCCTGCCAGGGGCCGGTCGCTGTCACGTCGGACAACACCGTGCTGGTCCCGCCGAACAACTCCAGCAACACCGCCGTCGACGACGGCCCCAACTACACAGTCGTCAGTACCTGCCCCTGACAAAGTGGCGAAGCACCGCCAGCCGCGTCCGTGAAGGCGCGACTGGCGGTTTCGCGTTTGCCTTAGGGCTCGGTGCCCCACACCAGGACGTTGTTCCGGTACAGGGTCACCCTGTTCCAGTCGGCCAAGGCGGTCTTGGTCACGTCGTAGGAGTGGTCGTTCGCTTCGTTGTAGTTGCTCCAGTCGTTCTTGTTGGTGCGCAGCTGGATTTCCCCGCTGTTGGCCCCGGCGGCGACGCTGCCGGCGCCGGCGGTGAAGGCGACCTCCAGGTACGTGTCGGCCAGCGGGCGCACCGGCGACACGGACACGAACGCGCGCGTGATGTTGGCGCAGTTGACGGCGGCCCAGTCGCAGTACGAGGTCTGGGCGACGCCGCCCTCGTTCGTGTACCAGTAGCGGATCTTGAGCTCGGACATCGGGACGGCCACGGTCCCGGTGTTCACGACCTGCAAGACCGGCTTGATCTGGTTGTCGCTGGTGGCGACGTCCGCGGTCCGGTACTGGATCTTGAGACCGGACGCGCCGGCCGACCCGCCGGCCCCGCCGGTGCCGCCGGTGCCGCCGATCCCGCCCGTACCGGCGCTGCCGCCAGCACCGCCTCTGCCGCCGGTGCCACTGCCGCTGGTACCGCCGGTGCCCGTGCCGCTACCGCCACTGCCGCCCCTGCCACCACCGCCGGCTCCGCTGCTGCCGCCGGCTCCGCTGCTGCCACCGGTGCCGCCGGCGCCTCCAGTGCCGCCGGTTCCGCCGGTGCCTCCCGTCGACGCCGACGCCACCAGCACCAGGCGCTGCCCGTCGCCGTCCGACGCGTACAGTCCGCGCGTGGTGCCCGAGACGCTGTAAGCGACGTCGCGCGGCTTGGACAGCGCCGCGCTGCCGACGAAAGGCGCCAGCGCGTTCGTGTACACCGCCTGCTGGGTCAGTACGCCCGCCGCGGTCAGCTTGTACTCGACGATGCTGTTCCCGGTGTTGTTGACGACCGCCAGCAGCACGTCGGTGCCCGAAGCGGTCGCCGCCAGCCCGATCTCCCGATCGACCGCCGCCGGCAACGCCGTCGGCAGGTTGTTCGTGCCGTCCACCGTCACCGCGCCCGACGCCAGCTTCAGCTGGACGATGCGGGTGGTGGCGCTGCGATCCAGCACGAACACAACGCCGGTCTTCAGCGGATGCTTCGCGATCCCGGTGGGATTGAGGCCGCCCGGGGCGTACTGGCTCACGTACTTCGTCTTGTCGTCCCAGAACACCACCCGCTGCCCGATCGGATCGGCGATCGCGACGTACTCCTTGTTCGCGGCGTCCTTGAACGACGCGATGCCACGCACGCTCTGCAGCTGCCGCTGGGTCACGTTGGTGCCGACCTGGCCCGCGTTCTGGTAGACCGCGAACGCCGTCGTGTAGCCCGGCGCCGTGGGGTCGGTCGGCAGCGCTTGCAACACGGTGATCTGCGTGGCGGTGACGTTCGTGATCTGCGCGTCGACGCCCTGGTTGCTGAGGCGGTCACCGACGTTGACGCCCAGCGCGACGAAGTCCACGCCGCTCTTCGTGAGGGTGTTCGCGGTCTTGGTGTCGGCCGCCAGGCTGACGAACGGCACCAGCGTCAGGCTCCACGGCCCGAGGCCCGCGTAGTCGCCGGGCATCGGCTGGTTGACCTCGACCAGGTGGTCGGTGAACCAGGCGCCGTCGTCCCTGTCGTCCAGCGCGACGTAGACCTTGTCAGGCGTCGCCGACATCGCGGCCTTCATCGCCACGCGGTCCCACCACGGGTGGTACAGGTACTCGCGCTCCGGCGTGGTCCCCTTGAAGATCGACAGCACCGTCGCCGTGGCGTAGCCGAGCAGCTTGTTGCCGACCAGCAGCTTCCCGTTCTCCATGTCGGTGACACCGTTCAACCGCGCCGTCTGCTGCAGCGCCAGCTGCATCGGCAGCGATTCGGCCCCGCCGGAGATCGACGTGACCTCGTACATCGCGCGCGCCGGCGACCCGAACGCGTTGACGATCCCGTCCTGCGCCAGCAGGTTGTCGGTCACCGTCGTCCCGCCCGCGAAGTCCGCGCCCAGCCGGATGCGGTCGTACGCCGGCGGCAGCATGCGGTACAGGCGATAGGTGCCCGTCGCGTTGACGTTGATGGCCAGGTTACCGCCCGACACAGCCGCCGTCACCGGCGCGGTGAACGGCGCGGCCGCGGGCAGGTAGTTGGTCTTCCACGTCCAGGTGTAGCTGTTGGGGTCGAGGTGGTACGCGGCCGCGAACGTGTAGAGCCCGAGCGACCGGTGGCCGTCGGCCCCCAGCACGGCGGCGTCGCGGTAGCCGTTCACGTCGATGGTGACGTAGATGACCGTGCCCTGGCCCATCAGCGCCGTGGCGCTGGGATAGTGCGGCTCCGCCGACGATCCCATCAGGACAGGCACCTCGCCGTAGGGATGCCCGGTGTCCCAGACGCCCGCGGCGTCGGTGTTGCCGCCGTGGAACTCCGCCAGGTCGCGCTGGCGCCAGACGCCGACGCGCGCGTTCGGGATCGGGTTGCCGTTGCGGTCGACGACCTTGATCAAGATCTTCTTGGGGGCGACGCGGTCCCACCCGACGTGCGTGGACTCGGGCTCGCGGGCGAGGTTGCGCATGCCGACCACGTGCTTGTGCATGATCACGTCGTTCTCGGAGAAGACGTTGCAGTTGTCGCTGTGCTCCATGTGCGACCACACCCAGCTCCGGAGCTGCGGGACCCGGCCGTCGGCCAGCCTGAGCGATCCGATCTGCGAGGGCTCGGCGAAGTACTGGTAGAGATCGCCGAACTGGTGGAAGTGGTGGCCGGTCTCGTGCATCTCGTCCCCTTCCCAGCTGCAGTACTTGCCGATCTCCCACGCGCTGCCGAACCAGGTCGTGAGGTCGCGCCGGCTCTCCCAGGTCTGCCACCCCTCCTCCTCGAGGGCCTCGCGCGCGTCCTTGTCGGTGGGGTACTCCGAACGCATCGAGTAGCCGTCGAACGCGACCCGGATGTCGGCGCCCGTCTTGTCGCCGGCGTGGCTGCGCGACCAGGCGACACCGATGTAGTCGCCCAGCTTGGCGGTCAGGTACTCGATCGACGCGGGGTCCTTCGAGATGGTTGGCTGGCGGTCGGCCAGCGTCGCGGGCGTCTGGTAGACGGGGTGAAGCAGCCAGGCGTGCAGCGCCATCTCGCGGCGGTTGTTGCGGACCGTGATGTCGTTGCTGGCGGTGACGCTGGCGATCGTCCAGCGCTCGCCGACCGCGTCGAGGTTCAGCTTCTTCCAGTTTCCCGGCGCGCCGTCGTCGATCAGGCTGTAGGGCCAGGGAAAGGTCTTGGCGGCGACCGCCACGTAGTTCTGCGCGAACGTCGCGTTCGGATTGAAGGGCGGGATGGCGACCGGGTTCGACTTGGTGTCGTCGAACGCCGTCGACGCCAGGATGTCTGCGTTGCGCGCCGTGCGATTGAGCCAGAACTTCACGTTCGCGGTGCCCGCGGGGATGGGCGTGGTCCCGTTGTTCTTGAGGTACACGGTGTACGTCACCGCCTCGTTCGGCGACGGCCAGCCGTAGTTGGTCGTGTTGTGGTCCTTCTTGTAGACCGGCGTGCGCTCCATGAAGGCGATCTCGACGTCGCTGCCGCTGGTCGGGATGGTGCCGCGGCGCGCGCCGACGCTGACCGTCTGGTCGACGTAGCCGAACAGCCGGTCGGCCGTCACGTCGGTGATCGTCGCGGGCACGCGGTCGGTGATGTTCGCCGACATCACCAGCGCCGCCGGGCCGTTGTCGGCGAGGGGGGCGTCGTAGACGCTGATGGTCTTGGTGGTTCCGGTCGACACGACGGCGATGTTCTCGCGCGCGTGCCGCAGGAAATCACCGGCCGCCAGCTTGCCGCTGACGGTGTTGCTGCTGGTGCGGAACAGCGTCCAGGCGCCCGCGCTCCAGGTGTAGAAGGCCAGCTTGCCGTCGCTGCGCAGCAGGACCAGCTTGTCCTGGCCGCGCGGGCCGTGGCCGATCCCCTGCGCGAACAGCGCGTTCTCGTCGACCACGCGCTTGTAGCCGCTGCGGTAGCGCATCTCCTCGTCGTCGCTGATGCCCGACCAGAACTCACCCGCCGCCATGCTGGTCGAAGCCGTGGGCAGCGCGACGTCGGCGAAGCGCGTCCAGGCGCCGCCCGGCGACGTGGGCGGCTCGTAGATGACCAGGCGGGCCGACGTCATCACGACCAGCTGATCCTTGTTGCGGCCCAGGAAGTCGCCCGCCGCCGCGTCGATGATGGTCGTCGACGGCAAGTTCGGCAGCGTCTGCGCCGTCCCGACGGCCGCCCAGGTCGCGGCCGACGGGACCTCGGGCGGATCTTGAACCGTGACCGCGCCGTTCTTGATCGCCAGGAGGCGCGCCTTGCCGTCGCCGGTGTGCCAGAAGTCGCCCGCCACGATCACCGGCGGCGCCGCGGTCAGCGGCGATAGCCAGCGCGTCGTCCAGGGCGCGTCCTGCACGCGCACCGGCGACGCCAGCACCTGCAGGTTCGTCCCGTCCATGATCGCGAGCTGCGGGTAGCCGAAACCGAAGAACTGCGGATCGCCGGTCGCGTTCGGAAGCGGGTATGTCAGCGCCGACTGCCGCTCGACGATCGCCTCGTCTTCGCTTTTCGATGACGCGCAGGCCCCGAGTCCCAGGACCACCATCATCAACGCGCTGATGTTGCGCGCACTCGTCGCTGCCATTCGATTTTTCACGGCTCTCCTCCGTCGGTGTGGATCGATGCGACGCGCTGGGGGCATCGGCGCGACGTCGGTCGCGCGGTGCTTCAGCAAGTCGTGTGCCCGTCACCGACGGCCGGAGGACGCGAGCTTTCGCCGCCGACGGGGCGCCGTGTGGACTGGACGTCGACGCGCAGTCGACCGCTGGTCCACAACGCGGGTAGGCTGGAGGCATGCGAAGGCTCATCAACTACTTCCTGCAGGGTCTCATCTTCTTGGTCCCGATCGTCTTCACTCTCTGGGCGGTCGGGAGCGCCTTCCTGGCGATCGACAGATGGACAGGCCGCCTGATCAGAGCACCGGTGTTCGGCGTCGGATTCGCGGTGATGTTGGTGGGCGTTACGGTGTTCGGGTTTCTCGCGTCGAACTTCCTGACCCGACGACTGTTGCAGTTCTTCGAGCAGCAGCTGGATCGCCTTCCGCTGCTCAGGCTCCTGCACACCTCGATCAAGGATCTGATGAGCGCCTTCGTGGGCGAAAAACGCCGGTTCAACAAGCCGGTCCTCGTCGACATCAGCGGCGACGGACGGCTCAAGGCGATCGGCTTCGTGACCCGCGATTCGATGGAGCGCTTCGAACGTCCAGAGGACGTGGCGGTCTACTTTCCGCAGTCCTACAACTTCGCCGGACAGGTGGTGATTGTCTCGCGCGCCGCGGTGACCGCTGTCGCGCTGGATGCCTCCGAGGCGATGGCCTTCATCGTCTCGGGCGGCGTGACAGGTAAGTGAGCCGCGCGGGGAACCTGAGCCAACCTACGGGCGATGCCACGCGCCCTCCGTATCGCGCCGTCGATTCTCTCCGCCGATTTTGCGCGGCTTGGTGACGAGCTGCGGGCGATCGAGACGGCGGCCGCGGATCTGGTCCACGTCGACGTCATGGACGGGCGCTTCGTCCCCAACATCACGATCGGACCGGTCGTCGTGCAGGCGGTCCGCGCGTCGACGAAGCTTCCGCTCGACGTGCACCTCATGATCGTCGAGCCGGACCGCTACCTCGAGGCGTTCGCCCGCGCGGGCGCGGATGTCATCAGCGTCCACGCCGAGGCGGTGCCGGACCTGCGGCCCGTGCTGCGGCAGATCCGCGCACTGGGGAAGCGGGCGGCCGTCGCGGTCAACCCCGCCTCGCCCCTCGATGGTCTGCCGGAGCTGCTGCCCGAGCTCGACATGGTACTGATCATGTCGGTGAATCCGGGCTTCTCGGGCCAGCATTTCATGGAGAGCGTGGTGCCGAAGATCCGGACGCTGCGGGCCGAGATAGACCGGCGGGGGCTGAAGGTCGACATCGAGGTCGACGGGGGCATCGCACCGGGCACCGCGCCCGCGGTCATCCAGGCGGGGGCAGACATCCTCGTGGCTGGGTCAGCCGTGTTCGGCGCGCAAGGCAAGGATTATCGGGCCGCAATCGCGGCATTGCGGGCCCGCGGCGTAAAATAAGGGGCGCGAAACGCCCCCCGAATTGGTGAGCCTTTCCGGGGTGGTCGGAATACTTACACGAAAGGCAAGACGTGTTCGACGCGCAATCGATGACCCTCGCAGCCAGCGTGATCCGCACGCTGTCGGCCGACGGCGTGCAGGCCGCCAACTCGGGCCACCCGGGCCTGCCGATGGGGATGGCGGACGCCGCCCTGGTCCTGTGGACCAAGTTCCTCCGCTTCGATCCGCAAGATCCGGAGTGGCCGAACCGCGATCGGTTCGTGCTGTCGGCCGGGCACGGATCGATGTTGCTCTACACGATGCTCCACCTGTCGGGCTACGACGTCACGCTGGACGACCTCCGGTCGTTCCGCCAGTGGGGAAGCCGCACGCCCGGCCATCCCGAGCACGGCCTTCTGCCCGGGGTCGAGACCACGACCGGCCCGCTCGGGCAAGGGTTCGCGAACGGCGTCGGGATGGCGCTCGCCGCGAAGATGACCGCCGTTCGCTACGATCGCGGGCACGACGTTCTCGGGACGCACTTCGTCTACGCGATCGTCAGCGACGGCGATCTGATGGAGGGCGTCTCGTCCGAGGCGGCGTCGCTGGCGGGACACCTCGGTCTCGGCAACCTCGTCTACCTTTACGACAGCAACCGCATCACCATCGAGGGCTCGACCGATCTCACCTTCTCCGAGGAGGTCGCGAAACGTTTCGACGCCTACGGATGGCACACGCTGACCGTGGACGGGCACGATCGCGCCGCGGTCGAGGCGGCGATCGAGGCGGGACGCCGGGAGACCGCGCGCCCCACGCTGATCGTCACGCGCACGACGATCGGCTTCGGCTCGCCGAAGAAGGCGGGCACGCACGAGGTACACGGCGCGCCGCTCGGCAAGGACGAGCTCAAGGCGGCCAAGCGGAACCTGGGACTCCCCGACGACAAGGACTTCTACGTTCCGGGCGAGGTGCAGCAACTTTTCGCCGCGCGCGTCGAGGAGGTCAAGCGCGAGCACCAGGAATGGCGGGCCCGCTTCGCGGCCTGGCAGAAGAAGAATCCGGAGCTGGCGCAACGCTGGGAATCGGCCCGGGCCGGAAACGTCGACGAGACGGTGCTGGCCGCGGTGCAAGCCGCCGCGCCGACGGGAGCGGCCGCGACGCGCGCTCACTCCGGCAAGGTCATCCAGAAGATCGCGGAGCTGCTGCCCGAGTTCGTGGGCGGGTCGGCCGACCTGCATCCCTCCACGAGCACGTACATGACGGCCTATCCGCCCATCGCGCCCGGGGCGTTCGAGGGCCGCAACTTCCACTTCGGGATCCGCGAGCACGGGATGGGATCGGTCCTGAACGGGATCGCCCTTTACGGCGGGTTCATCCCGTTCGGCGCGACCTTCTTCGTCTTCACCGACTACATGCGGCCGCCGATCCGGCTGGCGTCGATCATGGACCTCGGGGTCATCTACGTCTTCACCCACGACAGTATCTTCGTCGGTGAGGACGGCCCTACGCACCAACCGATCGAGCACCTGGCCGCGCTGCGCGCCATCCCGGGCACCTCCGTGTTGCGCCCAGCCGACGGCGTCGAGACGGCGTTTGCGTGGACGACCGCGCTCGCGCGGCGGAAGGGACCGACGGCGCTGATCCTGACGCGCCAGAAGCTGGAGCCGTTCGAACGATCGGAGCCGCTCACCGCCGAGGCCTTCGCCCGGGGTGGCTACGTCGTCTCCAGGGAGAGCGGCGACAAGCCCGACGTCGTGCTGGTCGCGACCGGGTCAGAGGTGCAGGTCGCGGTCGCGGCCGCCAAGCTGCTCGCGCCCGCGCTGTCCGTGCGGGTCGTCTCGATGCCGTGTCGCGAAAGCTTCGCGGCTCAGCCGGACGCGATCCGGGACTCCATCGTCCCGCGGCAGGCAAAGGTCGCCGTGGTCGAAGCCGGGATCCAGCAAGGTTGGGGTGACGTTTTTGGGCAGCCGCTGCTGTTCCTGGGGATGAACCGCTTCGGCGCCTCGGCGCCGAACGAGGCGCTGGCTGAGCACTTCGGTTTCACCGGCGACAAGGTCGCCGCCCGCGTTCGTGAGTGGCTGGCGCCGGCCTCGCCCGCAGGGAAGCGCTAACATCATGTCCGCAACAGAAAGGTCGACCTGACATGCCGTCGCCATCCAATCTCGACGAGCTGCGCGCGCTGTACGACTTCTCCGGCCAGACCGCGGTCGTCACCGGCGGAACCGGCGTTCTCGGCAGCGAGATGGCGCGCGCGCTGGCCGCCTGCAACGCGAACGTCGTGTTGCTCGGCCGCAAGGTCGACCGCGCCGAAGCGACGATCGCGACGTTCTCGAAGTCGAGCAAGGGCCGGCACCTCGCCATCAAGGCTGACGTGCTCGATCGGCCCGCGCTGGAAGAGGCGGCCAAGATCGTGCTCGGCGAGCACGAGAAGATCGACATCCTCCTCAACGGCGCGGGTGGCAACGATCCGAAGGCGACCACCAACCCCGACCAGCGCTTCTTCGACCTCCCCCTCGAGGCTTTGCAAACGGTCACCAATCTCAACCTGCTCGGCACACTGCTGCCGACGCAGGTGTTCGCGCGGTCGATGGCGGAACGAAAACAGGGCGCCATCCTCAACGTCTCGTCGGTGAATGCGGCCCGCCCGCTCACGCGCATCGCCGCCTACTCGGCCAGCAAGGCCGCGATCAGCAACTTCACGCAGTGGCTGGCGATTCACCTGGCGCAGGAGTACTCGCCGAACATCCGGGTCAACGCGCTCATGCCGGGTTTCTTCCTGACCGAGCAAAATCGCTTCCTGCTGACCGACAAGGAGACCGGCGGGTTGACGGCGCGCGGGAAGAAGATCATGGAGCACACACCGATGGCGCGCTTCGGCACGCCCGACGACCTGACCGGGGCGACGCTGTGGCTGCTGTCGCCGGCGTCGCGTTTCGTCACGGGCGCCGTGGTGCCCGTCGACGGTGGATTCACCGCGTACTCCGGAGTTTAGGGGGACGTCGTACGAGAATGACCGGCGCCGGACAGAAGGGAACGAAGCTCGGTGAGGAGGCGGTCCGTGCGCTGTGCGCCGAGGAGATCGCGAAGTGGGGACTCCGCGGCAAGCGCGTCCTCGCGATCGTTCCCGACCACACGCGGACCGCGCCGATCGATCTCATGTTCCGGGTCTTGCACGGGGTGGCGGGCGAGGCCGGGGCGACGGCGTTCGACGTGTTGATCGCGCTCGGAACCCACCCGCCGATGAGCGACGAGGCGATCAACACGCGCCTCGGCTTGACGCCCGCCGACCGGAGCGGCAAATACGCGCGCACGAAGATCTACAACCATGCCTGGAACGACCCGAACCAGCTGACGTCGATCGGCGAGATCACCGAGGACGAAGTCGCCGCGATCTCGGGCGGGCTGATGCGGGAGCGGGTCAACGTCACGATCAACAAGTTGATCCTCGACTACGATCTGCTGCTGATCATCGGCCCGACCTTTCCGCACGAGGTGGTCGGTTTCTCGGGCGGCAACAAGTACCTGTTTCCCGGCATCTCCGGCCAGGAGGTCCTGGACATGTTCCACTGGCTGGGCGCGCTGATCACAAACCCGTCGATCATCGGCTCGAAGTACACCCCCGTGCGCGCGGTCGTCGACAAGTCGGCCTCGCTGGTCCCCGTCGAGCGCAAGTGCGCGAGCCTGGTCGTCGAGGGGCAGAACCTCGCCGGGCTCTACATCGGCACGCCGGAGGAAGCCTGGGAGGCGGCGTCGACACTCTCCGACCAGATCCACATCGTCTACAAGCTGCACCCGTACAAGAGCGTGCTCTCCTGCGCGCCCGCGATGTACGACGAGCTGTGGGTCGGCGGCAAGTGCGCCTACAAGTTGGAGCCGGTCGTCGCCGACGGCGGCGAGCTGATCATCTATGCCCCCCACATCTCCGAGATCTCGGTGGTCCACGGTGCGCTGATTCGCGAGATCGGCTACCACGTGCGCGACTACTTCTTGAAGCAGCCGGGGCGATTCACGCGCATCCCGCGCGGGGTGCTGGCGCACTCGACGCACGTGAAGGGAGTGGGGACGTTCGACGGGGGCGTCGAGTCGCCGCGCATCACGGTGACGCTGGCCACGGGAATCGGCGAGGCCGATTGCCGCGCGGTCAATCTCGGCTACCGCGACCACCGGACCATCGACGCCACCGAATGGCAGTCGCGCGAGGACGAAGGCTTTCTGCATGTGCCCAAGGCGGGCGAAACCCTGTTCCGGTTGCAGGACGATCCGTTCAAAAGGAGCTCGACATGACCCGCAGTGACGGCAAGGGGAGCGGCCTCGACATCCGTCCCGACGGCGCCCTCGATTTTCTCAGCCTGGGCGCGCTGGTGAACCGGCTCGATCCCGGCATCGTCCCGTTCCGCAAGGCGACCCACTGCGACATCCACGTCAGCGGCGGCGAGTTCAACGTCGCCGCCAACCTGGCCGACTGCTTCCAGCTGAATGCCGGCATCGCCACCGCGATGGTCGACTACCCGATCGGCGACCTGATCGCGGAACGGGTGCGGGCGATGGGGGTGAGGCCGTTCTACAAGCGCTTCAAGCACAACGGCGTCAACGGCCCGAACATGGCCACGGTCTACAGCGATCGCGGCGTCGGCCTGCGCGCACCCGTTGTCTTCTACAACCGCGCCAACGAGGCGGCCGCCGAGCTCAAGCCCGGCGACTTCGACTGGAAGCAGATCTTCGGGGCGGGCGTCCGCTGGTTCCACAGCGGCGGCATCTTCGCGTCGCTGTCGAAGACGACCGGCGAGGTGATCATCGAGGGGATGAAGGCGGCCAAGGCAGCGGGCGCCGTGACCAGCTTCGACCTCAACTTCCGCGAGAAGCTCTGGAACCTCTGGGGCGGGGCCAAGACCGCGGTCGAGATCGTCGGTCGCATCGTCGAGCATGTCGACGTGCTGGTGGGTAACGAAGAGGATTTACAGAAGGGGCTGGGCATCGCGGGCCCCGAGGTGGCGGCCAAGTCGAAGCTCGATCCGAGCGCCTTCTTCGGCATGATCGAGAAGGTCGTGGGCAAGCACCCGCGCGTGAAGGTGGTCGCGACCACGCTGCGCGAGGTCCACTCGACCAACCGGCACGGCTGGAGCGCGGTCGCCTGGGTGAACGGCAAGACCATCGCGGCGCCGACGTCGGACCTCGACGTGCTGGATCGGGTGGGCGGCGGCGACGGGTTCGCGGCCGGCTTCATCTACGGCTTGCTCGCGGGCGAGTCGCCCGAGCAGGCTGTGAACCTGGGCTGGGCGCACGGCGCCCTGCTCACCACCTTCCCGGGCGACACGACGATGGCGACGCTTGCGGACGTTCGGGCATTCGCCGCGGGCGGCTCCGCCCGCATCCAGCGCTGATTTTCAAAACAAAGGACGAGACCAATCATGGAAAAGGCAGACATCGGACTCATCGGCCTGGCGGTGATGGGGGAGAACCTCATCCTCAACATGGAGAGCCGCGGCTACTCCGTCGCCGTTTACAACCGAACGCTCGACAAGGTCGAGAAGTTCCTGGCAGGACGTGCCAATGGCAAGAAGATCATCGGCACGCACAACCTCCCCGAGCTGGTGCAGTCGCTGAAGTCGCCCCGCAAGATCATGATGATGGTCAAGGCCGGCAAGGCGGTCGACGAGCTGATCGATCAGCTTGTGCCGCTGCTCGACAAGGGCGACATCCTGATCGACGGCGGCAACTCGCACTTCCCCGACACGATCCGGCGGACCAAGGCGCTCGAGGACAAGGGACTGCTCTACATCGGCACCGGCGTCTCGGGTGGCGAGGAGGGCGCGCTGAAGGGTCCGTCGATCATGCCGGGCGGATCGCCGGCCGCGTGGCCGCACGTCAAGCCGATCTTCCAGGCGATCGCCGCCAAGGTCGCCGACGGCACGCCCTGCTGCGACTGGGTGGGCGACAACGGCGCCGGCCACTTCGTGAAGATGGTCCACAACGGCATCGAGTACGGCGACATGCAGCTGATCTGCGAGTCGTACCAGATCATGAAGGAGCTGCTCGGCATGTCGGCCGACGAGATGCACGGGGTGTTCAAGCAGTGGAACACCGGCGATCTGGACAGCTTCCTGATCGAGATCACGCGCGACATCCTGGCGTTCAAGGACGAAGACGGGACGCCGATGGTGGACAAGATCCTCGACACCGCCGGCCAGAAAGGGACCGGGAAGTGGACCAGCGTCGTGGCGATGGACCTCGGGATGCCGCTGACGCTGATCAGCGAGGCGGTTTTCGCCCGCTGCCTGTCGGCGCTCAAGGAGGACCGGGTGGCGGCGTCGAAGATCCTGCGCGGGCCGACCCCGAAGTTCACCGGTGACAAGAAGGCGTTCCTCGCCGATCTCGAGCGCGCGCTCTACGCGTCGAAGATCATCTCCTACGCGCAGGGCTACGAGATGATGCGGGCGGCGGCAGGGGAGTTCAAATGGAACCTCTCCTACGGCGGCATCGCCCTGCTGTGGCGGGGCGGCTGCATCATCCGCTCGACGTTCCTCGGGAAGATCAAAGACGCGTACGATAAGAACCCGCAGCTCTCGAACCTGCTGCTCGATCCATTTTTCCGCGAGAAGATCGACGCGGCCCAGGAAGGCTGGCGGCGGGTGATCGCGACCGCCGCGACCAACGGCATCTGGATTCCCGCACACGCCACCGCCCTCACCTACTACGACGGCTTCCGCAACGGCCGCCTGCCCGCGAATCTGTTACAGGCGCAGCGCGACTACTTCGGCGCGCACCAGTACGAACGTGTCGACCAGCCGCGGGGCAAGTTCTTCCACACCAACTGGACCGGCCGCGGCGGCACCACCGCGTCGTCCGCCTATATCGTCTGAAGGAGGCGCTAATGCAGATCGAGAAGTACTCCATCGGGATCGGCGACCGGTTCGGCAAGCAGGGGCTCGCCCAGCTGCGGGCGGTGCAGCAGGCGGAAAAGGCGGGCGCCGTCGTGGTGCCGGTCTGGAACAAGTCCAACCGCGAGCACACGCTGATCGGCACCAGTCCCGACGACGTGCGCGCCGAGGCCGACGACGCCGTCAAGCGCGGCGGGTGGAAGCACGCCTACCACGTCGACGCCGACCACATCGGCGTCAAGAACGTCGACGGCTTCCTGGCCGCGAGCGACTTCTACACCCTCGACGTCGCCGACTACATCGGCCAGCCGCCCGACGACGCGGCGCTGGCCGCCTTCGTCAAGGACATGGCCCCGTTCAAGGGGACGCTGCGCATCCCGGGCGTGGACGCAACCTTCGAAGTGACGGACGCGGTGCTCGAGAAGATCGGCCGCAGCTATCTGACGGCGGTCACCGAGGCGGGCCGGACCTACCGCCACGTCGTCGCCGCCAAGGGGGCGGAGAACATCATCCCCGAGGTCTCGACCGACGAGGCGATGGAGCCGCAGCTCCCGTTCGAGCTCTACTTCATCCTGGGTGCCCTGGCGCGCGAGAAGGTGCCCGTGCAGACGATCGCCCCCAAGTTCTCCGGCGAGTTCCTGAAGGGGATCGACTACGTGGGCGACGTCGCCACGTTCACGCGGGAGTTCGAGTCGGATCTGGCGGTGGTGAAGCACGCCATCGACGTATTCGGCCTGCCCGCGTCGCTCAAGGTGAGCGTCCACACCGGCAGCGACAAGTTCTCGCTTTATCCCGTCATCCGGCGCGCGCTGCAGAAGAGCGGCGCCGGCCTTCACCTCAAGACCGCGGGGACAACCTGGCTCGAGGAGGTGATCGGCGTGGCGCAATCCGGGGCGAAGGGCCTCGATGTCGCCAAGCGGATCTACCTGTCGGCGCTGCCTCGCTACGACGAGATGTGCAAGCCGTACGCGACCGTCATCAAGATCGACAAGGCGAAGCTGCCCTCACCCGCCGACGTGGGGAAGTGGAGCGCCGACGACTACGTGAAGCGGCTGCGGCATGACCAGAGCTGCCCGGAGTACGACCTGAACTTCAGGCAGCTGGTGCACATCTCCTTCCGCGTCGCCGCCGAGATGGGCGACGAGTGGCGCGCCGCCCTGGACAATGCCCGCGAGATCGCCGGCCGCTGCGTCACCGAGAACCTCTTCGATCGCCACATCAAGCCGCTGTTCCTCGGGACCTAGTTCGTGGGGTATGTTCGGCCCGCATTCCGGGCCCATAGCTCAGCTGGTAGAGCTGCGGACTTTTAATCCGTAGGCCGCAGGTTCGAACCCTGCTGGGCCCACCCGATCAACCTTTTCCAGCGCCTCGGCCAGCGACATCCCCGCTTGGCGGAGGCGCTGAAGCAGCGCCAGCCGTTCGTCGCCGTCGGCGCGCGTGCGCGCGGCGCGCAGCGCGGTGATGCGCTGGTCGGTCACCTTCGACTCCGCCTCCAGCTCCATCACCAGCGCGAACTTCTTCGCCCGCACCTTCTCGCGCCGCCGGTCCAGCGCCCGCGCCGCCGCCTGCTGCGTCTTCGCCAGCTGCCAGCGCTCGCGCGCGACCGTCCGATCGTGCTCGGTCGGGCGGAACCCGGCGTCGCAGCGCACGCACTCGCAGTCGCGGCGGTGCGTGACACCGTCGGCCTCGAGCTGCGGCAGGTGCGCCAGTAAAGGAAGGGGTTTCCGGGCCATCGCGTGGTACCTGTACCTGTGTTCAGTATACGCACGGGCGCCATCATTTCAAGCGCGCTAGCTGGCTAGCTACCAACGGGGGCGAAGGCGATGACGCTGTACGCGATCGTCGTGGTGGCCGCGGTGTTCCGGTAGCCGTGGCGCTGGTCCCCCCGGAACACGACGACGTCGCCGGGGTCGAGGGTGAAGCTTTCGCCGCCCGCCGACAGCTCGATCTGGCCGCGCTCGCAGGTGAGGTATTCGCGCGTGCCCTGCTTGTGCGGGACGCCGCCCATCGCCGCGCGCGGGGGCAGCTCCATGCGTTCGATCTCCAGGCCGGGGATGGTCTCGGGCAGCAGCTTGCGCACGACGACCGAGTTCTTCTCGCGCCGGGGCAGCTCGGCGACGCGGTACAGGCGGCCGGTGCGGCGCGGCGGCTCGATCAGCTCTTCCAGCCGGACCTGAAGCGCCTGCGCGACCTTGATCAACACGGCGAGCGTCGGATTCGCGACGCCCGATTCCAGGTTCGCCCAGGTCGCGCGCGGGATGCCGGCGACCTGCGCGATCTGCTGCTGTGTCCGGCCGCGCGCCTCGCGCAGGGTCTGGATGTTGCGGCCCAGATGCGCCGCGGTTCCGTTGCGCGCTTCGGCCGCCATACCAACACCATGGCGGTTGGCCATTATATTGTCAATTCGGTCGATTAATTGTCCGAGGCGGCGTCTTCTCTTCAGGACCCAAGAGGAGGACGCACATGAACAACCCCGTCGCTGGAAGCAACGTTCTGATCACCGGAGGCAGCCGCGGCCTGGGCCGCGCGCTCGGGCTGGCGCTGGCGCGGGCCGGCGCGCGCGTGGTGCTGGTGGCGCGCCACGCCGACGAGCTGGCCGACGTGGTGGCGGAGATCCGCGCCGCGGGCGGCGAGGCGCACGCGATCGTCGCCGACGTCGCCGACAAGAACGCGGCGCACGCGATCGCCGGGCAGGCCGCGGCGGCCGTGGGATCGATCGACGTGCTCGTCAACAACGCGAGCACGCTGGGGCCGGTGCCGCTGCGGCTGCTGCTGGACACCGACTGCGAGGACCTTGATCGCGCGCTGGCCGTGAACCTGGTCGGCCCGTTCCGGCTGACGAAGGCGGTCGCCGGACCGATGGTCCTGCGCGGCAGCGGAACGATCGTCAATGTCACGTCCGACGCCGCGACCGAGGCGTACGAGCGCTGGGGCGCCTACGGCGCGTCGAAGGCGGCGCTGGAGCAGCTCGGGCGCGTGTGGGCAGCGGAGCTGGC
>Ga0207708_10001716_pt1 | contig 16222 bp, 11 predicted proteins | sample KBSK5101metaG_FD_184340 | JGI IMG/M metagenome (GOLD analysis project Ga0207708, IMG submission 184340) | Corn, switchgrass and miscanthus rhizosphere microbial communities from Kellogg Biological Station, Michigan, USA - KBS K5-10-1 metaG... | ecosystem: Host-associated > Plants > Roots >...
GTAAGATTCCGCGGGTTGAGCTCCGCTCCTGCACGGGAGGCGTTCCATGAGGATCCTTCGTGTCGTCGCCTTGCTGTTCGCGGCGGTGTCATCGCTGCCGTCGCTGGCCGACTCCGGAGATCGCGCGCGCGTGACGGCGCTTGCGGACCGTTTCGTCGCCGAATACGAGAAGAACTTCCCGGTGTCGTACGCGTTCTCGGGCTTGCCGGTGAAGCGCAGCGACGGGGTGGACATCAACTCGCCCGAGGCAATCGCGCGCTGGCACGCATCGCAACCGATGCACCGATCGCATTGAGAGCGGGTGATCGTTTCGTCCTTCGCCTGCCCGCGCCGCTGCGGACAGTTGGCGGCGGCATCGTTGTCGATCCATACGCGCGTCGGCGTTCGCTACCCGGTGTGAGCGTCGAAAGATGTGAGCAGTTGGCGAGCTCGCCGGCTGAGCGACTGCGCTTCGAGCTCGAAGGAGAGCAGGGCCGGGGCATCCGAATTAGCGACCTTCCAGTGCGAATTGGTTGCTCACCTGCTGAGGTGCCGGAGCTCATCGAGACAGTCGGCGGCTACGCTGGAAAGCACAACCTTTTTTCTGCCGGCGATGTCGAACAAGTAATGGCAAGCGTTCGTCGGATCGTTGCGGAATACGAGATAAAATCTCCACTCGCGCTCGGCGTGCCCGCGCAGACCGTGCGTGAAAGCGTGCGCGTACCCGAGGAGCTGGCCGATATCTCGATCAAGGAGATGGAACGGGCGGGCGAGGTCGAAACGCGCGGCCCGCTGCTGCGCAGACGCGGCTGGGCACCCTCACCGACCGACCGTGATGTCGAAGCAAGTAACCATCTGGCGCATGATATTTGCGCTGCCGTGCAGGAGCCACCCAGCGTAGGTGAATTGGTGGCGCGCTACGGTAATTCGGTGCCTGCTTTGCTTCGATACCTGGAGCGGCAGGGGCGGATCGTCCAGGTGGAGGAAGACCGCTACTACGACCGAAGTGCAGTAGAACAAATGATAGACAGACTCCAGAATAAGCTCGTCCCGGGGCAGGTATATGTTCCGGCGCAGCTTAGGGATGTCCTCGGTTTCTCGAGGAAATACCTCATTCCGTTTCTGGAGTTCTGCGATCGAAGCGGGGTTACGGAACGAAGGGGGGAAGGCAGGGTTTTAAGAAGTAACACTCGAACTCTGCTTGACAGGTCCCCGTCTCATTCCTAAGTTCGCGCAAAGAACACATGTCCACCTCGGTAGGAGCTAGAGACTAGAGACCCTTTTTCGTCAGCATTTGGAGCCAACATGAAGCACCTGTGGCGGGCGCTGTTTTTAGTGCTCGTGCTCGGCGCGTTCATGCCAAGTCGTTCCGCTGCACAGGGTATTTCAACCCAACCCGGCGGAGGACAAGGCGCCGGGGTACCGCTGGAGCAGAACTATCCAAACCCGGTAACTCTCGACACTCGAATTCGGTTCGCTGTTGGTGATGCACAGGGATGTACGGATTCGGGACGTCAACATCGCGTAAGCCTGCGGATCTACAACTTGCTGGCGCAGCAGATTGCTGTGCCCGTTTTGCAGGGCGGTGGGAGCGTCGCTGGAGGCGAGGCAGTAGAAAGTCTGTTGCTGACCTGCGGCCGATACGAGGCCTACTGGAACGGCAGGAATTCCCAGACTGGAGAAGACGTAGCGTCGGGTATCTACTTGTATCGACTCGAAGTCGATGGCAAACCCTTCGTCAAGAAAATGATAGTCAGAAAGTAGTTCGCTGACTTCCTGAAAAGGCCCGGCTGGCATTCTGTCAGTCGGGCTTTTCTCTTAAAGAGGCGATCATGCCACCTTGGCGGGATTTATGCGGCACCCGCGTTGCACCTTGCTGAGCGGCCTACGAACTCCAGCTTTGCATCATGATCAATCTAGATCGTCTCACCGTCAAAGCCACTGAGGCACTCAACGAAGCGGTCGACCTGGCGCGACGCGCCGGCAACCCCCTCGTCTACGATCTCCATCTCCTGACTGCTTTGCTCAGCCAGGACGAAGGGATCGTCGTGCCCGTCCTGCAAAAGCTCGGCGTCAGCGTCGCGCAGCTGCGGGAAACGGTGGGCCGCGAGATGGCTCGCTATCCGAAACAGTCGAACGCCCAGCCCACGCTATCCCGCGAGCTGAACCAGGTGTTCGACAGGGCCGAGGCGGATGCGCGTGAGCTCGGCGACGAGTTCGTTTCGACTGAACACTTTCTGCTGGGCCTTTCCAACGTCAAAGGCACGGAGAGCAAGAATCTGCTCAATGGCGTTGGTGCCACCCGCGATGCTCTCCTCGCTGCATTGCAGCAGGTGCGCGGAGCGCATCGCGTCACCGACCAGACGCCCGAGAATCAGTACCAGGCGTTGCAGCGCTACACCCGTGATCTCACCGACGCGGCGCGTAAGGGTAAGCTCGATCCTGTGATTGGCCGCGATGAAGAGATTCGCCGCGTCATCCAGGTTCTGTCGCGGCGCACGAAGAACAATCCGGTCCTCATTGGAGAGCCCGGCGTTGGAAAGACCGCGATCGCCGAGGGCCTGGCGCAGCGCATCACCAACGGTGACGTCCCGGAAGGTCTCAAGAACAAGCGTCTCGTTGCGCTCGACCTCGGCGCCCTGATTGCCGGCGCAAAATTCCGTGGCGAGTTCGAGGAGCGACTCAAGGCAGTGCTCAAGGAGATCACCGAAGGCGAAGGGCAGTTCATCGTGTTCATCGACGAGATGCACACACTCGTTGGCGCCGGTAAAGCTGAAGGCTCGATGGACGCCGGCAACATGCTTAAGCCAATGCTGTCGCGTGGTGAGCTGCGAGTGGTTGGCGCGACTACGCTCGATGAATACCGCAAGCACGTCGAGAAAGACGCAGCTCTCGAGCGCCGCTTCCAGCCCGTTTACGTCGGAGAGCCGAGTGTCGAAAGCACTATCGCCATCCTGCGCGGACTCAAGGAGCGCTACGAGTCACACCATGGCGTGCGCATCACCGATGGCGCCATCGTTGCCGCGGCGACTCTCTCGAATCGCTATATCGGCGACAGATTTCTTCCTGACAAGGCGATTGACCTGATCGACGAGGCGGCGTCCAGACTCCGCATCGAGATCGACTCAATGCCCCAGGAGATCGATGAAGTCGAGCGCAGAATCACCCAGCTCGAGATCGAGCGTCAGGCGCTGCAGAAAGAGAAAGACAAGCCGTCGCGCGAGCGGCTCCAGGCACTGGAGCGCGAGCTGGCCGAGCTCCGCGAAAAATCCGGCGGCATGAAGGCGCAATGGCAGCAGGAGAAGGAAACTCTCGGCGCCGTCGGCAAGATCAAGCAGCAAATCGAACAGGCCCGCATCGAAGCCGAGCGGGCCACCCGCGCGGGTGATCTCCAGAAAGCGGCGGAGATTACTTACGGCCAGATTCCTCAGCTGGAGCGGCAGATGCAGGAGGCGGAGCAGAAGCTTGCCAGTCGGCAGGGCGGCGGCTCGCGCTTCCTTAAAGAGGAAGTCACCGCGGAGGACATCGCAGAAATCGTTTCTCGCTGGACGGGAATTCCTGTCGCGAAGATGATGGAAGGCGAGCGGGAGAGACTCACCAAACTCGAGAACGAGCTTGGGAGGCGGGTCATCGGGCAGGAAGAAGCGGTGAAAGCTGTCTCGAACGCCGTGCGCAGGTCACGCGCCGGACTCCAGGATCCAAATCGCCCGATCGGCTCGTTCATTTTCCTTGGACCGACCGGTGTGGGAAAGACCGAGACCGCGCGCGCTCTCGCGGAGTTCCTGTTCGACAACGAGCAGGCGATGGTGCGCATCGACATGTCCGAGTACATGGAGAAGCACGCCGTCGCGCGCCTGATTGGAGCGCCGCCGGGCTATGTCGGTTTCGAAGAGGGCGGCCAGCTCACCGAGGCGGTTCGGCGACGTCCTTATTCCGTCGTACTGTTCGACGAAATCGAGAAAGCGCATCCGGATGTGTTCAATATCCTTCTGCAGATTCTCGACGACGGACGCCTGACGGATTCGCAGGGCAGAACGGTGGACTTCCGGAATACGGTCATCATCATGACGTCGAACATCGGAAGCACCTACATACTCGAGCACACCGGCGAGGATCGGGAGGTCGTCGAGGCGCAGGTGACGAACGCACTCCGCCAGCATTTCCGGCCCGAGTTTCTCAATCGTGTCGACGACATCATCATCTTCCGTCCGCTCGGCAAAGAGCAGATCGAGCACATCATCGATTTGCAGCTCAAGCGGCTGGAGCAGCTGCTGGGCGACAGAAAACTCAGCTTCGAGCTCACGCCGACAGCGAGAGAGGTGCTCGCTACCGAAGGCTACGATCCTGCCTTCGGCGCGCGACCGCTCAAGCGAGCGATTCAGCGGCTCCTCCAGAACCCGCTCGCCCTGGCGGTGCTCGAAGGGCGGTTCTCGGAGGGTGATCACATCATTGTCGACCGTGATCCGAAAGGTGAGCTCACTTTCCGCAGGGCGACCGAGCCCGCGCTTGCTGGCAGATAACGTCCGAGCTGTGTTCGGCGCGAGCGACTCGACCGCTGTCGACGAACAGTACCTGCGCAACGCGCTCGACGTCGCCCGCGAGGCTGGGAAGAGGAATGAGGTTCCTGTCGGTGCGGTAATCGTCCACAAAGGGGTGATCCTCGCCGCCGCGGGCAATCGGACGATTCGCGATCAGGATCCCACGGCGCACGCCGAGGCGCTGGCTATCCGCGAGGCGTCGTCAAAACTCGATCGCTGGCGACTGGATGATTGCACGCTCTACGTCACCATCGAGCCGTGCGCGATGTGCGCCGGCGCGATCGTCCTGTCGCGCATTCGTAGAGTGGTGTTCGGAGCATGGGACGAAAAAGCCGGAATGGCCGGCTCCGTTGAAGACCTGCTCCGTCATCCGCGTCTCAACCATCGCCCTGAAGTTCGCGGCGGAGTACTCGCCGAGGAGAGTGCCGGCCTGATCGAGGCTTTCTTTCGCTCCCAACGAGGCGAAATAAACAGCTGACTGCTCGGGGCCAAAGTTTGCAGTAACTCGCTGTGTCGCCAGCAGTGAGTAGTCGATGAAGCGTTTCCTGCCGCTTTTCAGCGCGATCTTGTTGGTCGCCTGTCATAACGATGAGACCGGCCCCTCGACCGGACTCCGTCTTCCCGACAAGCTTCTTTTTGAGGAAGGCCCGCCCACCAGCTACCCGTTCGGTCCGGACAGTTACCGTGTCAGCGGCCCCTTCGCGGGGGCGCCGACCCCGCCGCTCGTCTGCCAACCGGGCAACACATCTGCGGCAACGTACGATGGATTTCTCGTAACCACCGTAGACCAGACTTCGCTTGACGCTCGACTGCAGGTGCCGGGCGGAAGCGGTCCCTTTCCGCTTGTCGCGCTGGTTCATGGGTACGCGGGCAGCAAGAGCAGCTCCGGCGATATCGCCGACAAGCTTCTCGCCGATGGCTACGCGGTCCTTCGCTACTCGACGCGCGGATTTGGCGAATCATGGGGACAGGTGAATCTCGCCGACGTAAATCTCGAGATCGCTGATCTGCGCAGCATGATCGGCCGCGTGGTCGACGATCCCAATTGCAACATCAATGGGGACAAGGTCGCAGTCACTGGCGCGTCCTATGGGGGCGGCCATTCGTGGCTCGCGCTTCTCCAGCCGACTTTTGCCACGCCATCGGGAGCAAAGACTGTCCACATCGTTGCGGTCGCTCCCATCGCTCCGTGGACCGATCTCTTTTACTCGCTTTTGCCCAATGGCAGGCCCAATGCTTCGATAGATGGTTTCGGCGGTCTCAAACTGAGCTTCGTCAACGGCCTTTACGCGTCGGGCCTGCGAACTTCGGCCGATCGACCTTACCCGAACTATCCCGACTATTTCGTCGCCTGGCACGCCTGGATCAACACGACGGAACCCAATTCACTCGATCCGCTCTGGTTGCAGATCCGCGACGGAATCGCCGGCTACCGTTCGATCTACTGGCAGGCGCAATTCTGGAACGAAGCGATTCACAATCGCATTCCGATTTTCCAGGTTCAGGGATTTACCGACGATCTGTTCCCTCTCACTGAGGCGAGGCGTATGCTGCTCGCCATCAATGAAGTCGAACCGGGTTATCCGATTACTTCTTATTTCGGTGACATTGGCCATCCCCGTGCGAGCAACAAGCCCGCGGAAATCGATTTTGTCCTCTCCCTTATCAGGCCGTGGTTAGCAGCGTACCTCAAGGATGGCCCAGCACCGCCGCCAAGGATTTACGCGGCCCTGACAAAACCGCGGAACGCGTCGTTTTCGCCGAGCGATGTTCTGACTGTCGCGGACTGGAGCGAGCTGTCGACCTCGGTAGCGACCAAAGTTTGGGATGATGCTGTGCTGCCTCTGGTCAATCCGGTCACCTTCGCCCAGAGCGGAATCACGTGGGACCCGTTCGTTATGGAAGGCGCCGAGCAGCTGAAGCCGTATACCGAGACCGCGCCAGTCTCGGCGAGGGTGCCAACGAGCTATGTGAGCTACGCGGTGAAGGCGAAGCAGCTAACGGGCGGGGGAGATCTGACGATAATCGGTCAGCCGACTGTGACGCTCGACGCTTTTGTCACGGGGCATCGGGTGCAGCTCGACGTTCGTCTCCTCGATGAAACGAGGGACACGGTTTATCTCATCACCCGCGGCACGTATACCATAGACGCCGGGCTGGGCGCCGAGATTGGCCGCCGCACGATTGTCATTCCGACGTACGGGAATTACTGGCGAGTGCCGGCGGCGGACAAGATTCGGCTGGAGATCTCCAATGTCGACAGTCCATATCTGACGCCGAGTCGAGAGCCGTCGACAACGGTGATTTCGCGGGCCAGGCTCGATATTCCGATCCGCTAGCGTCTGAGTCGTTCGGAGCACGACACGAAAGGAGAAATCGCCGGGTTGAATCAACCCCTTTGCTCCAATAAGTTGCGGGGCTGCTGGACAGGTGGCCGAGTGGTTGAAGGCACCGGTCTCGAAAACCGGCATACCGGTGAACCCGGTATCGAGAGTTCGAATCTCTCCCTGTCCGTTTTAATACTGTCTGATTGCGCCACACGGAGCCGAGTTGCTCGCAGTTCGGAATGTTCGCGGTTCGGAATTCCGATCACTCGCGCCGTAAAACGATGTTGGGACGGGTGGCCGAGTGGTTTAAGGCGCACGCCTGGAAAGTGTGTGTACGTTAATAGCGTACCGTGGGTTCGAATCCCACCCCGTCCGTTCCTACCCGGTTCTCTCGCATCCGTCGGGAAAGTCACAAAAAAAGCGTGACGGAGCTCAGCCGTTTGCCGTCCATTTATCAATGGAGAAGATCCTCAAAACGGCGAAGGAAAGAGCTCACTGGGTTAAGCACACGGCAAAGCTCGTCGCCGTAGCGGCATCATCCGGTGCCGCCCTCGTTTCAATCTTCACCGCCCTTTATTCCTACGGCGTCATTGGCGCCGCCGAATCCCATCAGTCGATCGGGAACCTCGGCGCGTCCTGGGTCGGGCTGCGTCCGGCCATAGATACCGCGACGGCGATTGGTGACACCATTCACTACGCTGCGACCATCACCGACAAGAATGGAAGCATTCTGGTGGGAGCGCGTCCCGTCTGGACCACTGGCGACTCGAGCATCGCGGTCATTTTGCAGGACGGATCGGTAGTCGCTCGGGGTCCGGGGCGGACCATGGTCAGCGTGGTCGTAGGGAAGCTGGTGACCCATTCGACGATCGTGGTCCGCCAGCGCGTGGCGAGCGTGGAGGTGGGTAGGGCGTCTGGCGATAGCCTGATCCAGCTTTCCGAAGGCAACGATCTGCAACTGCGCGCGAGGGCCATGGATGCCCGCGGCTATCCGATCGGCGGACTCGAAACCGCCTGGCATATCGACGACAACAGCGTTGCCAGCCTCGATAGCACCGGTCTTCTGACCGGTCGTTCCGCAGGGCGGACCTCGATCTCGGCGAAGATTGAAGGGATCCAGGGTCGGGCCGCGGTATCGGTTGTCACGCCCGCGTCGGCGATCGCTCTGGTGGCGGGGACGAATCAACGGGCACTGGCTGGAAGGCCGTTGCCTCAGGCGGTTGTAGTCAGGGCGACAAACCGTCGCGGTTCGGCCGCGGCTGGAAAGCGCGTAACCTTTCGCGTTCCCGATGGTGAGGGCGCGGTCGAACCCGCGTCGGCAGTGACCGATGCCGATGGCCGCGCGAGAGCGAGCTGGACGCTGGGATCCGATCCCGGGCGTCAGACGCTCTTCGCCAGCGTGGAGAACGTCGACAGCGCCCTGGAGATCGTCGCCGAAGCGGATCCCGTCGCCGCCAATACCCGGGTTACAGCTCTCGTGGACAAGCTTAGCGGCCTCGCTGGGGAACAACTAAAGGATGCGGTTTCGATCCGTGTCACGGATTCGAGTGGACGCGTCTTGCCGGATGTGCCTGTCCGGTGGACGGCAGTCGATGGTGGATCAGTCGACTCTGCGTCTTCCCGCACGGATTCCATGGGCGTCGCCCTGGCTCACTGGAGCCTGGCAAAGAAGACCGGCACGCAGCGCCTGCGCGCGCAGGTCGGGTTAGGATCGGGGCTGGGTATCGCACCACTCACACTCAACGCAGTGGCGCTTGCGGGGGCGGCTGCCTCGATTGTCGCTACCGCGGGAGACAACCAGAAGGGTCGAGCGGGCGAGGAGCTCCAGAAGGCCATCGTCTTCAAGGTGCTTGACGAGAACGGCAGCGGCGTCAGCGGTGCAACTCTGGCTCTAGCCCCGTCCGCCGGCAGTACGACCGATACCGCCCTGACTACGGATTCACTCGGCGTTGCGAAAACCCGGTGGACGATGGGTCGTTCGGCGGGCGACTACACGTTGTCGGTGCGGGTCGAAGGCGTAAAGAAGCTGCTCAAGGTGGCTGCCAAAGCGCTGCCCGCGGCGCCGGCCAACCTCGCCTTTGACGACGTGCCTGGCGCGAAAAACGGCAGCGACCCGGGCAAGACGAGGAAGCTCCTGGCGGTTGTGACCGACGTTTATGGCAATCCCGTGCCCGATGCAAAGGTCAGCTTCTCGACCAAAGCTGGTGTCGTCACCCCGGCGCGGGCTGTGAGCGACGCCCGAGGCCGCACGGCGATCAGCTGGAAGCTCGGGCTCAAAGCGGGTGAGCAGACTCTTAAGGGCACAGTGAAGGGAACCGACGTGGTCGGTGAGTACGTCACCCAGGTCGGACCCCGCGAGCCAGTCGCCAAGACGGCCTCGACCAGAGCCGCGAGCAAATAGTCAGATCGAGCGCCGGATCGGCCGCTCGGCGCGCAGGTCCCATCGTCACCAATAGTGCAAACGCACGTTTATTTCGTGGCTACTTTGAGCTCGGAATCCTCATCACAAAGCTTCGCGCGCGTTCATTTCGCGATTTTTCTGCGCTCAAAAGTGACTTTAATCATCTGGCGCTAACTGTAGCTACCGCAACCTCTTAAATCAGGCCAGATAAAGTTATCTAGCCTAAGCCGGGTAGCTCAGCAGTTACAACTCAGCCGTTCCAGCAGTCATATTCTTGTTCGCGCCCCGACGATACGTTGGGTGCCTCCGAAAACCGGCAAAACCGCTGAAAAGCGGCGACGCAAAGCTACGAGACTACAGCGACGCTCCCGCGCCGTCATGTCAGTCGAGCCACCGAAGAGGAGCCTCATGAACGTTTCGCGTTTGGCATTCAGCTCTTACCTGTTGCTCGCCGCCTCGGCGGTGATTGCCCTTCCGTCAACCGCGGATGCGCAGCTGTACGCGCGCACCGGTCGGGCGAGCTCGAATGCTGTCGCGAACCGGGCTGATTCGATCCTGGCTGCCCCGATCTCGGGCGGTTCCTCTGAGGCGGACAGCGCCGACGTGCCCAGCAAGAGAGAGACTCCCGCGACGGGTGAAAAAGGCGCTGGCCTGAGCGGTAAAGTCTTTGCCCGCTTCGTGATGCCGGAAGACTGGATATCCCTGGCTTCGCTTCCGGGCAGCGGAGTTTCGACCTCCGCGCTCCATGGCGCCCCTGTCACCACCGCGAGCACCGTGTTCACGATGCGCTCGTTTGGACAGAAGGTTCGCGCCTGGCTGAACGGCTACCGCCTCGGATACTGGCCGGCGGAAAAAGGCCGCCTCAGATCCGAAGCCTACAAGAATCCAGACGGCTTCATCGAAGTGACGCCGGACAACGAAGACACCCGCGTCTCGGAGCACTTCCGCCTCCGCGATTTCGTCTCGCACGACCAGAAAGAGGTGTGGCCGAAGTACGTCGTGCTCCGTGAGCCGCTCCTGGACAAGCTCGAGCTGGTCATCGAAGACCTCAACGACCACGGTGTCAACGCGGAGGGTATGCGGATTCGGTCAGGCTTCCGGACGCCAGCCCATAATTTCGCCGTTCGCGGCGAGGGCAGCGCCCGCGATAGCCGCCACCAGTTCGGCGACGCGGCCGACGTCTTCATCGACCAGGAAGGGAACGGCAAAATGTCCGACCTCAACGGCGACGGTAAGGTCAACTTCGCGGACGTGAAGATGATCCTGGATGCGGTTGAGCGCGTCGAAGCCCGCTACCCGGAGCTGGTCGGTGGAACCGGCCTGTATGCGTACTCGGGCCGCAGCGGTCCCTTCGCCCACATCGATGTGCGTGGCACCCGCGCCCGCTGGGTTCGCGGCATCTACAAAGGTCGCTCGCGCCGCGTCGTGAAATCGCGCAAGGCGACGCCCGCGAAGTCGTCAGTCGCCAAGACCGCCTCGACCGCGCGCGCAAAAGCGCCAGCAGCGCAGGAATAAACACCGCGCCGCTGACGCTGTACAAATTACGTCAGCTGTCCTCGATAACTGCTTGTCCTACCTGCCTATCCAGTAAGTCGCCTTGATCTGGAAGACGTTGGTCGGCTGATCGCGATAGAGCAGCGATCTGTCTCTCCAAAAATCGAAATTCCCGAACTGGTCGAACCCGTCTCGCTCCTGGGTCCAGACGAAGTAGAGCGTCGATCCCGGCCGGTATTCCCAGCGCAGGACACTCGTTCCGCGCAGCGATCGGATGTTGAAGTCCGGGTTGGAAAAGCTCAAAGGAGCTGCCGCACCCCCGGCACCATCGGGGTCAATGGTATAAGTCAGGGTTCCGTCCGCTGGATCCGTGCTCTGCGTCACGGTGCTTCCATTGTCGCGCCCGAACAGGAACATGCGCCGCGACTTCACCTCGGCGAACTCCTTGAAATTCGTGTAGTGGCCGCTCGACAGAAATGGCTGGGCGTACAACTCGAGCGATAGCGTCGGGGTAAAGGTCATGTTGAACCTTGTATCCAGCGACAGCGTGGTTTGGTCCAGTTTGCCGAACACGTACCGGTGGCCGGCCCATTCGGGAGCCATCGTCGCATCCGCAAAGCCACCAACGTATTGCTGGGCGGTGTGATCAATGTCCAGCGAGGGTGAAAAGCTCAAAAGCACCCGCGAGGAGGGCTTATAGGTCACGCGCGGCGCGATGAAGGTGCGGCCGCCCTCATCGTTGTCGACCGGGAAGATGTATTGGTAGGTCAGATTGCCGACGACCTTCTTCCGCGAATCCGTTCCATAATCGGTCGACAGCATGTTGTAGCCGTAATGGATCGTCGTCGGTCCGCCGCGCGTCAGGCGCTCGTCATAGTAGCTCGGGTGCATAATGACAAACCCGCTCCACTGCATGTAATTCTTGAATGTCACCTGCATCCAGGCGTGATAGTCGATCTCGTTCCGATCGCCGTCGTAGTTGTGCTGCTGCTGCGCGCCCCAGATCGTGTAGAGGTTGCGGTACCATGGTCCGGGCGTTGTCCACTGCCTGAAGACGTTGAACAACATGTACTTATAGTCCGCCCGGTTGGTTACTCCGACGTCGTTGGTCTCGTAGCCGGGGCTTCTCCAATTCTGAGTTGCCTCCCAAAGCCAGTCGCCGGTCTCCTTGGCGACGCGCGCGTAAAACCCATACCCGTAAAGGCTGCGACGGGTTGGATCCAGGACCGTGGAAAAGAGCCCGTCGCTGGTGGCCGTTCGCCCGGGCCGTTGATAGTAGCGCGAGCTTGCGAACTGGGCGCTGCGAATGGCAGCGGTGTCGCCACCAATATGAGTCAGCGCTGTCTGGATGTTGAAGGAGTAGGCGCGATTCGCCCAGTGGTGGTCGAGGTCGAGTCCCACTGCCTGGGCGTTTGAGCGCAGCGTCGTTACCTGATCCGGATTGCTGAGATTTCGATTGACGAGCGTTGTGATCGAGCCGAGCCGCGTGTTCCCACCGTTAAAGTCTTTCTTGAAGCGACCGATGAAATAGTTAGTCAGGGGTTCAACTTCCAGCTTCTCGTCGACCGTCGATCCGATGGGTCTGAAGATGGCGTTTTCTCTGGCGGTCAATGCGTCCATGACGCCGACGCCGATCCCGCCTCCGGTGCGGCCGGTAAGCTTTCCGGCGCCAAGAATCGTGGTGGCGTCGGCAACGTCCATGTAGTCCGACTCGTTCGACACCATTCCCGAAAGCTGTGGCGACCGGCCGATGCGCCGGGTGTAGATCAGGTTCATGCTCGAGACGTTGCTGCAGAAGTAGCAGCTGAAGCCACCAGTCGAGAAATACTGGGAGTTTGATATGAAGAAGGGGCGCTTCTCCTGGAAAGTCGTCTCGAAGACCGAGAGGTTTACAACCGCGGGGTCGACTTCCACCTGCCCGAAGTCGGGATTGACCGTCGCGTCGAGGGTCAGGTTGGACGTCAGGTTGACCTTCAGATCCCCACCGGCTCGGTAAAGCATCTCGTTGGATGAGTGATACGGGTCTCCGGCTGGCGGATGGTCCAGGGTGCTGCGCGTTGTCACATACGGCACGATCTCCATTTGGCGGGGCTGCGTCGCAACCTTGATCCCTTCGAGTGTGCCGAAGTAGGGCGGTCCGCCGGACTCGTTGCTCCGCCAGAATGCCCACATGTCCTGCTCAGCGCGCCGGTTGGTCTCGCGCCAGATCTGCATTCCCCAGATCTGATCGGATTGGCGAGAGAAGCGGAGCTGGGAGTATGGAATTCTGAATTCAGCGGTCCAGCCGAGCGAGTCGATGTTGGTCGCTCCTTCCCAGACCGGATCGTAGGATGGGTCTCCGTTCTGATGGTCGCCCTTCACGCCACTAGGATTGAGCTCGAACCAGGTTCGACTGTTTTTGTCCCGAAAAGTGTCGAAGACGAAGGCGATACGGTCTGAGGTCAGGTTGTTATCGCCATTCATGACCTGGTCACGGCGGGCGAGGGCTGAACGCACCCCCTTCGCGCCCAGGGAATCGAACATTCGGGCGCCGATGTACAGCGCCGCCCCATCATATAGGATGCGAATCTCGGTTTTTTGGCTTGGGGCTTTGCCCTCGTCCGGCGTGGACTGCACAAGATCCGTTATTGGCGTGGCGGCGTTCCACGCGGCTTCGTCGATCTTCCCGTCGATGTTGATCTGACCTTCACGCGGTGCCGCCTGGGCGACAGGACGCGGATCGTTCTGGGATCTGGTTGTCGTCTGGGCCTGTGCGATGGCGGGAATGGCAGCAATCGCCAACGCGAATGAAGCGACTGACCTGCTAACGGGCATGTTGGACTCCTACGGGTGGTTTCAGATGGGAAGCGTCCGAGACGGCAGCCAACCGCATTCGTTCCTTAGACCGTACTTCGGCGCAAAGGGTTTGGAATGCGTGCTTGCTGAAACGGTCCCACGACGGTAGCCCGGCCGTCGCTATTTTGTTCGACCTACGGTATTAGAGTCCCGAATGTGTCATTCAGTTTACCGGAGACCAAAGATTGAGAGTAATTGCCACGGTTGGACTGATCCTGCTCACCTTCAAGTCGGCCCAATCCCAGCAGTCGGATAGACCACGCTCCGTACCGCCTGAGGTTGGAGAATCGCACCTTCGCCATATCCGTCAGCTCACCAACGGCGGGGAAAACGCCGAGGCGTATTTCAGCGGTGATGGAAAGCGGTTGATCTTCCAGAGCACGCGCGACGGGCGAACTTGCGATCAGCAGTATGTCATGAAGATCGACGGCTCCAACGTTCGTCGCGTCTCAAATGGTCGCGGCAAAACGACTTGCGGCTATTTCATGCACGGTGATCGTCGAATCTTTTTTGCATCCAGTCACGCGCTGGAGGATACCTGCCCCCCGCGTCCGGATCCCTCGAAGGGTTACGTCTGGCGCCTCGACCCGTTCGACATCTACACGGCCAAAGCGGACGGTTCAGATCCCAAGCGCCTCACACAGTTTGACGTGTATACCGCCGAGGGCATTCTTTCCCCCGACGGCAAGAAGATCGTGTTCACGTCCCTGAAGGATGGGGACCTCGACATCTATGTCATGAACGCGGACGGCACCAACGTTCGCCAGCTCACCCGCCAGCTCGGTTATGACGGAGGCGCCTGGTGGTCGCCGGACGGTAAGAGAATTGTGTATCGCGCCAATCATCCCCAGACGCCTGAAGAGATCGCCGCCTACAAGGATCTGCTCGCCCAAAGGCTGGTCAGGCCGAACAAGATGGATTTGTGGATCATGAACGCGGACGGGAGCGACCAACGCCAGATCACCCATCTCGGGGCGGCGAGCTTCGGTCCGTCGTGGACGCCCGATGGGAAGCGCATCATCTTCTCGTCGAACCACCACACCAATCCCCGCCTCGGAAACTTTGACCTCTTTCTGATCAATCCGGATGGGTCGGGACTCGAGCAGGTGACCACGGCTTCGACGTTCGACGGCTTTCCGATGTTCAGCCCAAATGGGAAAAAGCTGGTGTGGGCGTCAAACCGTCACGACGCCAATCCACATGAAACCAACATCTTCATCGCCGACTGGGTGAACTAGCTGTCGCGAATGCCGATTTGGGCGAGGTGATGCTTCAAATGTCCGACGTAATCGCTCATGAAATAGTCGAGCGTCGCCGGTTCATCACGAGGAATTGGCTGCCACGCAAGTTTGTCGAGATTGTGTTGTGCCCGTTTGCGAAGACGCTCGTCATTAGGCGCAGCTTGCATGACGCGTGCGATGTGCAGGTTGAAATTTCGCCAAAGGGCGATGAGTTCATCCCACGGCGCGTCGCGATATTGCTGCAAAGAAACCCAGGCATCCTGCTCGTAACCATCAAAGACCAGATCTTCCTTAAACTGTGCGCGAACGAACCGCTGATGGTTATTGGAAGCCGAATCGATCAGATGCCCGATCACCTCGCGTGGACACCATTTCCCCGGCTGCGGACTTCGGCGCGATTCCTCGTCGCTCATCCGCTCCAGAAGGGGCGTGGCCCGATCGATTGCTTCGCGCAACTCCGCAACGTACTCCTGCAACGCCACTAACCCCCTGAACGACCCGGTCCGGGAACTGGATATTCCGTGAGACGACCCTTTAGACTATTCTGGGGTACGGCTCCAGGCGATTCAACCCGGCTGAAACTTATCTACTGTCAATAATGAAACGTCTTGCATTGCTCGTTTGTCTGGTCCTTGGACTCGCCGCCGCAACGGCCGCGCGCTCCCAGCAGCCAGCCAACGTGCCCGACAAGGTGAAGGCGTCCGCCGACACCGTGGAGTTCAAGCCCTCACCCGAGCTTCAGAAGTCACTCGAGGATCTCGCCGCGGCCGTTCAGGCGCTGGCGCTGCGGATTGCGTCCGATCCTGAAGTGAAGGCCGCCGCCATGCACGTCGCGTCCGGCGCTGTGAATACTGCCCAGCAGGTCATCGCCGAGCAGTCCGTTCACATCCAGGAAGCGCTCAAGACGGCTGCGGAGCGGATTTCCGCGTCGCAATCTGCCGAGCACCAGAAGGTAAAGAAGCAGTAGCAGGCTTACCCTCCTCGGCGCGGATTTCAGGTCGGATTGACTGAGCGGGCGAGGGTAGCGCGAGATGCCTTAACAGGGGCGATCCTCGGAACTCTCTGCGCCGTTGCCGCGCACCTGCTCGGCGTGCAGCAGCTCCTTCGCCGGCCAGATCTCAGCCTGTACGTACCAACTGCAATCGTTGGAGCAATACTGGGAGTGACGCGTCTGCGCTCACTCCTTTGGTTTTTGGGAGGCACTCTCGCCCTCCTTTGCATCCTCGTCGCCTACACCCCCCTCGCGGCCCACAACGCCAGAGACTTTGTCCGGCGCGACCGAATGCCGAGTAACGTCGACGCCGTGGCGGTATTGTCCGCGGGGTTCACCTCGGACGGCCTGATGCGGTCGGAGACGCTCGACCGGCTATTGAGCGGAATCGCTCTAGCGAATAGAGGGGTGACCCC
>Ga0207708_10001717_pt1 | contig 16217 bp, 16 predicted proteins | sample KBSK5101metaG_FD_184340 | JGI IMG/M metagenome (GOLD analysis project Ga0207708, IMG submission 184340) | Corn, switchgrass and miscanthus rhizosphere microbial communities from Kellogg Biological Station, Michigan, USA - KBS K5-10-1 metaG... | ecosystem: Host-associated > Plants > Roots >...
GAGTCCACCGACTCCGATTTCGACCGCGAGAAGCTGCAGGAGCGGCTGGCCAAGCTGGCCGGCGGCGTCGCGGTGGTCAAGGTTGGCGCTGCCACCGAGACCGAGATGAAGGAGAAGAAGCACCGCGTCGAGGACGCCCTCCAGGCGACCCGCGCGGCGCTCGAGGAGGGCATCGTGCCCGGGGGCGGCGTGGCACTGCTGCACGCCATCAAGGCCGTCGAGGCCGAGAAGCTCGAGGGCGACGAGAAGACGGGTGCTCGGATCGTCGAGCGCGCGCTTCAGGAGCCGCTTCGCCAGCTGGCAGAGAACGCCGGCCTGGAAGGCTCCGTCGTCGTGAACGACGTCCGCGGCGCCAAGGCCGGGTTCGGCCTGAACGTCGACTCGGGCGAGATCGTCGACATGGTGAAGGCCGGCATCATCGACCCCGCCATGGTCACGCGGTCTGCGCTTCAGAACGCCGCATCCATCGCCAAGAACATCCTCACCACCGAGGCTGTCGTGGCGGAGGCCCCGGAGAAGCAGGCTGCTGCTCCGATGGGCGGCGGCATGCCCGACATGATGTAACCGTCACGGGAACCACGATCGTTCGGTGCGAGGCCCGGGGCACAGCCCCGGGCCTCAGCCGTTAACGTGAAAAATCGGGGTCAGACCCCAATTTTTCAGCCGATGCCGTTCTTGCCGACGTCGTCGATGAAGGCGACCAGGAGCTGGACGCAGCCCTCCACGTCCTCCAGGTGGACGCAGCCCACGGCGGAGTGGATGTAGCGCGACGGGACGGAGATGCAGCCGCTCAGGACGCCCGAGTTGGCGATGCCCCAGGCGTCGGTCGCGCCGCCCATCAGCACCTCGCGCTGGTACGCGACCCCGGCGGCGTCGGCGGCCCGCTCGAGCTGGTCGGTCAGGTGGCGCGGAACGGCGCTTCCGTAGCCGGCGTCGGGCGCCCAGTCGAAGTACTTGATCGCCGGGCCCTTGCCCAGCGAGATCGGAAGCCGCGAGAACTCGATGCCGGGCGTGTCGCCGCACAACGTGACGTCGATCGCGATGCCCACGTCCGGTCTGACGCGCGCGGCTGCCGGGCCGGCGCCGCGGATGCCGAGCTCCTCCTGCACCGCCGCGACGCCCACCACGGTCGCCGCCGGCGAGTCGCCCAGCCGCCGCATCGCCTCGATCATGACCGCGCAGCCGGCGCGGTCGTCGACCGCCTTGCCGGAGAACACCTTCGTGCCGTTCAGGGCCAGACCGGTCCGCGCGAACGTCGCCAGGTCGCCGACCCGCACGCCCAGGGCCTCGGTCTCGGCCCGGCTGGTCGTCCCGACGTCGACGTGGAGCTGATCCATCGGGATCGCCTGCTTCGCCTCGTCCGGCGGCAGCACGTGGGCCGGCTTCGCGCCGGTGATGCCGGCGACGGCGCCCTTCGTGCCGTGGATCGCGAGGTCCTGGTCGATGACCATTCGCGGGTCGTGGTAGCCGACCGGCGCGATGCGGACGAACCCCTCGTCCTCGATGTGCTGGACGATGAACCCGAGCTCGTCCATGTGCGCGCAGAGCATCACCGTCGGCGCACCGTCGCCGCCGCGCCGCGTGAAGAAGTGGTTCCCGAGCGCGTCGGTGTCGTGCTCGTCGTAGTGGCCGTCGAGCTCGCGGGTGACGACGTCGGCGACGAGGCGCTCGTCCCCGGAGACGCCGACGGCGGCGTCGAGGGCGGCGAGCAGGTCGAGCATCCTGTCTGACACTGAAACCTCCTGAAGGGGGCCACAGCCTACAGTGCCGCCGATGCGGCTCGACCTTCCACCCGCGCCCTACGACTTCCACCGCTCGACGTTCCGGTACCGGACATTCGGCGACGACGTGGCGAGCGTCTGGCGCGACGGCGGGCTCTATCGCGTGCTCGGCTCCGGCCTCGTCGTGCGCGTCTCCGCCGACGGCGTCACGGCGTCGGCCGAGCCGGCCGCGGCCGACCACGCCGAGCTCCTCCACATCCTCGGCACGGGGTTCGACCTGGAGTCGTTCGCCGCGGCGTACCCGGACATCTACGCCCGCGCGCCCGGCTTTCGGCCGCCGCTCTCGGCCGACCCGTTCGAGTCGCTCGTCATCGCCGTGACCGCCCAGCAGATCTCGCTGCGCGCCGCCTGCGCGATCCGAAACCGGTTCGTGCAGCGGTTCGGCGTTCGGCACGAGCTGGACGGCGTCGAGGTGTGGGCGTTCCCGCGCCAGGAGGCCGTCGCCGGCGCCGATCTCGAGGGCGTCGGCCTCTCGCGCGCCAAGATCCGCTCGATTGCCGCCCTCGCCGAGGCCGACCTCGACCTGTCTGGGATGACCGATCTCGAGCTCCGCGCCCACCTCACCGAGCTCCCCGGGATCGGCGGCTGGACGGTCGACTGGTTCCTGGCCCGCACGCTCGGCCGGCCGGACGCCTTTGCGCCGGGCGACCTCGGCGTCCGCAAGGCGGTCGCCCGCTGGTTCTCCGACGACCCCATCTGGCCGGAGGCGCGCGTCCGCGAGGCATGCCTCACGTTCGGCGAGCACGCGAACCTCGCCGTGCACTACCTGCTCGTGCCGCCGGACTAACCGGCCGCGACCCAGCCGCCCTCGACGTGGAGCACCTGGCCGCTGATGTAGCCGGCGCCGTCCGATGCGAGGAAGAGCACCGTCTCGGCGATCTCACGCGGGTCGCCGAACCGCTTGAGCGGGTTCATGGCCTTCGCCTCCTCGATGTGCTCCGGGGCCACGCCCCACCCCTCTTCCCAGTTCCCCGAGATCGGGCCGGGCGCGAGGGCGTTCACGCGGATCTCCGGGCCGATGTCCCGCGCGAGCGACGTCGTGAACCCGCGAATCGCCCCCTTCGCGGCGCAGTACGTGACCGGCACCCAGTTGATGGCGTTCTCGGGAGTGACGCCGTTGCCGTACGTGCTCGAGAAGTTGACGATCGCGCCGTGGCCGTGGCGGCGCATGAACGGGATCACCGCGTGGCACATGCGCATCGTGCCGATCACGTCCACCATGAGGAGCGCGGTGGCCGCGTCGGCGCTCATCTCCTCGAACCGGACGGTGTCCGCCTCGTCGATCCGCCCGGCCGTGTTCACGAGCACGTCGATGCGGCCGTAGGTGTCCTCGGCCTGGGCGACGAAGCGGTCGACCGACGCCTGGTCGGTGACGTCGAGCTGGGCGGCCACGGCCGCACCGCCCGCGGCCACGATGCCGGCCACCACCGCCTCGGCCGCCTCCCGCGAGCTGCGGTAGCCGACGACGACCGATGCGCCCTCGCGGCCGAACCCTTCCGCGACGGCGCCACCCAGCGTCCCACCGGCGCCGGTGACGAGCGCCACCCGGCCTGAGAACCGCCGGCCGTCGTTCCACATCGGTTCCACGAGCACCCTCCTGTTCGCGAGGCTCGGCATCCTCTCAAGCCCGCCGTTACGGCGCCGTCACGGCGTGAGCCCCTGCTCGTGCCGGACGGCGAGCCCCGCTAGCGGCGCGGCAGCCGTCGATTCCAGAATCCGCCGGGCCCCGGTGTCGCGTTGGTGCCCTCGCGCAAGGCGTCGAGATCGGTACGCATCGCGTCCTGCAGTCCGCGGCGCGCTGTGGTCCACGCTCGGTGGTGGTCCTTCCAAGCGTCTGTGAAGGCATGTTCCCAACTGTCGTGCCCGCCCTCGCCCTTCTTCGCTTCGATGATGACGTTGTCGATCACACGCATCATCTCCCTGGCGCGGTCCCGTACGGCGGATGGGGCACCCAGATCGAGGTTCACGAAGTGGTTCATCAAGCCTCGTTCGTACTCGTCATAGACCTCCGTCTTGCTCGTCAGCCGTCCGGAGTCCACGTACAGGTAGAACCGTCGTGCGGTGGCGAGAAAGTCAAAGTAGAGCTTCTCGAGGCGTACGAGGCGTTCGTACTCCCGCTCTTTCGCGGGGCCTGCCGCCGCGGTCTCGAGCTCCCGCATCCTGGTGCTGTATTGCAGCCGCGCGCCGAAGTAGCCGACAAGCCCGGTGATCAACGCCGTGGCGATCGTCGTCCAGTTCGCGCCGCTCATGACCGCTGCTCCCCTCGCGCCTGCCCATCTCCACTCAGGGCGCCGCCCGTTTCGCAACCCTACTCCTCCAGCGCATACGTGCGACGGGCTACGGCGTGAACGTGTGCGCGCTGTACGTGATCATCACCAGCGCGGCCAGGAGCATCGGGAAGGAGGTCTTGACCAGCGTGTCGACGCGCCCGTCCTCGCCGAGGTCGGCCAGCGCCCAGAAGAGCGGGAACGCGACCATGCCGAACCTGCCGATCGAGACGAGCAGCCCGCCCGTCGTCGGAAGCAGGATGAGGAGCGCCGCGAAGATCAGGTACTCGCCCGGGATCCGCATCCGCCAGGCCTGGTAGAAGAGCCCGCACCACAGGACGGTGAAGCTCATGTGGACGAGGAAGCGCAGGTGGCCGCCCTCGATCACGTCGTGCCACAGCGTGTAGCCGAAGACGTACGGCAGCACGCCGACGCCCCGCTCCCAGCCGCGTTCCTGGGCGTGGACGTTCGCGAGGACGTCGCCGGTGCGCCACCCGAGGTACGCGAAGAACGCCAGCTCGGCGAGCGGCAGCAGGAGCAGCGGGAGGTAGGGCCGCACCCGCAGGCCGTGGCGGCGGTACGTCCGCCAGGCGAGCGCGGGCAGGAGCGCGATCCCGACGGGCCGCGCCAGCACCGCGAGCGCGCCGACCGCGGCACCCTCCCACTGGCGGCCGTACCAGGTGAAGGCGAACGCCCCCAGTGCGAGCAGCAGGAAGAGGCTCTCGGCGTACGGCAGCGAGAACACGAACGCGAGCGGGAAGATCGAGAGGTAGAGCACCGTGCGCCGCGCCATCGCCTCGTCGTAGCGCCCCAGCGTGATCCGGTAGAGCAGGCACAGCGCCGCGCCGAAGAGCACCGTCGAGAGCAGGCTGCCCCAGAGCTCCATCGGCCCGGGCAGGATCGAGAGCGGGCGCCAGAGCAGCGGGTAGAGCGGGAAGAACGCCGCCGAGTTCCCGTGCCCGATGGCCGGGTCGTAGCCGTGGTCGGCGATCCACCGGTACCAGACGACGTCCCACTGCCCGAGCGCCCCGAAGAGCCCGTGCCAGGAGACGCCCGACTCGCGCGGGATGCGGCTCGTCCACGACGCCGCCGCGATCAGGAGGTAGACCGCGACCCGGCTGAGCGCGAAGACCGTGAGCGGATAGCGGTACGTGGCGAGCCACCCCTCCCTCGCCGGCTCCGGGCTGCCCGCCGGCGCGGCCGGCGGCTCGACCGCAGTGTCGGTCACTCCGGCCATCCCCGCCAGCGCCAGAAGCGCAGGACGCCGTAGAAGGCGCCGACCGCGTAGCAGAACCCGATCAGGAGGTCGACGACGTAGTGGTTTCCGGTGTAGACGACGGCGATGCTCTGGATGATCGGGTATGCGGCGGCCGGGACGATCGCCCACCACCGCCAGCGCGTGCGCCAGGCCAGGGTCGCGATGAAGAGGAAGATGAGCAGCGAGTACCCGCCGTGGAGCGACGGCACCGCGGCGTACGGGTTGCCGTCGAGCAGCCGATAGACCGGGCCCGAGTCGGTCGGCAGCGGCGACGTGGCCGCCTGGACGCCGGCCGGGTTGGCGAGAAACGGGATGAGGCCGTGCTCAGAGGCGGCCCACGGCGGTGCGGCGGGGAAGAGCCAGAACGTCAGCGCGCCGGCGTACGAGAGGACGAGCAGCGTCGCCGCGAACCGGTAGAAGAGCGCCCGCCGCTTGAGCCAGAGCGCGAACGCCAGCGTGGGCGGCACGATGAAGTGGATCCGCGTCATCGCGCTCAGGAACTCGTCGTACCAGTGCAGGCTCCCGGTCCACAGCCAGTCCTGGAGCTCGACCGAGGGGACGTGGCCGAGGAAGAGCGCCTTCTCGGCGTCGAGCTGCGGCGCGTAGAAGGGATGCGGGTGCAGCGTGTGGGCGATTCCGCGACACTCCTCGTACAGCACGATCAGCACGACGAAGGGGACGAAATCGAGCAGAAACCGGCGACCGCGGCCGAGGACGAGCGCGGGGGCGAGGAGGACGAGGACGTAGCGGTCGGGCGTGAGCGAGAGCCCGAACGTCAGCACCTGGGCGAGCAGGGCGATCCCGAACGCGACGGCCGCGAGGGCCGCCGTCCTCCCGTCGATGCCGGTGCGTGGCGGGCCCCAGCGGCCGCCGTCGCCGCCGCCGGGCTCCTGGCCGTCGCGCTGCGCGCCCCGTTCTTCGGCGCGCCGCTCACCGCCGACGAGGGCGGCTACGGCGAGGTCGCCCGTCTCTGGAGCCACGGCGCCACCCTCTATCGCGACGCGTGGGTCGACCGCCCGCAGGGCCTCGAGCTCGTGTTTCGGGCGGTCCTTCATGTCGACGGCGGCTCTGCCACGGCGATGCGGGCGCTGGCGGCGGTCGTGGCGGCAGGAGTGGCAGCGCTGACCATGGCGGTCACCGCCAGGGTGGCGGGGAGGATAGCGGCCGTCGGTGCGGGCCTGCTGGTCGCAACCGCCGGTGCCTCGCCGTTCATCGAGTCGTTCACGCTGTCGGGCGAGCTGCTCGCGTCGCTCCTGGCATGTGCGTCGATGCTCGCGTTCGTCACGTACCTGCGCAACGGGCGGCGGGAGTGGCTCGTCGTGGCGGGCCTTCTCACCGGCTGCGCGGTCATGCTGAAGCAGTCCGGGTTCGACGCCGGGGCGGCCGCGGCGGTCTACCTGCTCCTCACCCGCCGCCGGGCCGGGCTGGCGCCGGTCGCCGTGCTCGTCGGGTCGGCACTGGTTCCCGTGGCGATCGGCGCCGTGGCCGCCACGAGCCTCTCGGACTGGTGGTACGCGCTCGTCACCTACCGCGGGCAGGCCGACTCCATCGTGACCGGGTCGGTCTCGGCCCGGCTCGACATGGCCCGCGACTCGCTGCCCGCCGCGCTCAAGGCGCTCGGCCCGATGCTCGTCCTCGCCCTCCCGGGCCTTCGCCGCTCGCCGCTCCTTGGCCGGATCTGGGTCGCGGTCGCGGCGCTCTGCGTGATCGGCGGCGGCAACTTCCACGCCCACTACTACCAGCAGCTCGTGCCGCCTCTCGGGCTCATGGCGGGCGTGGGCGTCGCCGCGATCTGGGAGGCGCGCTCGCGCGCGTGGGCCGCCGCCGCGGGTGCCGCCGCCGCCGTCGCGCTCGCCTTCACCGCGCCGCTCTGGTTCGACTCGCCGGCCGCGCAGGCCCGCGCCGTCTTCCCGAACGACCCCCACCTCCTGAGCGACGGGGCGGTCGTCCGCTACGTGCGCTCCCACACGGAGCCCGGGCAGCGGATCTTCGTGCTCTGGGCCGCGGCCAACGTCTACTACCTGGCCGACCGCGACCCGGCGGTGCGCTACATGTGGTACCGCAACATCCAGGCCATCCCGGGCGCGCTGGACGAGGCCCGGGCCGCGCTCCGGAGCTCCGACCCGCCGGCGCTCGTCGTCGTCGAGAACCTGCCGGCCGGGATCGACCGGAGCGGCGAGACCGGGCGTATCCTCCAGGATCGCTACCGCCGCGTGGCCGTCGTCTCGGGCGTCCCGATCTACGCGCCGCGGCATTGAGGGAGACCATGACCACGCTCGAGAACCGGCCGAACACCGCGCTCCTCGTCATCGACGTCCAGGAGAACGCCCTCGCGCGAGCGCACGAGCGCGAGGCGGTGATCGCCAACGTCGGCAGCCTCGTCGAGCGGGCGCGGCGGGAGGGGGTGCCCGTGGTCTGGGTGCAGCACTGCGACGAGCATCTGGCGCGGGAGAGCGACGGGTGGCAGATCGTGTCCGAGCTGACTCCGGATGAGGCGGAGCCGCTGGTCGAGAAGCACCACGGCGACTCCTTCGAGGGCACCACGCTCGAGACCGTGCTGTCCGACCTCGGCGTCGGCCGGCTGGTCGTGGTCGGCGCGCAGACCGACTGGTGCGTCCGCTCGACGCTGCACGGCGCCTTCGCCAGGGGGTACGACGCGACCCTCGTCGGCGATGCCCACACGACCGAGGATCAGACCGAATGGGGGGCGCCGCCGCCGGACCTGGTCATCGCGCACACGAACCTGTACTGGGCCCACCAGACGGCCCCGGGGCGCACCGCCGGCACCGTCGACTCGAAGGACGTCGACTTCTACGCGCCGCGCTGAACGATCGCAGTGACGAGGCGGGCCGCCAGGTCGATCCGCGGCTCGAGCGTCGCGGTCTCGATCCACTCGGCCGGCGTGTGGTCGTCGCCGCCCACCGGGCCGAGCCCGTCGATCGTGGGGATGCCCTCGTCGCCCGTCCAGCAGCCGTCGGAGACGCCGCCGGAGTGCTGCTCGCCGATCTCGAGGCCGAGCTCGCGTGCGAGCGAGCGCGCCAGGTCGACGAGCCACGGCGTGCGCGGCATCGGCGGCCAGGTGCCGCGGTCCTCGATCTCGCCCGTCACGCCGTCGTAGGCCCCGTCGCGGCCGAGCTCGGCGAGCGCGAAGACCAGGTCCTCGGGGACGCTCGAGCGGATGTCGAGCGTCGCCCGCGCCTCGCCGGGGACGGTGTTGGCCGAGTCTCCGCCCTGCACCGTCGTTACGACCGACGTCATCTCGGGCCGTCCGGCGGAGAGCCCCTCGATCCGCACGATCTCATGCGCCAGGGCCGAGACGGCGCTTCGCCCGCGGTGGGTGTCGGCTCCGGCGTGCGCGGGCCGGCCGTGGAGGTAGAGCGTGCGCCAGATCGCGCCCTTGCGCTCCGACACGAGATCGCCGTTCTCGCGGGCGCACTCGAAGACGAGCGCCGCCGCGGCGCCGGCCGCCTCGGCGCAGACCGCGGGCGCCCGAAGCCGGGTCTCCTCGTCGGCGCACACGAGCAGGCGCGCCTCCGAGAACGGCCGGCTCGGCGCGGCGGCCAGCCGCTCCATCGCCGCCGCCGCCAGAAGCACGCCGCCCTTCATGTCGGCCACGCCCGGGCCGAAGCAGCGGTCGCCCTCGCGCCGGAACGGCCGCCGCGCCGCTTCGCCCAGCGGGAAGACCGTGTCGGTGTGGCCGAGGAGCGCCACCATCGGGCCGCCGTCGCCCGGGAGCGTGACGACCATGCTGCGCGCCGGCCCGTCCGGCTCGCGCACCCAGCGGCTGGTGCAGCCGGCCGGCGCGAGCCACTCCGCGACGCGCTCGGCGATCCACTCCTGCTCGGTGCCGTCGGACGGCGAGTCGTGGTTCACGAGCTCCTCGAGCCGGGAGCAGAAGCGGTCGACGACCTCGGCGCGCGTCATCGGCGTAGTCTGCCGCCTCCCGGAGCGCCGCGGTGCGGTTGTACGCTGCGGTCATGACCGTCGTTCCCGACCGCGCACTCGTCCGGATGACCGGCCCCGACGCCGTCGCCCACCTCCAGAGCATGGTCTCGAACGACGTCGAGGCGATCCCTGCCGGCGGCGGCGCATATGCGCTCCTGCTGACTCCCAAGGCCCGGGTGATCGCCGACCTCGAGGTGTTCAACACGGGCGGCGAGCTCGTCCTGGCCTGCTCGCCCGAGGTGCGCGACGACCTGGTCGACGTCCTCGTGCGGGCGCGCTTTCGCAAGAAGGTCGAGCTCGAGCCCGCGGCCGGCGCCGTCGTCTGGGGCGAGGCCGACGGCGCGCTCGCGACGCTCGAGACCCCGATCGGGCCCTACCGGCTCGTGGCACAGGCGCCGGGCGGAAACGGCGCCGGTGACTGGGAGGTGGCCCGGATCGAGGCCGGGATCCCGCGGTTCGGGCACGAGTTCGGGCCCGACACGATGCCCGCCGAGGCCGGGCTCGTCGAGCGGGCGGTGAGCTTCACGAAGGGCTGCTACCCCGGCCAGGAGCCGATCGCGCGGCTCCACTACCGCGGCCACGCCAACCGCGGCCTGCGCGGGCTCGCCTTCCGGCGCGGCCTGCCGAACGTGGGCGCGCCCGTCACCGCCGAGGATCGCGAGGTGGGCCGGGTGACGTCGGTAGCCGAGTCGCCCCGGTTCGGCGCGATCGGGCTCGCGGTCCTCCGGCGCGAGGTGGCCGACCGCCAGAAGGTCGACGCAGGCGGCGTCGCGGCGGTCGTGAAGCCGCTGCCGTTCGCCTAGGGGGCTACTGCTCCCAGGGCCCGATCTCGTACGCCTTGCCCGGCGTCCCGCCGACCGCGATCAGCGTGGTGGGCGACGCGGTCGCCTCGATCTTCCGCCTGACCCCCGGCCCCACCGACACCATGCCGCCGGCCGGGATCGTGACGGCCTCGCCGTCGAGCGTGGCCTGCACCTCGCCCGCGTGGACGAAATACAGCTCCTCTTGCCCCGACTCGCGCTCGTCGTGCTCGGGGATGAGGACGTTCCCGGCGTCCTTCGTGACGGCGTTCACGCCGAAGCTCGTGATCCCGAAGTGGTGCCGGACCGACTTCCACGTGGCCGGCCAGTCGGGCTTCACCGGCGGGATCGCGTTCACGTCCTCTGCCTTCCAGCCCGTTCCCTCAGTGGTGCTCATCGCAGCCCCTTTTCATTCACCTGCAAACTCCATGATCTGCCGGCCCCGGTCGCGGAACCCCTGCTTCAGATAGAAGTCCGGGATCCCCACCTCGTGATCGTCCGGGGTGACGCGAAGCTCGATCGACTGTATTCCACGCCGCTGGCACTCCGCCACCGCGCTTCGCAGGAGGCGCGAGCCGATCCCGCGCCCGCGCGCCGAGGGCTGCACCCAGATCTCCTCGATCTCGGCGGAGGCGCCGCCGCCGGCCGAGATGCGGATGGTCGTCGTGGCCACCGCCGACTCGCCGGCCAGGGTGAAGAAGCCGCGGCCGGGATCGTCGAGGATCGCCTCCACGTTCTGGCGCAGGTGGACCACCTCGCGGCCCTCGTGGCTGAAGAACGCCTTGAGGAGCCGGGTGATGACGTCGACGTCGTCGGAGGTCGCCAGGCGCGGCGTGGCGGCGGTCATCCGGCCACCCCGCAGTAGTCGACGGCCGCCAGCGCCAGCGCTTGCGTGCAGCTGACGAGGTCGTCCACCGGCACGTACTCGTCGATCGTGTGGCCCCACGCCAGTGAGCGGGGCCCGAAGCCGATCGACGGCGTGTCGGCGAAGCGCGTGAACGTGGCCGCATCGAACCAGGAGTCGAGCCCGCCGAGCGACGGGGGCTCGCCGGCGGCGGCGCTGGCCTTCGCCACGGCCGCGACGATCGGGTGGGCGGCGTCGACCTCGGCGGGCGGGATGTCGAGCGCCCATTCGATCGCAGGCGGGTGGAGCACGAGCCACGGGTCGGCGGCGGCCGCAGCGGCGATCCAGGCCTCGATCTCGGCCTCGACCTCGCGCCCCCAGCCGTCGTCGTCGGCGTTCCCGGGCAGGTACATCACCTCGCACGTGAGCGAGCACGACGCCGGGTAGGTCACCGCCCACTCGCCGCCTGAGATCTTGACCGGCACGATCGTGCCCGAGGACAGATGGGGGTGACGCTTGTCGGGCCGCCCCATCCACTCCTCCCGCAGGCGGCGCACCGCGTCGAGCACCACCGACATCTTCTCGATCGCGTTCACGGCGCCGCCGTCCTTCCAGTGCGGCTGGGCCATCTCGGCATGCCCCGGTCGGCCCTCGACGGTGATCGTCGGCGTGAGCGATCCCCGGCAGGCGACCCACACCTCGAAGGCCGTCGGCTCGGGCACGATGCCGGCGTCGGCGCGCACGCCGTGGCGGGCGGCGGCCAGGCCGCCGGCGCCGGAGGACTCCTCGTCGGTCACGGTGTTCACGACGACGTCGCCGGCGAGCTTCACGCCCAGCCGCGCGAGCACCTCGGCCGCGTAGACCATGCAGGCCACGCCGCCCTTCATGTCGCACGCGCCCCGGCCGTAGAGGTTGCCGTCGCGGACCTCGGCCTGGTTGGGGTCACTCGTCCAGCGCTCCCTGGGGTCGGACGGGACGACGTCGATGTGGCCGTTCAGGAGCAGGCTGCGGCCGCCCCCGGCCCCCGCGAACCGGGCCGCGAGCTGCGGCCGGCCCTCGAAGGTGAGCCCTGGCGGGATCTGGCGCGTGCCGGCGACGTCGCCCGGCTCCGGCTCCCAGATGTCGACCGTCGCCCCGGCGCGGCGCAGGCGGTCGCCGAGGTAGGCCTGCAGGTCGGCCTCGGCCCGGGCCGGGTCGCTCGGCTCCCGCGCGGTCGTGTCGAAACCGATCAGCGCCGACGTCAGCTCGACCAGCTCCTCTCGCCCGGCGGCAACCTCGTCGAGGATGCGCTGCTCCAGCGTCACGGTGGGCGATGATAGGTGACCGTTGGACGATTTCGGCGCACACGACGGTCGCGACCGGGCCCACCGCCGCGTCCGCCGCCAGCGGAGGATCGCGGTCGTCGCGCTGGCGGTCGCGCTGCTCGTCGTGGCCGGTATCGCGGCCGCCGTCGGCGTGTCCTCGCCGCCCGATCGCGGCGGCGGCTCCGGTGCCGGCGGCAGCCTCCCGCGCACCTCAACCGGCACGGTCACGACCACCACCACGCACCCGGACACGCGGCCGCACGGCACCGTCACGATCGCTGCCGTCGGCGACACGATGCTCGGGACGACGCCGACGCTGCCGGCGTCGCCGGCGACGTACCTGGCGCCGATGCGCTCGGCGCTGGCCGGCGACATCGTCTTCGGCAACCTCGAGGGGACGCTCACCTACCAGACCGCGTCGAAGTGCGGCGGGGCGCCCTCGTCGTCGTGCTTCGCGTTCCGCGCGCCCCCCGAGTTCGCCTCGGCCCTGCACGACGCGGGGTTCACGATCCTCTCGAACGCCAACAACCACTCCTTCGACTTCGGCCAGGCCGGCGAGGATCAGACCGTGCACGCCCTGCACCGGGCCGGGATCGCCCAGACCGGGCTTCCGGGCGAGATCACGATCGTCCACGCCAAGGACTTCCGGATCGCGTTCCTCGGGTTCGCCCCCTATCCCAACACCGGCCCGCTGAACGACCTGCCGGCGGCGCGTCGCCTGATCCGCCGCGCCGCCGCGAAGGCCGACCTCGTCGTGTGCGCCATCCACGCCGGGGCCGAGGGCACCGCGGCCCTCCACCTCACCGGCGGCGACGAGACCTACCTGGGCGAGGATCGCGGGAACCCGGAGGCCTTCGCCCACATGGCCGTGAAGGCGGGCGCCGACCTCGTCCTGGGATCGGGGCCGCACGTTCTGCGCGGGATGGAGGTCTTCCGGGGCCGGCTGATCGCCTACAGCCTCGGCAACTTCGCCGGCTACCACAACTTCAGCCTCGAGGGCGTGCTCGGCGAGTCGGTCGTCCTTCACGCGACGCTCGCCGCCGACGGTCGCTTCAGATCGGGCCGGCTCACGTCGGTCCGGCTGGTGGGTGCCGGGCAGCCCGTCCCCGACTCGTCCGGCGCCGCCGCGGCGCTCGTCGGGCAGCTCTCCCGCACCGACCTGGGGGCGCGTGGCGTCCGGACAGGGCCTGGCGGGATCATCCAGCGGTAGCCGCTCTCACTGACAGAGGCTGACTGCTTTACCCCGTTCGAGGCATTCCCGCCTCCCGCGCCCGTCGCTATCACGAGATGGACGCTCCTTTCGGCCCCCCGAAGAGCCTCTTGCTCCGACCACCGCCTCTCCCCCCCGGGATCGGCGGTCGTGGACGTCGCTCACCCCCTCTGAACACGAGCAAGAAAGGCTGCGGACATGATCAAGTGGAACCACCGCACTCTCCGCGTCGCCCTGGCGCTGGCCGCCATCGCGTCGTTCGTCGTGTCTTCCGGCGCCGGCGTTCGCTGGGCCAGCTAGGCACGAGCATCCACCTGGTGCTCACATAGGCGCCGGGAGCGGCCGATAAAAACTCCCGACCGCCCGTGAGCCCCCAAGCTTCATCTCCGTCCCACCCGTATCCGCCCCGGCTGCTCCGGTACGTGGTCGCCGTCATCGCGGTGACCGTCCCGGTCGCAGTCGGGGCGATTCTGCGTATCGCCTCCGCGCCGCCCCCGGCCGACGTCGTGATCGGCGTCCTTGCGTTCTCGGCTGCCGCTCTCGCGGCGGAGGCCAAGCCGGTCCCGCTCGACGAGCAGGGCCACCGGCGCGTGTCGCTGGCGTTCGTCTTCCTCCTCTCCGCCCAGGTCCTCTTCGGCTGGCAGTACGCCGTGCCGGCCGCCCTCATTGCGACCGCGGCCGTCGAGGTGGTCGAGCGCGGCGTCTCGCTCCGCGGCGCCTTCAACACGGCGACCTACGGGCTCTCGGCCTTCGCCTCGGCGCTGCCGGCGTTCCTGCTCGGCGTCGACGGCACCCGCATCGGGGCCGCCAACGCCGACACGCTCGTGGTCCTCGCCTTCTCCGGCGGCGGCGCCTACCTCGTCACGAACGTCATGCTCGTCGCCGTTGCGGTGACGCTGGCCCAGGGCGTGCCGCTGCGGCGGATGTCGCACGAGTACATGAGCCACTCGGGCCCGGCGTTCGTCATCATGGCGTTCATCTCAGCACTGGCGGTGTCGCTGTGGAAGGTGAACCCGACGCTCGAGATCCTGCTCGCCGGGCCGCTCTTCGCGCTTGCGCTCTACCAGCGCTACGCCTACCGGACCGTGCTCGCGGTGCGCGACGCCGAGACCGACGCGCTGACCACGCTCGGAAACCACCGCTCGTTCCAGACCGACCTGCGCGAGGCGCTGGCGATGGCGGCCTCGACGCGCAGCGCGGTCTCGCTCGCGCTCATCGACCTCGACGACTTCAAGAGCATCAACGACCGGTACGGCCACCCCGTCGGCGATCGCGTCCTCCAGCAGGTCTCGGAGGTGCTGCGCGAGGCGTTCGGGAGCGAGTCCGCCTACCGCATCGGCGGCGAGGAGTTCGCGCTGATCCTGTCCGACCGGCCGGGCCAGATCGCCTACGCCGACCTGGAGCGGGTGCACCACCGCCTGTGGCAGAGCACGTTCCCGCACGGCGAGCCGGTCACCGTGAGCGCCGGCATCGCCACCTATCCCGAGCATGCGGACGACCGCGACGAGCTCCTGAAGGTCGTCGATGCGTCGCTCTACTGGTCGAAGAACCACGGCAAGAACCGCTCCTGCCTCTACTCCGACTCGGTCGTGCGGATCTACACGCCCGCCGAGATCGCGAACGTCGCCGAGCGCACCGCCCGCCTGCGGGCCGCCGAGGGCCTGATCCGGGTCGTCGACGCCAAGGACACGTATGCCGGCGCCCACTCCCAGTCGGTGTCGCGGCTGGCGGAGGGGATCGCGCGGTCGATGGGGCTCGACCTCGAGACGGTGGAGCAGGTGCGGCTCGCGGGCCTCCTGCACGACCTCGGCAAGATCGCGATCCCGGACCGCATCCTCCAGAAGCCCGGCAAGCTCGACCCCGACGAGCTGCGGGTGATGCGCGAGCATCCCGAGCTCGGCTACCGGCTGCTCGAGGGGCTCGGCGTCTCGCCGGTCGACCGCTGGATCCGCCACCACCACGAGTGGTGGGACGGCTCGGGCTACCCGCTCGGCCTGGCGGGCGACGAGATCCCGCTGGGCTCGCGGATCATCCTCGTTGCCGACGCGTTCGACGCGATGACCTCCGACCGGGTCTACCGCGCCGCGGGCACGAGCGAGGCCGCGTTCGCGGAGCTGCGGCGGCGGAGCTGGACGCAGTTCGACGCGCGCGTCGTGGGCGCGCTCGAGGAGTACCTGGCGTCCGCGAGCTCCCACCTCGCGGGGCTCGAAAGCGCGGCCGGCTGATGGTCCTGCTGCTCGCTGTGGGCCTCGGCATCGCCGTGGGCTGGACGCTCGGCGGCCGGCTCTCGCACCTCGCCGACCTGCGCCTGCGGGCGGTCTGGCTCTTCTACGTGGCGATCGGTCTCCAGATCGTCGCCTTCCCGTCCGAGACGCTGCCGTGGAGCGTCGGCGATCAGCTGGCGATCGGGATGTGGCTTCTCTCCTACGGCTGCCTCGTCGTCGCCGCGGCGTGCAACCTGCGCGTGAAGGGCGCCGCGGTCGTCGGCCTCGGGATGGCGTCCAACCTGATCGCGGTGCTCGCCAACGGCGGCCATATGCCCGGCCTTCCCTCTGCGCTTCGGGCCGCCGGCCACATGTACACGGGGGCCCACAACAACGAGGTCGCCGCCAACCATCCGCACCTGGCCTGGCTGGTCGACCGCTGGGCGGTCCCGCACTGGATCCCCGGCGGCAACGTGTACTCCGTCGGCGACGTCCTGATCGCCGTCGGCGCCGTCGTCATGGTGTCAGCCGCCATGGGCGGGCGGGTGCCGTTCGCCGACCGCCTGCGGCGTCAGCAGCCGCTCGAGACCGGCCTGGCCGGCGG
>Ga0207708_10001721_pt1 | contig 16183 bp, 12 predicted proteins | sample KBSK5101metaG_FD_184340 | JGI IMG/M metagenome (GOLD analysis project Ga0207708, IMG submission 184340) | Corn, switchgrass and miscanthus rhizosphere microbial communities from Kellogg Biological Station, Michigan, USA - KBS K5-10-1 metaG... | ecosystem: Host-associated > Plants > Roots >...
TCGCTGCTGAACGTCACCACGCGGTTCACGCTCGAGGAGATCGACGGCGCGTTCGTCTACGTGAAGCGGGGCCTCGATGATTGACCTCGTGCGCGTGCTCATCGTCGACGACTCGGCCTACGTCCGCAAAGTCATCCGCCAGATGCTGTCGCGCAGCCCGTTCATCGAGGTGGTCGGCGCGGCGCGTGACGGCCGCGAAGCGCTCGAGCTGGTCGAGGAGCTGAGCCCCGACGTGATCACCTGCGACCTGATCATGCCGGAGCTCGACGGCGTCGGCTTCATCCGCCAGCAGATGGCGCGGCGGCCGATTCCGATCGTCGTCGTCAGTATCGCCAGCGAGTCGGGCGAGCTGGTGCTGTCGGCGCTCGACGCCGGCGCGGTGGATTTCATCCAGAAGCCGACCGCGCTGGCGACGGACCGGCTGCTCGAGATCAGCGACGACCTGATCGAGAAGGTCAAGGGCGCGGCGAAGGCGCGCCCGCCGGCGCCGGCAGAGATGCCGGTGGCGCCGGCCGTCCACCCGGTCGCCGGGACGCACGCCTTCGACATCGTGGTGATCGGCATCTCGACCGGGGGGCCGCAGGCGCTGAAGCTGCTGATTCCGAAGCTGCCGGCGAATTTCTCCGTGCCGATCGCGATTGTTCTGCACATGCCCGTTGGATACACTGAGCTCTACGCTCGCAAGCTGAACGAACAGGCCGCGTTGACCGTGCTCGAGGCACAGGGCGGCGAGGTCGTCGCCCCCGGCCACGTCTACATCGCGCCGGCGGGGCGGCACATGACGCTGCGGCGCAACGGCGCAAACCAGGTCGTGACCTTCCTCGATGTCCGGCCGCTCGACACGCCCTACCGACCGTCAGTCGATTCGCTCTTTCACTCGGCCGCCGACGTCTACGGGTCGCGCGTGCTGGGCATCGTGATGACCGGAATGGGATCGGACGGCCGGGAGGGCTCGGCCTGGATCAAGGCCAAAGGTGGCACCGTGCTGACCGAGTCCGAGGCGAGCTGCGTCGTGTACGGCATGCCGCGATCGATCGTGGAGGCCGGCCTGAGCGACGCGGAAGTGAGGCTGGAGCAGATGGCCGAGGCCATGCTCGAGCGGATATGACGGCGAAGATCCTGCTGGTCGACGACTCGGCCCTGGCGCGCCGCACGACGCGCCAGATCCTCGAATCCGCCGGCTACTTCGTCGTCGAGGCCGAGGACGGGCTGGCCGCGCTCGAGCGGTACTTCCTGGAGAAGCCGGATCTGGTCTTGCTGGATCTGGTGATGAAGGGCATGATGGGTCTGGACGTGCTCGACAAGCTGCATGAGATGGATCCGAAGGTCCGAGCCATCGTGCTGTCGGCGGATATCCAGGATTCTTCCCGCGAGCTGGCCGCGGCCGGCGGCGCCCGCAACTTTCTGCACAAGCCGATCGACCGGGCCAGCCTGCTGAGCGCGGTATCCGTCGTGCTCGAGGCCCCCGCCTAATGGAACTCACCGCCGTCCAGCAGGACGCGCTGGTCGAGCTGCTGAACATCGGGTTCGGCCGCGCGGCGGCGTCGCTGTCGCAGCTCACCGGCCACCGCGTGCTGCTCGACGTGCCGCAGGTCACCCTGCACCCGATCGAAGAGGTCGGCGAGGCGCTCGAGCGGGTGGTGCAGGGACACGTCGCCAGCGTGCACCAGATCTTCACCGGCCCGGTCGGCGGCGACGCGCTGCTGATCCTCGACGGATCGGGCGCGGCGATCCTGAAGGAACTGCTGACCAACGAGCCGGCGCTGCCGCTGTCGATCGACGCCTCGGCGCGCGAGGTGATCACCGAGGTCGGCAACATCCTGCTCAATGCCTGCCTCGGCACCTTCGGCAACCTGCTCAAGGTGCAGGTGTCGTTCTCCGTCCCGCACCTGAGCATCGAGCACGTCGGCGCGATCCTCGAGTCGCTGCGGGTCGCGCAGCAGGGGATCCGCTACGCCCTGGTCGTGCACGCGGCCTTCCGCCTGCGCGACACGCAGGTGACCGGTTACCTGATGATCGTCCTGAGCGTGGCCTCGCTCGATCGCCTGATCCGGGCGATCGAAGACTGGGAACACGCACAGCATTGATCATGCACGGTGCGGCTCTTCCCGACGCGCTCGGCGCTGCCGCCGCACGTTGGTTCGAGGAACTCGACGACCGCGGCGTCTTCATCACCGACGACGGCCTTGTCGTCCGGCGGTGGAACCAGTGGCTGGCGGCGCAGACCGGCCATGCCGCCGCGGATGTGGTCGGCCGGCCGCTCTTCGATCTGTATCCGGGCCTGGTCGGCCGCGGCGTCGACGCCTACTACCGCGACGCGCTCGCCGGCGAAGTGCGCATCCTCTCGGAGCGCTTCCACAAGTTCCTGCTGCCGATCACCCGCAACTTCCACGGCGCCGGCTTCACCGAGATGGCGCAGACGGCGCGGATCGAGCCGCTGCGCGACGGCCCGGTGGTGGTCGGCACGATCACGCTGCTCGAGGACGTCACCGAGCGGGTGATTGCCGAGCGCGAGCTGCGCAACCAGATTGCGGCGTCCGAGCAGGCGCGCCGGCTGGCGGAGGAAGCGTCGCAGCTGAAGGACGAGTTCCTGGCGACGCTGTCGCACGAGATCCGCACGCCGCTGAACGCGGTGATTGGCTGGACGCGGATCCTCCGTACCCAGCCGTCGGTGCGCTCGCGCGCGCACGCGCTCGAAGTGATCGAGCGCAACGCCGCGTCGCAGATGCGGCTGGTCGAGGATCTGCTCGACATGGCGCGGATTATCAGCGGCAAGCTGCGCCTGAAGATCGAACCGGTGTCGCTGGTCGACATCGCCAAGTCGGCGGTCGACGTGGTCGCGCCCGGCGCCGCTGCCAAGCAGATCCCGATCGAGCTCAAATTCGACGACGACCTGCCGGCGGTGAGCGGCGACAGCGAGCGGCTGCAGCAGGTGATCTGGAACCTGCTCGCCAACGCGGTGAAGTTCACGGAGACCGGCGGCGAGATCAGGGTCGAGATCGGCCGCGTCGGCCCGAACGTGCGCCTGAGCGTGCGCGACACCGGCCAGGGCATCCAGCCCGACTTTCTCCCCTACGTCTTCGATCGGTTCCGCCAGGCCGACGCGTCGGCGAGCCGCCGGCACGGCGGCCTCGGCCTCGGCCTCGCGCTGGTGCGGCAGATCGTCGAACTGCATGGCGGCGCGGTCGGCGCCGACAGCCGCGGCCTGAAGCAGGGCGCGCAGTTCTGGGTGACGCTGCCGGCGGCGCGTCATCTCGGCGTGGCGGAGAAGCAGGCCGATGCGGCGCCCGATCCGGTGACGCTCAAAGGCGTGGCGATCCTGATTGTTGAGGACGAGACCGACTCGCGCGAGCTGCTGGTGGCGATGCTGGAAGAGTACGGCGCGCGGGTGCGGGCGGTGGAATCGGCGGCGGCGGCGCTCGCGATCCTCGACGGCGACAGCTTTCTGCCCGATGTGCTCGTGTCGGACGTCGGCATGGCTGGCACCGACGGTTTTGCGCTGGTGCGCGAGCTGCGGAGCCGGCCGTCAGAGCGGACGCGGAAGCTGCCGGCGATTGCCGTGACCGCCTACGCCAACCCGGAGGATCGGGTGCGGGCGCTGGTGGCCGGGTATCAGAACCATATCCCGAAGCCGGTGGACGCCAACGTGCTCGCCGCGGCGATCGCCAAGCTCGTCGCCCGCTGAGCCGCGCCGCGCCGGCGGGCGCAATCCTCTACTCGTTGTCGGTATCGAGCTGCCAGTCCTGCAGCGGCTGCGGGCCGGGCTGTATGCCGGCGAGGTCGGGGTCGACGCCGTCGGAGCGCGAAGGATTGTTGGCTTTCTGGCTGGCGATTTCCTGGCGTCGAGCCTGCTTTTCTTTTTGACGTTCCTGGCGCTGGCGCTCGCGCTGGCGCTTCTGTTGCGAGGGTCTCGATTTGTTCACGGCACTAATTGTATGACACTCGACCGTCCACTGCCATAATGATCCGTGCCATTCACTCACCTCGGCCTGCACGCAAACCTGCTGCGCGGCCTGAAAGATCTCGGGTTCACGCGGCCGACGCCGATTCAGGCCGACGCCATTCCATTAGCTCTCGCCGGCAACGATCTGCTCGCCTGCGCGATGACCGGCAGCGGCAAGACCGCTGCCTTTCTGCTGCCGATTCTGCACCACTTGATTGAGGCGCCACGCGGCACGACGCGGGCGCTGGTGCTGACGCCGACCCGCGAGCTGGCGGCGCAGATCGTCGAGGATCTCAACGACATCGCCGTGCACACGCCGCTGACCGCGGCCGCGGTCTACGGCGGCGTCGGGATGGGGCCGCAGGAGCACGCCTTTCGCAGCGGCGTCGACGTCATCGTCGGCACGCCGGGCCGTTTGCTCGATCACTTCCGCCAGCCCTACGCCAGGCTCGCCGGCCTGCAGTACCTGGTGCTCGACGAAGCGGACCGGATGCTCGACATGGGCTTCCTGCCCGACATCCGCCGCATCCTCCGTCATCTGCCGCCGCGGCGACAGACGCTGTTCTTCAGCGCGACGATGCCGCCGCCGATCGCGGCGCTGTCGCGCGAGATGTTGAAGAACCCGGCGACCATCAACATCGAGCGGCGATCGGCGCCCGCGGTCGGCATCACGCACGCCGTCTACCCGGTGGCGCAGCACCTGAAGCCGGCGCTGCTGCTGAAGCTGCTGACCGGCGGCGAGATGGCCGACGCGCTGGTGTTCACGCGCACCAAGCACCGCGCCAACCGGCTGGCGAAGCATCTCGACGACCACGGCGTCGAGGTGCAGCGGATTCATGGCAACCGGTCGCAGGCGCAGCGCACCGAGGCGCTCGCCGGATTCAAGAGCGGCAAGTACCGGGTCCTGGTGGCCACCGACATCGCCGCCCGCGGCATCGACGTCACCGCGCTCGGCCACGTCGTCAACTTCGACGTGCCGCTCGTCCCGGAGGATTACATCCATCGCGTCGGCCGCACGGCCCGGGCCGAGGCGACCGGGTCCGCGTTCACGCTGATGGCGCCCGACGAAGAGGGAGCGATCGCCGCGATCGAGCGCGCGATCAGCAACCGGCTGCCGCGGGTGACGCTGCCCGATTTCGACTACCAGGCGCGGCCGCAGGCGCAGTCGCTCGATCACCGGCCGGGCGCGCGCCCGCAGCGGCGGCCGGAACCGCGGCGGCACGGCGGCGATCACGGACGGCGAAGCGAACGGCCGGCGGCGGAGATGTCGAGCGGGCAGCGGCCGCACGGCGACACGGGGCGGGCGCAGGGTCCGTCCGGCGCCGCGCCGCGGCATCCCGGGCAGAGGAGGCATCGGTGGTCGGCCGCACCGCGCCGGCGTCGATGAGCGACGCGGCGTACCCGGCGGCGCGCCTGGTGGCGCCGAAGATTCAGGCGCATTTCGCGCTGCACGAGCAGGAAGCGCGGCGGCGCGGCCGCGAGATCACGGCGCCGCTGCCCGACGCGGGGACGATCGAGGCGATCATCGACGCCGCGTTCTGGGCGAGCCTGCGGCGCGAGGAAATCTACGTCCCCAAGATCTCGCTCGCCTTCGTCGAGCCCGATTCGGCGACGCACCCGATGCGATTCGAACGGCCGCTGCCGCTGGCGCCGGCGGCGCTGGTCAAGGTCGCGCCCGCGGTGGAGCGGCCCGGCATCCATCTCGGCGTCTGCCACAGTCACGGCGGGCTGTCGGTGTGGGGCACCGTGCGCGCCATCCCGTTCCTCTGCCTGGTCGTCGAAGTCGCAGCGCCGGGCCTGCTGGTGGTGAAGCACCACCGCGGCCAGGAGTCGGGCAAGTTCGTGAACGTCGCGGTGATCGAAGGCGATCAAATCAAGATCGTCGACGAGCAGGCGTCGAGCCTGCCCGACTGCCCGCCGCTTCTGACCTCGCTGCTCGGCTTCGATTCGCCGGCCTCGTGGACGCGCAGCGCCGACGCCGTGAACGCGCTGGTGCAGCTGGCGGTGTCGATGCGCGCGCATGGCCGCGGCGGCCTGATGCTGCTGGTGGCGCCCGGCGACGGCGCCTGGCAGGAATCTCTGGTGCGGCCGATTCCGTATGCGGTGTCGCCGGCGTACTCGGAGCTGACCCACCTGACGCGCGAGCCGGCGGCGATGAAGGGCACGCAGGCGTGGCAGGAAGCCGTTCATCGCGCGGTCGAGGCGATCGCCGGCTTGACGGCCGTCGACGGCGCGACCGTCCTGACCAAGGATTACGAGCTGCTGGCGTTCGGCGCGAAGATCGCGCGGCGCAAGGGGTCGCCGCAGGTGGAGCAGGTCGCAGTGACCGAGCCGATCGAGGGCAATACCTCGCTGATCGTCCACCCGACGCAGCTCGGCGGCACCCGTCATCTCTCGGCGGTGCAGTTCGTTCACGATCAGCGCGACGCGGTGGCGCTGGTGGCGTCGCAGGATGGACGCTTTACCGTGTTCGCCTGGTCACCGTGCGAGCAGATGGTCCACGCGCACAGGGTCGAGACCCTGTTGCTCTAGCGCTTCGACTCGCTAATGCTCGCTCAGGGCGTCGCCGGCTGGGCCGCCTTCGCCTTCGCTTCCGCCGCCAGCCGCGCCTCTTCGGCGATTGCCGCGCGCACTTCGGTCAGGTGGCGCCGGTAGCCCGCGTCCTTCGGATCCAGCACCGTCGCCCGTTCCAACGCCGACGCCGCGAGCGACAGCCGGCCCGCCCGGTACGCCACCCAGCCCAGCGTGTCGTGCGCGTCCGCATCCTCCGGCAGCCTGGCCACCGCGGTCCGGGCCAGCTCGATCGCGCGCTCGACCTTGGTGTCGTCGGAGGCGTAGAGGCGCGCCAGGTTGTTCGCGGCGATCGGATCCTTCGGGTCGAGCGTCAGCGCCTGCTCGTAGCGGGCACGCGCGTCGTCCGGGCGCCCGGCTGCCTCGAGGACAATGCCGAGCGCGGTCTGCGGCGCGGCGTTGTCGGGCTGGCGCTGCGCGAATTGCTCCAGCGTCGTGCGGGCGCGCTCGAAGTCGCGCCGCGACGCATAGAGATCGGCGAGCATCGTGTGGCTCTCGAACGAAGCCGGATCGGCCGCGATGGCGCGACCCAGATACTGCTCGGCCGCCGGCTTGTCGCCGGTGGCGAGCGCGGCGCGGGCGGCGAGCACCAGCGCCTCGGCAGACTTCGGCGCGATCGACAGCGCCCGGGCGGCGTGCGTCAGCGCTTCGGGCACGTTGCCGCCGGCGAGCGCGATCGAACCGAGCAGGATCGCCGGTTCGGGCGACGGCGGCTGTGCGGCGTCGAGCTGGACGAGCTCGTCGCGGGCGCGGGCGATCTGACCGTCGGCGATGAGCGCGCGGGCGAGCGTCAGGCGCGCGCCGCCCTCGGAGGCGGCCTGCTCGGCGAGGTCGACCGCCTCGGCTGCGTGGCCGCTGCCAAGCCGGGCGCGGGCGAGCTGCAGCGTCGCCGGACCGGTCATCTGGTTCTGCCGCAGCACTTCGCGGAAGGCGCGCTCCGCCGCGGCGTAGTGGCGGCGGTCGAGCTCGATCGTGCCGACCACGTACTGTGCGGCGGCGTTCTGCGGCTCGAGGTCGATTGCGGCCCGGGCCGCGGTCAGTGCGTCCTCGGGCTTTTTCTCGCGCAGCAGCAGTTGCGCGTTGACCGCCAGGGCGTCCGCGGTCGGACGCTTCTTCAACACGCCGTCCATGATCCGACGCGCTTCTGCCGGCGTTCCGGTTTCGAGCTCCAGGGCGGCGCGGCGGATTTTCGCAGGCGTGGCCATCGGTCCGCTGGTGACACGGTCGAGCACGGCGCGCGCGTCGTCGTAGCGCCGGGCCGCCGAGTAGTAGTCGGCCAGCGCCAGCGTCGACTTCAACTTCTGATTCGGCTGCGCCGCGGCGGTCTTGAAGAACGGCTCCGCCGCCTGGTCGCGATGGTTCGACACGTAGAAGTTCGCCGCCGCCCGGTTCGCCAGCTCGCTCGCCGGGTTCGCCGACACCGCTTGCAACAGCTGCTGTTCAGCCTCGGCGGCGCGCGACGTGGCGGACAGATAGTGGGCGAGGGCGACGCGCGCTTCGACCGACTGCGGCGCGCGCTCGACCGCAGCGCGGAACGCCGCTTCGGCGCCGGCGGCATCGCCGGCGGCCAGCTTCGCGTCGCCGAGCGCCGCGTAGGCGGAGGGGCGATGATCGATCGCGACCGCGGCGTCGAGCTGCGCGATCGCGTCGTCGTAGCGGCGCAGCTTGGTCAGCGCCCGGCCCGACAGAATCTGCGCATCGACGTTCTGCTCGTCGCGCTCGAGCGTCTGCACCGCGCGGACCAGCGCCTCGTTGAAGCGTCCCGCCGAGAAGAGCAGCCGGCCCGCTTCGACGCGCGCGTGCCCGTCGGCGGGATCGAGGTCAACGGCGCTGCAGTAGGCGCGGTAGGCGTCTTCCGGCTTCCCCTGCTCCGCATAGGAGTCGCCCAGCTTGGTGTAGACGGCGGCGCGGGCCGGCTCTTTCTTCAACGCGTTGCGGTACTCGATCACCGCGGCGTCGTGCCGCCCTTCGGCAGCGTATTGATCGCCGCGCTCGATGTAGCGCTGCGCCGTGTCGCCGCCGCGGCCGCAGGCCAGCGTCAGCGATGCAACGGCGAGAACGGCGGCGAGATTGGTGCGAGCAGCCATCGTCAACTCCAAAGGCGCGAGAGGTGGGGAAGGACATCGCGGGCAAGGGTGAGCGCCCGCGCTTCAGCCGCAGCCGTGGACCCGCCGGCTAACGGTACGACGATGCGGACGAGCGCGGCATCGCTGCGGCGGAACCGCACGCTGTCGTGCAGCAGCCACGCCTTGCTGGCGACTTCGCCGGCGAGCACGCGGCCGTGGACCGAGTACCAATACAGCACGAGGGCGCGGTCGCGGTTCTTGCGGACAACGAGGCGGCGTGCGTGCCCTGCGCCGAGCGCGACGGTGGCAACCTCGATCGGCTCCCAGCCGGTGCCCGGCAGGCAATGCAGCGGCGAGTGAACGCTGACGCCCGGCTTCGGCTCCGCGTAGTACGCGATATAGAGCCCGACCGGCGCGGCGGCGCCGCCCGCATAGCTTCGATTCAAGTACGCGTCCGCGCCGAGCACCTGCAGCGTCTCGCCGTCGAGCGCCGCCGCGTCACGGCCCTGCCACTCGCCGAGTCGATACGGCAGCCGATCGAGCGCTGCCGCGGGGACGCGCCCGGGCGTCCGCGCCGCTGTGGCCAGCGCGCCGGTGCCGGCGATCAAGGCGATGGCGACGAGGAGGCGGACGCGGCTCATGCGCGCACCGTTCGCGCCGGCCAGATCGCCGGCGTCAACACCGCGCGCGCGATCAGCCGCTGCAGCTGAATCAACACCATCAGTGACGCGACGAACGTGATCCAGCCGGTGAAGGTGTGCCACGAGCCTGAAGCGGCGCGCGGGCCCCATGCCTCACAGGCAAGGCCGGTCGCGGCGATCCGGAATCCGTTCATCACCACCGCCACCGGAACGCTCAGCGCGACGATGGCGATGCGGCGGGGCAGCGAGGTGTCCGTCCAGGCGAGCAGCACGCTCAGCGCCGCCAGCGAGATGATCGAGCGCAGTCCGCTGCACGCCTCAGCGACCTGGAGCGCCGTCGAGGGCAACTCCAGCACGTTGCCGTCGCGAAATACCGCGACGCCCATCGTCGTGAGCGAGGCTTCGGCGACGCGCGAGGCGGTCAGCTGGAGAGGCAGCGTGAGCGCGCCGGCGACGAGCGACGGCAACGGAACGGCCAGCGCGAGAAAGAAAAGCGGCGCCGCGAGGAGGCGCAGCGTCCGGCGTCCGGCCACGAACCACGTCGCGCCCGCGGCGACGACGACGAACGACATCCTGGTGAGGAAGAGATCGGCGCCAAGCTGGCCAGCGAGATAGATGGCCAGGCCGCACCCCATGAGCGCGGCGCCGGGCGCCGCGGCGCCGGAGGGATCGAAAGCTTCGATCAGCCCATCACGGCGGCGCCAGATGACGAGCCACGCCACCGCGGCGAGGACAATGCCGTAAGACGCGTCAGGGCTCGACGCCCACTCGGCGGCAAGCCCTGATGCGATGCCGGCGTAGAGCCAGCCAATCGTCAACGCGAGGAGAAGCCCAAGAACCCGGGACACAGCGTCAGATCAAGCGACGGCGGCGCAGCGCGCCGAAGATTCCCACGAGGCCGGTGCCAATGAGCATGAGCGAGCCGGGCTCGGGCGTCGTCGACAAATCGCCCCCGCCGCCAATGCCGCCACCACCCGGTCCCCCTGGATCGAGCGGGCCGCTCGGCGGCTGTTGATCGAACGGATCCGGAAGCGCCGCGGCGTGCTCGGTGAATGCGGCCGTCGGTGCCGGGGCCGCTGGTGCGGCGGGTCCCGGCGGACGCGGCCCTGCGCTCGGCGGCGCGCTTCGCGGCTGTCGCGGCGTGCTGGCGGTTCGCGCGCGCGCCGCTACCGAGGTGGACGGCGCGCTGCCGACAGACGGTCCGCCACCAGGCCGAACCATGCTCATGAGCCGCCAGAGTCCGCCGAGAGACGACGATGGGGGATTGCCATCACCAACGGCGGTGCGGAACGAGCCGCCTGCGCCCCAGGGCTGCCATGATTCGCGGTAGACGCCGGGCCGCCGTCCTGAGCTCGATTCGACGGCCACGCGCGGCGGCGTCGCGCCGAGCGCGGAGGCGGTCGATCGAGCGGCGCCGATAGGTGCCATGCCCGCGGTGCCGGTGATCGGCGACGGCGATGCCGCCGCGGACGACGACACCTCCATGTCGCCCGAGCCGCACAGGAGACACGCGTCCGACGGCCTCCACTGCTTCCACCGCATGCTGGCAGTCGCGACTGCGGCGACGACCAGCACCAGGATGACGGCGGCCGCGGTGCGGCCGGCTCTGCTGGTATGAATCACGTGCGTGTACCTCGGCGGAAGCGAACTGCAGAGAGACTGCCAAGCGACGAGGTGATCGGGGCCCGACGTAAACCCTTTGATTGCCTAAGGATGCGCGCTGGTCCGATGCAGCTCGCGCGGCTCGGGGAAGCTGAAGCGGAACTGGCGCGGCCATTAATGGGAGTTTCGCTTCCCACCGCGGGCGGCCGCGATGCTCAGAAGCTGAAAAACAGCAGGAAGTCGATCCCGGCACGCTCGACGCGCCGGAAGGGCGAACGGGCGCTCAGCGATTGCGCGTCCGAGAAGGTGGCGCGCAAGCGGAACAGCCGTGACAGGTAGTACTCGATCGTTGCTTCGTCGTAAGGCTCGCCACCGAACTGCCGGCTGAAGCGTGCGACCAGCCCGGGCGCCACCTCCTCTCCGACGGTCACTTTTGCCCCGGAGCCGAACTCGCCCGGCTCGATCTCGAAGATGTCGAGGCCGATCTCGGTTTCGAGCGCGGTGAGGATCGGCGTCGCGAGAAATCCCGCGGCGAGCGTGCCGGCGCGCACCACGAGCTCTTCCTGCTGCGCCGCCGACAACTGATTGATCGACGTGTTGAACAGGATGAGCGACAGGATGTCGCCCTGGTCGAGCGGCGGCACGCTCGCCAGCCGCAGTTCCGGCTGCTTCAGCGGACCGAAGATGCTGACGCGCGTCTCGACTCCCGAGATCACCCGGTTGACGGTTACGTAGATCTCCGGGTTGAGATCGCCGCGGAAATTGATCGAGCTCGCCGAGATCACGTCGAAGCGGCGTCCCTGGAATGCGTAGGTGCCGCTGATCGAGTCGAACGAGCCGGTCACCGATATGGGTTCGCCCGGATCCTTGTAGAGATACAGATCGCCGGTCAGCCGCAGGTTGATGTCGCCGAGGCCGATCGGCGTGCCGGGCGAGATCTGCACGTTCTCGCCGACCATCCGCAGCGTGCCCGGCACGCGCAGGAACAGATCCAGGCCGAGCCGATCCCAGGGGTTCAACGCCGCAATCGGATCGGCCTCCGTGATCGCCGTCTCCTCGGTCGAATACGGCTGGAACAAGGTGCGCGCCAGGATCTCGTCGACCCGCAGCGACCCGGAATTGATCGTGACGATGCCGGCAATGCGCGGCCGCTCGGAGCGGCCCCGCACTTCGACCGCCGCATCGACGTCGACGCGGCCGAACGCGTTGCGCATCACCTCGAACTTCCGCGCCGTCGCCTGGATCTCGAGGTCGCCGACGTGCAGTTCGTGGGTGCCGAGGCTGCCCTGGACGTCGAGCGGATCGCCGTCGACGTCCTCGACGTGGAGCGACTGCACGGTCACCTTGTCGGCGGCGAGCAGCAGCGAGGCGCGCGCGTTCTTGTAGCGCGCGCCGCTGGCGACGGTCACGAAGCGCGCGTTCCGGATCTCGACCTTGCCGGCCACGTGCGGGTCGCGGCTGGTGCCGACCGCCCTCACGTCGATGGTCAGCTCGCCGCCGACCTCGCGGACGACTCCGGTGATTCCTTCGAGCAGCCCGAGGCTGACGGTGCTCGACTTGATCTCGACGTCGAGCAATTCATCCGGCAGCTCGCGGTTCATCAGCCCCAGCGGCAGGTTGCCGACCGCGGTGATCCACGTTCCCGGCCCCTGGTCGAGCCGCATGTCGATTTCGATGCGGCGCCCGAGGTAGGTGAAGCGGCCGGCAAGCTTCTGGTAGCTGACGCGCTCGACGCGGCCGTTCGTGATCTCGATCGTGCCGGTGGCGCGCGGGTCGGCGCGGGTGCCGCTCACCGTCGCGTCGAGGTCGAGGACGCCGCCGTAACGCGTCGGGGTATCGAAGGCCGCCTGCAGCGTGTCGAGATAGACGTGCGTCGCCGTGATGCGAAGCGCGCCGCGCCCGTCCTGCCGCCAGCTGCCGCCAATGACGATGCGCTCGTCGTCGTTGCCGTCGACGAACCCGGCGGTCGTCACCGCGATTTCCTCGTCGCTCCACGAGACCACCGGCGGCGCCGTGCCGCGGGTGAGCCGCCACGGCGCGCGCCCGAGGGTCAGCGAGAGATCGTTGATTGTCGCCTGGCGCTTGTCCGCATCGAGCTGCACCGAGCCGGCGAGCCGGCCGGTGCGCGACGCCGTTTGCGCGAGGCGCACGTCGAAGCCGAGGCGCTGCGCCTCGTAGCTGACGGTCCCTTCAACCGTCTGCATCTCCTGCCCGAAGAGAGTCAGGAATTCTCCGCGTCCCGACACCCTGGCGTTGGCGCGCATGGCGTCGCCGGACGGGATCGTGACGTCGTATTGACCGGTGAAGGCGAGCGCCGACACGTCGAAGCCGCGAACCTGGTTCAGCGTCGCATCGCCGGTGGCGTGCAGCGCCGTGTACGGACCGGTGACCCGGCCGCGGGTGGTCACGGAGCCGGCGAGATCGTAGCCGGCGAGCGAGCCGAGGAACGCCAGATCGGCGCGGACGATCTCGTACTGCAGATCGGAGGTGACCGACTCGCCGGCGAGACCGAGCCGGCCGCTGACGCGTCCGTCGAGCCCGGGGCCGGCGAGTTGCAACTCGGTGATCGTCAGCGTCGAGTCGCGCAGCGTCGCGGTGCCGCGGCCGGAGTCGAGGTCGACGTCGCGCAGCTTCGACCGGCCGAGGGTGACCGTGCCGCTGATGTCGTAGTCGTCGATGCCGGTCGGCGTCGTGCGCGTCAACAGCTCGCGAACCCTGGCCTGCATCCGTCCGCTGCCGGTGAGCGACGCCGCCAGCCGCGGATCGTCGAACGGCACCGACGGATCGATGTTGTCGAAGCGTCCGTTGTACGACGCCTGCAGCGTGCCGTCCGCGATCTCGACCGACACGTCGGCATCCGACAGCCGCCCGTTGAAGATCTGCGCATCCGCGAGACGGCCGCCGCCCTCGAGCCTCAGGTCGGCGGCGCTGGCGCCGGTCGCATCGACGTGGAAGCGGCCCGACAACGTGCCCGCATAGCGCGGATCGCGCAGCCAGGCGACGTCGAGCCCTTCGCCGAAGCGGCGCAGGCTGATGCCCGACACATCGCCCTCGCCGGTATAGCGGAGCGGCTGCTGCAGCGTGTCGATCGTGCCGACGGTGCCGGCGCCCACCGTCGCGCCGAGGAACTCGGAGGCGGCGAACTCCGCGCGCCCGGAGATGAACGGATCGGTGAAGCGGCCGTCGACGTCGTAGTCGAAGGTGAGCAGGCTCTCCACGTGCGGCACCGGAATCGCCGCCGGCAGCCGGCGCAGATCGATGCGCGTCGTGGTGCCCTGGAAATGAAACGGGAACGGCGAGTCGATGCCGATCGATCCCTCCCGCGTCGTCACCTGGGCGCCGTACGCCACGGCGTTGGCCTCGGCAATCAGCACCGATGTCGCCGTGATCTGCCCGCGCGCCTTGACCGAATCCGCCGCGTAGCCCATGTACATCGCGTGCGGTCCATCGAAGGTGTAGACGCCGCGTGGAAAACGGCGTCCGAGCTCCAGCGCGAGGTTGAAGGTGACGTGCCCGGTAATGTCCGACGCCCGCTCCTCGTGATTCAGCCAGCGCGCGAGGTTGAGGCGATCGACATCCACGGCTCCCGTTCCGTGCCACCCGGGCACGGTCGTATCGAGCGTGAGGTGGCCATGCACGCCGCCGCCGGTGCCGGCGAGACGCAGATCGGTCTCGAGCTGGTTGACCGGTCCCTTCAGCGAGGTATCGAAGCCGGCCTCCACGGCAATGTTCGCCAGCCCGCGCAGCACGCCCGACCATTCCTGAAAGGCGAACTTCGGCGCCCGCACGCGCAGATCGAGCGTCGTCGGACGCGTCGAGTTGACGCGCCCGTCGAGGGTGAAGGCCGAGCGCGCGGTCTTCACCGACAAGTCCTCGAAGAACCATCCGCCCGGTCCGCGCCCGAATGCGCCGCGCAGCGGATTGACCGAGAGATCAGGCGCGTGGCCGATCCAGGAGACGCGATCGAACTGCAGCGTCCAGCGGACGGGCACGTAGGTAAACGAGAACGCGGCATTGAGCGACTGGTAGTCGGTCGGGATGTGCGCCGCGCCGAACGACAGCGGGCTGCCGAGCGAGATGTGTCCGTCGACGATCTCGATGGACTCGACGCGAATCGGCCGATTCGGCCCGGTGCGCTCCTGCTCGCGCGACTCGCGCTTGACCAGTGCCCCGAGATCCCAGCGTCCGTCCGCCATCTTCTGGCCGGCCACGTAGGGCCGCGTCAGCCGCACCTTGCGAATCGTGGTGCCGCGTTGCACGAGCTCGCGGATGCTGTAGCTGAGCGCGACCTCGTCGATGCGGATGAGCGTGCGTCCGTCGCGGCTCAGCGAGATGTCGCCGAGCTGCAGCCCGCGAAAGAGCGAACCCTCGAGACGACCGATGTCGAGCGTCGCCGTGAGGTATTGATTGGCCTGGCGGATGATCAGGCCGCGCAACCGGTTCTTCGCCCAGCCGGTTTCAGCCGCGGCGAGCGCCGCGGCAACGAGCAGCAGGAGAAGGGCGATCAGCCCCAGCAGGCTTTTCGCGACCGTCGCGGACCAGGAGCGAATGCGTCGAAGCCGCGCCACCGCTTAAGCATGTTACCTGACTAGGTCAGGTGGGTCGGGTGAGTCAGGTGCGTTGGTTGGGTCGGGTCGAACGGTTGAAGGGTCAATGCTCGTCACGATTCGTCGCAGTAGGTGCGGACGAGCGACAGCAGGCGATCGAAGTCGAGCGGCTTCTTGAGGAAGGCTTCGGCGTGGATCTTCCCGGCACGCGCCTGGTCGAGCGCCGATAGCACGATCACCGGAACCGGCGCCAGATTCGGGTCGGCCTGCTGGCGGCGGCGAAATTCCCAGCCGTCCATCACCGGCATCATCAAATCGAGGAGGATGACGTTCGGAATGCTGGCATGGTGCAGGTAATCGAGCGCCTCGCGGCCGTTGGCGACGGTGGCGGCGTCGAACCCCTCGAGCGTCAGCAGTTGCGCCATCATCTCGCGAAGATCGGCGTCGTCCTCGACGATGAGCACTGGACAGTACGAGTCGGGTCGGGTCATCCGGTCGGAAGTGGCGTCTTTCGTTTCAACGCGCATCGCAAACGTGTAAGCTCTGCCGTGCCGTCGCGACGGCGGTCGCGCGGCCGCTCATTATAGGTCAGCGGGCAGGTCATCAAAATGTCAAAGGTTGCCCCGCCGGTTGGTCTGCTGGCCATCGCGCTGATCTTCGTCGTGCTCTTCTGGCGCCTCGGCACACCCACGTTCTGGGATCCCGACGAGGCGCATTACGCAGAGACGTCGCGCGAGATGCTGGCGTCCGGCGACTGGTGGGCCCCGCACTACAACGAGCAGCCGTTTTTCGACAAGCCAGTTCTGTTCCACC
>Ga0207708_10001724_pt1 | contig 16171 bp, 11 predicted proteins | sample KBSK5101metaG_FD_184340 | JGI IMG/M metagenome (GOLD analysis project Ga0207708, IMG submission 184340) | Corn, switchgrass and miscanthus rhizosphere microbial communities from Kellogg Biological Station, Michigan, USA - KBS K5-10-1 metaG... | ecosystem: Host-associated > Plants > Roots >...
CTCGTTGCAGAACGGGCAGCGGTCAGTGCGGGCGTGGAGCGGCTTCCGGCAGTGCCAGCAGAAGCGCGCGGCGGGGGATTCCCGCGCGCGCAGGCGGGTCTGGATGCTCTGCGCGTCGTCGCGCCCGCCGCGCACTGGCGCAGGGCGGGCCGCGGCGGCGGCCGGCGTCGGCCGTACGGCGCTCCGCGCCGCGAGCACGTCGCTCAGCAGATCCGATGCGCGCTGGTAGCGCGCCTTCGTGTCGGGCGCCATCGCCTTCATGACGATGTCGCTGATCGCCTTGGGGATGGCCGGGTTGCGCAGCTTCGGCGCCGTGACCAGTTCCCCCGACATCAGCTTGTCGAGATCGGCGGGCGCCGGCGTGTCGTACGGCAGCTGGCCGGTCAGCATCTGGTACATCGTCACGCCGAGCGAATAGAGGTCGGAGGCGAAGACCGCCTTGCCGTGGAACTGCTCGGGCGCCATGTAGGGCGGGCTGCCGATCACCGTCGTCCCGTGCGCGGCGATCTCGAGGAAGCGCGAGGTGCCGAAGTCGGCGACCTTCAACATGTCGTGCTCGCCGACCAGCACGTTGGCCGGGCGCAGGTCGCGGTGGATGACCCCCTGGCCGTGCGCGTGATCGACGGCGTTGCAGATCTGGCAGGTGAAGTCGAGCCCGCGCGTCAGGTCGAGCGCGCCGCGCAGCGCGATGATGTTCTCGAGCGTCTCACCCGGCACGTACTCCATCACGATGAAGAACACGCCATCCTGCTTCTCGGCGGTGGTGATCGAGACGATGTTGGGATGGCTGACCGAGGCGAGCAGCCTGGGCTCGCGCAGCAGCTCGCCGAAGTCGAGCCCCTGCCGGTGCGGCACCTTTATCGCCACCTTCTTGTCGATCCAGGTGTCCTGCGCGAGGTAGACGGTGCCGAAGCCGCCGCTGCCGAGCGGCGCGATGATCTTGTACTTACCGAGCTGCTGACCCTTGAAGAGCAACGGCTCGCAGTATAACGGAGAAGCGCGATCGCGGCGCTCGCCGAGACGCCGCCTATAATCGCTGCCTCATGCTGCCCCGGTTTCTCGCCGAGTCGATCGATCCCGATGGCCGTCACGCGCGCCTGGCGGAGGACGAAGCGCGCCACCTGTCGCAGGTGCTGCGGCTCGGCGCCGGCGACGAGATCGCCGTCTTCGACGGCATGGGACGGGAGTTCCGCGGACGCATCGTCCGCGTCGGGCGCGACGGCGCCGAAGTGCTGCTCACCGAAGAAGTGCTCGCCTCGCCGGAACCTGCCGTCCGGGTGACGCTGGCGCAGGCGGCGATCAAAGGGGAGAAGATGGACGACGTGGTCCGCGACGCGACGATGATGGGCGTCGCGGCGATCGAGCCGCTCGTCAGCGAGCACACCGTCGCGCACCTGCGTCCCGGCCACGCGCCCGATCGCTGGCGGCGCATCGCCATCGCCTCCGCCAAGCAGTGCCGCCGCGCGGTCGTCCCGCCGATCGGCGGCGGAACCCTGTTCGCCGACTGGCTGGCGCAGGATGCCGCGCAAGTGAAGCTGATGCTGGTCGAGCCGTCGGCGAGCGTCGAAGGGCATCCGTTGTCCACCATCGGCGGTACGCGCCCCGAGTCGGCGTCATTGATGGTCGGTCCCGAGGGCGGCTGGAGCCCGGCCGAGATCGACGCCGCCGTCCGCGCCGGCTACGTCCCGATCACGATGGGCCACCGCACGCTGCGCGCCGACGCCGTCCCGATCGTCGCGATCGGCCTGCTGCAGTTCGTCTGGGGGGATCTCTGAGCGAAGGGGGTTCTAGTAGAACCCTAGAACCCCTTTCACGCGCGGAGCGTGAGGGCCGCCCAGTCGCCTTCCTGCTTTTCGGCGATGACGTCCATGCCGGGGAAGGCGCGCCCGATGACGGCGGAGTCGTCGGGCGCGAAGCCGCTGACGATCAGGTGGCCCCCCTTCACGACCAGGCTGTGCAGCTCTTCGGCGTAGCGCACCAGCACCGCGCCGGTGAGGTTCGCCATGACGACCTCCGCCCGCTGGATGCGCAGCGTCTCGACATCGTCGCGGATGATGTCGATGGCCGCGGCGGCGCCGTTGCGCGCGATGTTCTCGCGGGCGTTGGCGAGCGCGTCGGGGTCGTTGTCGATCGCGACGACGTCATGTGCGCCGAGTTTCCAGGCGGCGAGGGCGAGGACGCCGGAGCCGGTGCCGACGTCGAGGACCCGCGAGCGGCGCAGGTCGAGCTGTTGCAGCAGGAGCAGGCACAGGCGCGTGGTGGCGTGATGGCCCGTGCCGAAGCCGGTGGACGGCTCGATGATGATCACCGCCTTGCCGCCGCGCGGGATGTCCCACGGCGGCGCGACGATCAGGCGCCCGGCTTCGACCGCGCGCAGTCCTTCCTGCGTCCGGCGTGCCCAGTCCTCGTCGGGGACTTCCACGGCGGAGGCGCGGACCTGGGGGATCGCGCCGAGCGCGGCGAACGCCGCGTCACGCTGGTTGGCGGATCGGAAGAAGACGCGCCAGTGCCCGCCGTCTTCCGCCGGATCGATCGCGGCGGGCTGGTAGTCGTCGAGGAGCGCGTAAAGACGGTCGTAAAGCGAATCGCCGGCCGGCGGGGCTATCTCGATGTCGAGGGCCGGGTACTCAGCCAAATATGTCCTTCACCTTTTCGAAGAAGGGCTTCTCGCCGCCGTCGCCCGCCGCCGCCTCGACCTTCTCCTGCGGCATGACCCGGGCGAGCTTTTCGAGCAGATCCTTCTGCTCGCGGCTCAGCTTCTTCGGGACCGCGGCGCGCGCAATCACGTAGAGGTCGCCGACGCCGCGGCCCGACACGTTCGGCATCCCCTTGGAGCGCAGCTTGAAGCGCGCCCCGGGCTGCGTCCCGGCCGGCACCTTGATCTCCTCGTCGCCGACCAGCGTCGGCACGCGCACGTCACCGCCGAGCGCGAGCGTCGGGAAGGTCACCGGCACCTCGCAATACAGGTCGTCCCCCTCGCGATGGAAGAACGCATGCTCCTGCACGTGGACGACGACGTAGAGATCGCCCGGAGGGCCGCCGGCGGATCCGTGTTCCCCTTCGCCGTACAGCCGGAGGCGCTGGCCGGTGGCGATTCCCGCGGGAATCTTCGCGGTGATCTTGCGCTCGCGGCCGACGCGCCCGGCGCCGCGGCAGGCCTGGCACGGCTTGCTGATCACCCGGCCGCTGCCGCGGCAGGTGGAGCAGGGGCGCGCCACGGTGAGGAATCCCTGCTGGTAGCGCAGCTGCCCCGAGCCCTTGCACTGCGGGCACACTTCCGGCGCGCTGCCGGGCGCGGCGCCCGATCCGCTGCAGCTCTCGCAGGTCTCTTCGCGCGGGATCTGGATCGACGTCTCGGTGCCGGTGAACGACTCCTCGAACGAGATCTCGAGGTCGTAGCGCAGGTCCGATCCGCGCTGCGGTCCGCCGCGACGGCGGCGGCCGCCGAACATGTCGCCGAAGCCGAAGAGATCGCCGAGGTTGCCGAAGATGTCCTCGAAGCCGGCGAACGCGTTCGGATCGAAACCGCCCGCGCCGGCGCCGCTGACGCCGGCATGGCCGTAGCGGTCGTAGAGCGAACGCTTCTCCGGGTCGGCGACGATGGCGTAGGCCTCCGCCGCTTCCTTGAAGCGTTCCTCCGCCGCGCCGTCGCCCGGGTTGCGATCCGGGTGGTATTTCAGCGCCAGCTTGCGGTACGCACTCTTGATCTGCTGATCGGTGGCGTCGCGGCCGACGCCGAGGATCTCGTAGTAATCGCGCTTGCTCACCCTTTGGCCACCTTCACCATCGCCGGCCGCAGCAGGCGATCCCCCAGCATGTAACCGCGGCGGAATTCTTCCGTCACCTCGCCTTCGCGGTGCCCTTCGGCGGGCTCGTGCGCGACGGCCTGGTGGAAGTGCGGATCGAAGTCGGCGCCGAGCGACTCGATCGGCTTGACCCCGCGCTTGCGCAGCGTCTCGAGGAGCTGCTTGTGAATCAGCTCGACGCCGCGGCGGATCGGATCGGCCTCGGTCCCCGTCTCGACCTTCAGCGCGCGTTCCATGTCGTCGACGAGCGGCAGCAGCTCTTCGATGAGATCGGCCGCCGCCGCTTCCGACAGCTGGAGCCGCTCGCGCTCGGTCCGCTTGCGGTAGTTGTCGAACTCCGCGGTCTTGCGCAGCAGCCGATCGTAGTAGTCGTCGCGCTGCTTCTGCAGTTCGGCGGCGTCGGGCTGCTCGGCCGGCTCGGTCGACGTCGCGGTGGTGGCGGCGTCGGGTGAATCGTTACGTTCGTCTTCCATAGTGGTTCAGCACTCGACGGTGCATCGTGTCGAAGGCCGGGTCCAGGCCACGGGTCCCGCACCCGCCCGCTCGACCCTGCAACCTTCGACCCAACCGTCAACTATTATCGAAAACTCGGTTGATGGTGCGCGAGAGGCTGTCGACGATGTTGATCGCCCGCGAGTATCTCATCCGTGTCGGACCGATGATGCCCACCGCGCCGGTCCGCCGGCCGTCGGTGTAGGTCGAGGTCACGACGCTGAAATGCTGGAGGTCCGGCTCCTGGTGCTCGGAGCCGATGAACACCGTCAGCCCGTTGCCGTCCATGCACGCGTCGATGAGCCGGACGAGGCGCGACTTCTCTTCGATCACCTTGACCAGCGATCGCATCGTCGCCAGCGCCGTGTCGGGGTCGTGCGCCGCGGCCATGTCGAAGAGCAGGGCGGTGCCCTGGATGTAGATCGACGGCTCGCGCTCGAGGCCGTCGAAGGTGCTGTCGGCGAGCCGGAGCGCCCGCGGCATCAGCTGGTCGTAGAGCGAGCGGTCTTCCCTCAGGCGATCGATGATCGCCTGGCGGATCTCGGTCAGCGACATTCCCTTGAACTCGGAATTGAGGAAGTTCGCCGCCTGCTGCAGCTCGACGCCGTCGTATGGCTCGGCCGGCTGGATCACGCGATGCGAGATGTGGCCGCCGTTCGAGACGAGGACGACCAGGATCTTGCCCGCGTCGAGCCTCACGAAATCGAGGTGCTCGAACGTCGCCTCGGTGGCCGGCACCATCGCGAAGCCGACCTGGTGCGCGGCGCGCGAGATCTCCTGCGACGCATGCGACAGGACGTCTTCGACCGTGCCGGCGCGGCGGAGCCGTTCTTCGACGTCCGGCGCGGGGCGGGAGGCACGGCGCTCCGCGAGCAGCTGATCGACGTACGACCGGTAGCCGAGGTCGGTCGGGACACGGCCGGCGGACGTGTGCGGCTGGCGCACGAAGCCGAGCTCCTCCAGGCGCGCCATCACGTTGCGCAGGGTGGCCGACGAGACGCCAAACCCGCGGCTGGCCAACCACAAGGAGGAAATAGGTTCCCCGTTGTCGATATAGGCCTGAACCAGCGCGCCGAGGATCTTTCTATCTCGTTCCGGTAATTCAGGATGACGGGCCATATTTAGCAGTCGCTCGAGGCGATTGCTAAAATTATACTACGGCTCCGGCTCGCCCCGCCGTAGCCTTCAGCGAAGGCGGGCCACGAGCGCCTTCGCGGCCGTTCGGGCATCTGCGGTAATCGCCGCAACATCCTGATGGGTCATGGCGAAATCACGCACCAGGACCCGGCCGTCCACCATGGTGAGGCTGACGTCGGTCCCCCGGGTTGCGTAGACGAGCGTTGACCACGGGTCGGGGTCGGGCTGCTGATGCGGACGGCCGCGATCAATAAGGATGAGGTCGGCACGCTTGCCGGGCTCGACGGCGCCGATGTCCCCCTCCATCCCGAGCGCCCGGGCCCCTTCGCGGGTGGCCATCCACAGCGCGTCGCGCGCCGTCAGCACGCCCGGTCCCTTGCGCACCGCCTGCAGCGTCGCCGCCAGCCGCATCTCGTCGAACATGTCGAGGCGGTTGTTGCACGCCGCGCCGTCGGCGCCGAGCGACACCGAGATCCCGCGCGCCAGCATCTCGGCGACCGGCGCGATGCCCGAGCCGAGCTTGAGGTTCGAGCCGGGGCAGTGCAGGACCTTGACCCCGCGCTCCGCGAGCAGCGCCTGCTCGGCGTCGCTCACCCACACGCAGTGCGCCGTGCACAACTGCGGCGTGGCCAGACCCGTGGCCGCGAGGTACTCGAGGTTGCTCAGCCCGCCCGAGATCCGGCGGACCACTTCGATTTCGTCGCGGTTCTCGGACGCGTGCGTATGGACGATGACCCGATCGCGCGCGGACAGATCGGCGACCGCTTCGAGCAGCTCGCGCGAGCACGACACCGCGAAGCGCGGCGCGAAGGCGGCGCGCAGCCGGCCGTTGGCCTTGCCGTCCCAGCGCTTGCGCAGCGCGACGCTCTCGTCGATCGACTCGCGCGTCTTCTCCTGCAGCCGGCTCGGGACTTCCTGGTCGGAGTCCATCATGCACTTGCCGACGACGGCGCGCAGGCCCATCTCGTCGAGCGCCTCGAAGACGACGTCCGTGTCGTGCACCGTCTCCATCGTCAGCGCGGTCGTCGTGCCGCTGAGCATCAGCTCGGTTGCCGCGAGGCGCGCCGAGGCGCGCAGCGTCGCCGGCGTGTGCGCCGCTTCCATCGGCCAGACGCGCCGCTTCAGCCAGTCGAGCAGCGGCATGTCGTCGGCGTGGCCGCGGAACAGCGTCTGGCAGAGATGGACGTGGGTCTGGATGAATCCCGGCAGGAGGTAGGCGCCGCCGGCGTCGATCGTCGTGTCGTGGCGTTCGGACGGCTCGGTCCCGACCGCGGCGATCCGTCCGTCGCGCACCGACACGGCTCCTTCCACGATGTCGAGCGCGTCGTTCATCGTGAGGATCGTGGCGTTGCGGATCAGGCAGGAAGGATGCGAAGGAATTGAAGGATACGAAGGAGCTTACTGCGTCTCCTTCGCCTCCTGTTGCTGCACTTGCCGCTTCCGTGACTCGGCGTCTTGTTCCTTCGTATCCTTCGCCGTCCTTCGTCCCTTCCATTGCATCGAGAGCGCGGAGGCGTCCCGGCCATGCCGCACCGCGATGAGCTCGGCGAGGATGCTGACGGCGATTTCCGCCGGCGTGACGGCGCCGATGTCGAGGCCGATCGGCGCGTGCACGCGCGCCAGCCCTTCGATGGGCATCCCCTCGGCCTGCAGCGCGTCGAAGATGCGCGCCACCTTGGCGCGGCTGCCGATGAGGCCGATGTAGCGGAGGTCGCGCGCGGCCAGCGCGCGCAGCGCCTCGAAGTCGTGGGTGTGCCCGCGCGTGACCACCACCACGTAGGCGGACGGCGCGAGATCGGCGCGCTCCAGCCACGCGCCGATGTCGTCCACTTCGATCTTCTCGGCGGACGGGAAGCGATCGGCGTTGGCGAACTTCTCGCGGTCGTCGATCACGTGGATGCGGAAGCCGGCATCGGCCGCGAAGCGCGCCAGGTGCCAGCCGACGTGGCCGGCGCCGACGATGTAGAGCGCGGGGACGGGAGCGATCGGATCGATGTAGACCTCCATCTGGCCGCCGCAAATCAGGCCCGACTCCTGCACGAAGTCGTCGTTCAAGTCGTACTTCACCAGCGCCGGCTTGCCGGACGCGATCGCCTCGCGGGCGCGGCCGAGCGCGTCGTTCTCGTAGCAGCCGCCGCCAATCGTGCCGACGATCCGCCCGTCGGCGAAGACGAGCATCTTGGCGCCCGTGCGCTGGGGCGTCGATCCGCTGGAGCGGACGATCGTCACCAGCGCCGCCGGTTCGCCGCGCGCCAGCGCCGCGGCCGCCGCCGGCAGAACTTCTTCGTTCAGACCAGCACCTCGATCTTCGCTTTCTTCTTCAGGTCCTGGATGAAGCCGTCGCGATGCTGCATCTTCTTCTGCGTGGTCAGGTATTCCTTGATCTTCGCCTGCGCTTCCTCGAAGGGGACGACGCGCTCGGCCTTGTGATCGACGACCTTGATCACGTGGTAGCCGAACTGCGTGGTGACGACGTCGCTGATCTGGCCCGGCTTCAGCTCGAACGACACCTTGTCGAACTCCGGCACCATCTGCCCTTTCGGGAAGTAGCCGAGGTCGCCGCCCTGCGAGGCGCTGCCGTCCTGCGAGTGCTCCTTGGCCAGGGTCTCGAAGCTCGTCCCCGATTTCGCCTGCTTCAGCACCGCGTCGATCTCGGTGCGCGCCTTCTTCTTCGCCGCCGCGTCCGCCTTCGGGTCGACGCGGACCAGGATGTGGCTGGCGCGGACCTGCTCGGGCTCCTTGAACTGCTCGGGGTTCTTGGCGTAGAACTCCTTCGCTTCCTGGTCGCTCGGCCCCGCGAGGCTGGCCTCCTCGGCGTTCACCAGCTTGGTCACGCTGAGATCGACCTCCGCGTCGTGCTTCAGCGTGTCGGGGTTCATGCCGCGATCCTTCAGGGCCTTCTGGAACGCTTCGTCGGTCGGGAACTGGCCGCGAATGGTGGCGATCTTGCCGGCGATCTCGGACGGCTCGACCTTGATGCCGCGCTTCTTGCTCTCCTGCGACAGCAGCTTGTAGATGACCAGCTGATCGATTGCGTTGCGGTAAATCTCGTCGCGGCGATCCTGCGGCACCGGCTGGCCGGCACGCGCTTCCATCGTCTTGATGATCTGATCGAGCTCCGGCTTGTGGATCTCTTCGCCGTTCACCCGCGCGATGAGGTCGGGCAGCTGCGCCGGGACCGGCTTGGCCGGCGCGGCCGGCGTCGCCGGCGGCGGGCCGCCGGCGGGAGGCGTTACGGACGAGGCCGCCTGGCCGGTCGTGCCGGTGGCGGCCGACGCGGGCGCGGGAGACTTACGGCAGGCCGACAGGGCGGCCGCGGCCAGGAGCAGACAAACGGCAATCTTGAACTTCACGCACACCTCGGTTGAAACGGCACGGATCTTCAATTGTAACGCGGGTAACCCTATTGAACGGAATGAATTGGGCAGGGCTCGGTCGGCTCGGTGCCGGACAGGAAGGCTTCGCGGATGACGTGCGGGCAGGCCGGCGTCGCCACCTTGCCGGTCTCACGGTCGATGTCGACGAAGACGACGCCTTCGGGCACGTCGAACGTTTCGCTGCTGTGGCCGGCGAGCGCCCGCATCATGAACTGCGTCCAGATCGGCAGCGCCGCCTGCGCGCCGCTGAGCCCGAGGGCCTGGTTGTCGTCGAGGCCGACCCAGACCACGGTGAGGAGGTCGGGCGTGAAGCCGGCGAACCACGCATCGCGCAGATCGTTGGTGGTGCCGGTCTTGCCGGCGGCGTCGAGCGTGAAGCCGGCGCTGCGCGCGCCGGCCGCCGTTCCCTCGTTGAGGACGCTCCGCATCATGTTCGTGACCAGGAACGTCGTGTCCTTCCGGGTCACCGTCTTCGGCGTCGGCACGGCGATTGGCACGTCCTTGCCGCCGCTGATGATCCGTGACAGGCCGCGCAGCGGCCGCAGCACCCCGTCGTTGGGGAAGATGGTGTAGGCCGTCGCGATCTCGAGCGGCGTCGCCTCGAACACGCCGAGCGCGATCGACGGGTAGCCCTTGGGCGCGGTGCCCAGCCCGAACCGCCTCCACAGCGCGGCGACGTTGTCGAAGCCGGTGGATTCCGCCACCTTGATCGTCGCGATGTTGCGCGAGTGCGCCAGCGCGCGGCGCAGCGTGATCGGCCCGTCGTACTCGTCCTGGTAGTTGGCAGGCGTCCAGATCTGGTTGTTGAAGGTGAAGGACGTCGGCTCGTCGTCCACCACCGTCGCCGGCGTGATGTCGGTGCGGCCGTCCTCGAGCGCGCGCTCGAACGCCGCCAGGTAGACGAACGGCTTGAAGACCGATCCCGGCTGGCGCTTGGCGCTGACGGCGCGGTTGTACTGCGACTGGTTGTAGGAGCGGCCGCCGACCATCGCCAGGATCTCGCCGGTGCGCGGATCGACCGCGATCAGCGCCGCCTGCGGGAAGCGCGGCTTGCGCCGCGCCAGGATCGCGTCGACCTTGATCAGCCCTTCACGCACCGCGTCCTGGGCGATGCGCTGCAGGTGCAGGTCGAGCGTGGTGTAGACGTCGACCGCGCCCGCGACCTTCGTCTTGTCCTGCAGTTCCTGCGTCAGGTAGTCGACGAAGTACGGCGCCTCCGACTCGAGCGCGCGCTGCACCGTCTGGAGCGGCTCGAGCGAGGCGCGTTCGGCCGCGTCCGCGCTGATGAAGCCGGTCTCCGACATCGTGTGCAGGACGATGTTGCGGCGATCCCTGGCGCGATCGGGATGCTGGAACGGCGAGTAGTACGGCGGCGACTGGATCACGCCGGCAATCGTCGCCGCCTCGACCAGCGACAGGTTGCTGACGTCCTTGCCGAAGAACAGCCGCGCCGCTTCAGGAACGCCGGTGATGGCGAACGAGCCGCGCTGCCCGAGGTAGACGTCGTTCAGGTAGAGCTCGAGGATCGTGTCCTTCGACAGCCGCCGCTCGAGCGCGAACGACATCAGCCACTCGGTGAACTTGCGCCGCGGGCCCTTCTCGCGCGCCTTGTCGAACCCCCACATCGAGGTGAGGAACGTGTTCTTCACCAGCTGCTGGGTGAGCGTGCTGCCGCCGCCCAGATACTTCTTGCTGCCGAAGATGTTGGTGAAGACGGCGCGCGCGGTGCCGAACCAGTCGACCCCGGAGTGATCGTAGAAACGGCGATCCTCGATGGAGATGACCGCCTGCACCATCCGCGGCGGAATCGCCGCCAGCGGCACGTCGCGGCGCTTCTCGCGCCCTTCGCTGACGATCGCGGTGAGCAGCGGCGCATCCATCTCGATGCTCTCGAGCCGCTCTTTCCGCTTGCCGACCGCCTCCATGTACTGCAGGTTCCCGCCGCCGCCCTTGGGCGTCGGCGGCGAGAAGACGAAACGTACGGTCTGGCCGGCGCGATCCCCGGCGCGCGGGACGACGGCCAGCGCGTTCTGTCCAATCGCGAACTGGCCTGCTTGTTCCACCGGCGAACGCTGTGCGTATCCGAGATCGTTGAGGCGATCGACCATCTGCACCAGCGTTACGCGCTGGCCGCGGCGGATCGTGAGCGGCCGGCCGAAGATGCGCGGATCGGTGCGCTGGAACTCGCCGTGCATGCGCGCGTCGATCATCCGGGACACCTGGACGTAGGCGTAGCCGACCAGCACCGCGAACAGCAGAGTCGGGATGGCGACCGCGAGCGCGGCGTAGAACTTCCAGCTGCGCCCCCGGAGGAAGGCCAGGCGCGGACGCGAAGTGGGCTTCGCCGCGGGTTTGGCAGGAGGAACCGTGGACACCTGGGCTGCAACCCGCATTGTATACTGAGCGTCTTACCGTCTTGATGCTGAGGTGCATCCATCGGTGCGCTTGCGGCGAGCGGCGCCGTTCCGGCCCGCGCCCTTATTCCAGGAGGACATGGTTCATGACTCGGCTCTGCTCTGCGCTGTTGGCGGCGCTGCTGCTCATCGCGGGATCCGCTCCCGCCTCGGCGCAGTCGACCGCGATCAACGGCACGATTGAAGGCACGGTCAATGACACGAGCGGAGCGGCGCTCCCTGGTGTCACGGTCACGATCACCAACACCGATACCGGAGCCCAGCGCATCGTCATCACCGGCGAGCAGGGCACCTATCGCGCTCCGCTCCTCCCGCTCGGCCGCTACGACGTCGTCGCCGAGCTGCCCGGCTTCAAGAAGTACGAACAGAAGGGCATCTCGCTGTCGGCGGGGCAGACGGCCACCATCAACGTATCGTTGAGCGTCGGCAACGTGTCGGAGACGATCACGGTCACGGGCGAGTCGCCGGTGGCGCAGCCCGGCAAGATCGATCTCGGGCGGACGATCAGCGAGCAGGAGGTCAAGAACCTGCCGCTGGTCTCGCGCAACCCCTATAACTTCGCCTTCCTGCAGGCGAACGTGACCGGGTTCGAGAACAACGAGTTCGGCGTGCCGCGCATCAACGCCAACGGCAGCCAGATGCACACCAACTACCAGCTGGACGGCAATACCAACACCGAGAAGGACCGCGCCGGGCTGCGGATGCTGCCGGTGTCGGAGGTGCTCGTCCGCGAGGTCAAGGTGATCACCAACGGCTTCGCGCCGGAGTTCGGCCAGACCACCGGCATGGTCTACAACGCGGTGACACCGTCGGGGACCAACAACGTGCACGGATCGGCGAGCTACCGCTTCAAGCGCAACGGCTTCTCGACCGACGCGTTCTTTCTGCCGGCGGGGGCGCGCAAGCCCGACACCGAGGCGGACGACTTCACCGCGGCGATCGGCGGGCCGATTCAGAAGGACCGGTGGCATTTCTACGGGGCCTACGAATACGTCGATCGCAGCCTGGTCACCGGCGGGCAGGTCATCACCGTGACGCCGGCCAACGCCGACGCGCTCGGCATCACGCTGCCGGCCGACGGCGTCATCCCGGCGCACCAGAAGGTGAACTTCCTCTTCGGCAAGAGCGACTACAAGGTCAACGATCGCAACCAGCTGTCGGCGCGCTACTTCCTCTTCAAGAACTTCTCGCCGGCGAACATCGGCGGCGGCCTGACGACGACGGACCGCGCGACCGACTTCACCGATCGCATGGACTCGGCGTCGGCGCAGCTGGTGTCGCAGATGGGCACCAACAAGCTGAACGAGCTGCGCGTGCAGTACGCGCGGCGGCACCAGTTCCGCACGCAGGGGATTTCGGTCGACGGGCCGGCCATCACCGTGTCGGGCGTGGCGCAGTTCGGCGGGGCGCGGCTCGGCGACGGCAACTCGGTCGGCTTCGACTTCAACCAGGGCATCACCCAGGTGATCGACAACCTGAGCTGGATTCGTGCCACGCACGCGTACAAGATGGGGATCGATCTGCAGTGGATTGGCGACCAGCGCGTGCGCGGCGATCAGTTCGTCTACACGTTCCCGAACAACGCCGCCTACCTGGCGGCGAAAAACGGCACCGCGCCGTTCGGCTATTCGACGCTGCAGCAGCTGTTCGGCAACCTCGCGGCCGACTACAACTCGGGCTTCTACGGCTTCTTCGTGCAGGACGACTGGCAGATCAGGCCGCAGCTGAAGCTGCTCTACGGGCTGCGCTACGACCTGTTCGACGTGCCGTCGGCGCGCCCGTACACGCTGAACCCGTACTCGCAGAACTTCTCGGTCGACAAGAACAATCTGGCGCCGCGCGCCGGCCTGTCGTGGGCGGTCGACTCGAACGCGCGCACGGTCGTCCGCGCGTCGGTCGGCCTGATGTACGAGCCGCCGCTGCTCGACTTCTACGACAACGCGATCCTGAACAACGGCGATCCGGCGAGCTTCTCGGTGTCGCTCAGCGGCACCAGCGCGGGGGCGCCGCCGTTCCCGCAGAGCCTGGCCAACGTGCCGCCGACCTTCGTCCTGCCGCGCCAGAGCATCAACGCCGTGGACCCGGACTTCAGGACGCAGTCGGCGTGGCTGAGCAACGTCCAGGTGGAGCGCGAGCTGCGGCGCGACATGTCGTTCTCGGTCGGCTACGTCAACTCGATCGGGCGCAACCTGCCGGTGCTGATGGACGTCAACATCATCCCGACGGCGGCGTCGCTCGGCGACGGGCGGCCGATCTATTCGACGGCGGTCAACGGCGCGACCCGCGTCGACACCAACTTCGATCACATCAACATGTTCAAGTCGATCGGCGAGTCGACCTACAACGCGTTCACCGCCTCGCTGACCAAGCGGATGACCCACGGCTGGATGGCGCAGGCGACCTACACGCTGGCGCGCGGCGAGGACACGGCGCCGCTGACCGGCACCTACGTCGTCGGCAGCGGCGACGACCGCGTGTCGGATCCGTCGAACCTGGATCGCGACAAGGGGGTCACGCCGTTCAACCAGGCGCACACCTTCTCGCTGTCGACGGTCATCGCGCCGGTGGTGGCCGACAGCAAGGCGGGCGCGGCGATCTGGAACAACAACCAGTTCGGGTTCATCGTGCAGGCCAACAGCGGGCTGCCGTTCAACATCCGCGCCGCGACCGATCTCAACGGCGACGGCGTGCTGAACGATCGTCCCAACGGCCTGGAGCGCAACGCCGGCCGTCTGGGCCGCGTGTTCTATCTCGACATGCGCTACTCGCGCTTCATCCCGGTGCGCTCCGGCCAGCGCGCGGAGCTGTTCCTGGAGGCGAAGAACCTCTTCAACACCGAGAACATCGCCGGCGTGAACCGCGTGCTGCCGAGCGGCGCGGTCGACGCGGCGGGCAACGCGCTGGTGCCGATCGTGATCAACGGCGCCGACTACCCGACGGCTGGCAAGAGCGGCTACGACCAGCGCCTGATCCAGCTGGGATTCAAGTACTCGTTCTAGCGTGTGTAGGGCGCACCTTCAGGTGCGCCCTTCCTCCCGGCGGGTCTGAAGACCCGCCCTACAGGTCCTGATGCCGCGCGTCTTTGCCGTTCTCGCTAGTCTCGTTCTTCTTGCGACCTCCGCCGCAACCCAGCTTCGCGTCGCGCCTCCCGGCGAGCGGCCCGACAGCCAGGCGCTCGAACTCGCGTTGCGCAAGCTGGCCAGCACCGGCACGTTCATGCAGACCGACGCGCATCCCGATGACGAAGACAACGGGCTGCTGGCGATGCTCGGCGAAGGGCAGGGAATGCGGGCCACCCTCGTCACGCTCACGCGCGGCGACGGCGGGCAGAACGAAATCGGACCCGAGATCGGGCAGTCGCTCGGCGTACTGCGGACGGAGGAACTGCTCGCGGTCCACCGCTTCGACGGCGCCGAACAGTACTTCACGCGCGCGATCGACTTCGGCTACTCGTTCAGCATCGAAGAGTCGATCGAGAAGTGGGGCCACGACGAGATCGTCGGCGATCTCGTGCGGCACATCCGCACCATCCGTCCCGACGTCATTGCCGGCTTCCTGTGCGGCGGCACCGGCGGCGGTCTGCACCACCAGGCGTCGGCCAGGCTGACGCAGGAGGCCTTCCGCGCCGCCGCCGATCCGGCGAAGTATCCCGAACAGATCAAGGAAGGGCTGCACCCCTGGCAGGCGCTGCGTTACTTCTGCACCGACGAGACGTCTTTCGCGCCCAATCCGCCGCCGCGGACCGCGGATCTCCTGCGCGCCGACGTGTCGGGGTTTGACGCGTGCCTGGGCCGGACCTACTCTGAGATCGGGCTCGAAGCGCGGTCGATGCACAAGTGCCAGGGCACGTCGCAGCTCTTGTTGCTGCCCGGCCAGTCGCAGTCTCGTTCGTACCGCCTCAAGGATTCTCTCGCCGACCCCCAAGTGCCGGACGGCACGAAGCTCTGGCACGCTCCGGCGGACCTCTTCGCCAACATCGACACGAGCATGGAGGGACTGAAGAGGCTCGACCGGTCCCATCCGCGTCAGCTGACGGACGGCCTGGCCGCGATCGCGGCCGCGATTCGTGAGGCCCGCAGCGCGGCGAAGACCTCGGCCTCGTCCGCCGTCGCACCCCTCGCGGCCGGGCGGCGTGCCGTGCGGGATCTCAACGCGAAGCTGCCGGCCCTCCTGCCGTCGTCACCGCCTGTGGCTGGTAGTGGTCCGGCCCAGGCCTACGTCTTCAACACGGACGTGATCTACGAACTGAGTCTCCGTCTCTCCCAGAAGTACGAGCAGTTTTCCGCGGCGCTCGCCATCGCCGCCGGCGCGCGGCTCGACGCGCTGGCAGACGATGGCGTGGTGACGCCGGGGCAGGCCGTCAATGTCTCGGTCTACGGCGCAGGATCGGGCGATCTGAAGAGCGTGACGTTGAAAGGCTTCGACGGGCAGTTCGCGACGTGCACAGGCGATCTCGCGAAGGCTGTGACCTGCAAGGCCTCAGTCAAGATCCCGACGAACACGCATCTCTCCACGCCGTACTGGACGCCGCGCAAGGACGCCGCGCGCTACGACTTCGAGCCGGACGTCCCTTTCGGCGTCCCGTTCCGGCCGACGCCGTTCACCGCAACGTTCACGCTGGTGATCGGCCGTGAAGAAGTCGAAGTCGAGCGGCCGGTGCAGTTCCGCTATTCCAATCTGGTCGCGGGCGAGAAGCGCATGCAGCTCCAGGTGTCGCCCGCGTTCAACGTCACCGTCGATCCCGACATCGCGGTGTTTCCTGTTGCTGCAGCAGATCTTCCGCCTAAAGGCGGAAGCCACGGGGACCCGGGCGGAAGGCGCGGGCGCACCGAGCGGCGCCACGCGTCTCAGGGACTCGCGTGACGAGCGCGCGCATGCCGCGAAATCGCGTGGCTTCCGCCTTCAGGCGGAAGGAAACCGCCGCTGGGTTTATGGCCTCGGCGCT
>Ga0207708_10001727_pt1 | contig 16146 bp, 17 predicted proteins | sample KBSK5101metaG_FD_184340 | JGI IMG/M metagenome (GOLD analysis project Ga0207708, IMG submission 184340) | Corn, switchgrass and miscanthus rhizosphere microbial communities from Kellogg Biological Station, Michigan, USA - KBS K5-10-1 metaG... | ecosystem: Host-associated > Plants > Roots >...
CGGATGCGCACCTCGCGGAACGGCACGGCGGAAGCTCGCGCTACCGCTCGCGGGCGGGCGCGTGCCGGGGGCCGAACGCAGCGCGGCCCGGGCAGGTGCGGGTTCCGATCCCGGGTGCCGAGCGGCTCACCACCCCCTCACTCTGTCAGACGGGACGCCGTGCGGTCAATGCCGTTCCCGGCCTACGCCGCCGAGGCGGACCGGAGCGAGATCGCGCCCACCGGGCAGGCCGCGCACAGCCGCTCGGCCCGGTCGCGCGCCACGAGCGGCAGGAGCGCGCGGGCGCAGCCGTTCTCGTCGAGCTCGACGGCCTCCTCGTCCTCGGCGATGCACTCGCCGTAGCCGACGCACAGGTCGGGGTCGATCACGATCTGGGTGTCCATGGAAGTGGCTCCTTTCTTGATGGTCATGCCGCTAGCAGGCGGCGGGCGTCGTTGAGGCGGGTCGGGGAGTTCAGAAGCAGGACGCATGCGGGCCGGCCGTCCTCCGCGCGCCCGACGTGCAGCCCATCCCGCACCGACCATTCGCACACGGCGGGCTCGAAGCCCACCTGCTGCACGCGCAGCGGGCCGATATCGGAGAACCAGTACGGGTCGCGGGCGAACGGCTCGCGCGAGCCGAGGATGGCGCGCGCGACGTGGTCGCCGCCGGCGCGGGCGTTGTCCCAGTGCGGGACGGCGATCCGCCCGAAGCGGGGGTGCGGGAAGGCGGCCGTGTCGCCGGCGGCCCACACGCCGTCCAGGCCGATGACGGCCAGCCGCTCGTCGGTGTCGAGGGTCGGCCCCTCGCCGAGCTCGGCCGGCAGCGTCGAGGCGACGCCCGCCGCCGAGATCACGACGTCGGCGGCGATCCGGCCGTGGGTCGAGGTCTCGAGGAGCGACGACCCACCCGGGATCGGCACGATCCGCTCGAGCCCGCACCCGCCGGCGAACCGCACACCGAGCCCGGACAGCACCCGCCGCGCCGACTCGCCGACCAGGCCGTGGAACCGGGCGAGCGGCAGCTCGGCGCGCTCGACCAGCGTGACCCGGTGGCGGGCGGCGAGCGTTGCCGCGGTCTCGGTGCCGATGAGCCCAGCGCCGATCACGGCGATCCGCCGACCCGGCCGCTCGAGGCGGGGAAGAAGCTCCTCGAGCCCTGCCGGGTCGGCGTTCTGGAGGGCCGCGCCGATGCCCGCGATGGGCGGCCTGCAAAGGCGGAGCCCGGTCGCCCAGACCAGCTCCTCGAACGTGTCCTCCTGCACCTCGGCGCGGGCCGCGGCCCGCACCTCGACCCGGCGGCGGGCGAGGTCGAGGCCGACCGCCCAGCCGTCCACGTGGTGGATCCCGACCTCGGCCAGCCCCTCCGCCGTCGCCAGGTAGGGGGCGGTGCCGCGGACGAGCGCGCGCTTGGAAAGGGGCGGGCGGTCGCACGGAAGGCCGGGGCCGATCAGGGTGACCGGGACGCCGCCCTCTGCCAGGCGGCGCGCGCACGCGAACCCGGCCACGCCGTTTCCCACAACCGTCACCCGGCCCGGCGCGCTCACGGCTCGCCTCCCTCGAGCTCGAGCGCAGCGCGAGCCGGGATCTGCTCCCGCCGGGGTGCCGGCCGCACGGCCGCCAGCGGCCGCTCCAGCCAGCGATACCAGGCCGCCCCGCCGACGATCGCCGCCGACGCTCCGTACACGAAGAGGGCGAGGAACGAGCGCGAGTCGGTTCCAGCCATGACGCCGTGCGCCAGCGACAGCGCCCAGACCGCGTAGCCGAAGTAGTGCAGCGAGCGCCACGCCCGCTGGCTCATGAAGCGCGCCTGCTTCAGTTTGAAGGAGAGCGGCAGGGCGATGACGAGCCACAGCGCGGCGGCGCCCAGGACGACGCCCGGCCGCGGGTCGAGACCGACGAGCGACGCGACCTTCACCCGCGCGTAGCGGTCGAGCATGAGCGCGCCCACGTGGATCGCGACCGCGACCAGCCCCAGCGACGCCAGGAACCGGTGGTACGTCATCTGCGGAGCCGGCGGGCGCCACACGCGCGCGCTCAGCGCGATGCCCCAGGCCACGACGAGCGTGTAGCAGGCGAACGCGACGAAGGCGCTCGCGCGGGCCACGTCCCAGAGGATCATGCCGCCGCCTCGTCCCAGGCGCGCGTCGTCAGGATCTCGCCGCCGGACAGCACCATGGCCGCCTCCTCGAGGGCCGCGATGCGCCCGGGCCGCAGCGTCAGCACCTTCGCGAGGACGTCCGCGGCGACCGGGTCGGCCGAGAGCACGGTGGCGTGCGTCCGCGGGCCGGGCTCCCCGGTGTCGGGGTCGATCAGATGGTGGGCGCTCCTGCCGTCCCCGTTCTGCCAGCGGCGCCGGCCGAAGCCCGAGGTCGCGATCCCATGACCCTCGGCGACCGTCACATGGGCGAGCGGCGCCGCGGCGGCGTCCCGCGGGTCCTCGACCGCGACAAGGTGGCGGCCGCGGGCGGCGACCAGGTCGCCACCGGCGTCGACGAGGATCGCGGGGTCGTCGCACCGGGCCTCGACGAGCGCCGCGGTCCGGCACCCCATCCAGCTCTTGGCGATTCCGCCGAGATCGAGCCGCGTCCCGGCCGGGATCCGCGCGGTGCCGTGCTCCCGGTCGACCTGCGGGCGGCCCTCGAGCCGGCGCGGGTCCGGGCTGGCAGCCGCGTACGCCTTGCGGTCGGAGAGGCTGCGCCGGTACCCCCAGGCGACGAGCGCCCCGCCGACCAGCGGCTGGAACACGCCGCCGGTCAGCCGGATCCAGTAGTCGCATGCCTCGAGCAGGTCGAGCGTCGCCGGCGAGACCGCGACGGGCCGCCCCGCAGCGGCGTTCACACGAGCGACGTCGCTGTCGGAGCGAAACCGCGACCAGCGGGCCTCGTCGCGCTCGACCGCCTGGGCGATCGTGGCCGCCAGCCCGGCGTCGACGCCGCCCGTGTGGTGGATGCGCCAGGTCGTGCCGGTGGCGCGCCATTCCCAGGCGGTCGTCGTGCGAGATGTCGTCGCGGTCGCCATCAGCTCGTGTGCGTGGTCGGAGGGGCGGTGGCCGGGGCGGCCACCGGAGCCGGCGCCGAGATCGGGGCCGAGATGCCGGTGAACGACGCCGACGGGAGCTGCGCACTCGTCGCCTGGCCGTTCCGGATGCTCGCGAGCAGCTTGTGCTCGGAGCGCCGCGTCTTGACGACGAGCCGGTTGTAGCGGCCGACCAGATGGTGCATCTGAATGGACGTCTGCCGGTCGTGCAGCACAGTCCGCTGTGCGACGGCGTGCCACGAGCGGGCGTCGGCCTGCCACGACGTGGCGAGGGACGACTGGTGGATCGACCAGGCGACGGCCGCACCGCAGATCAGGGCGATGATGGTGGTGTAGATCCGAAGTCCGGTGCTAGTCATCGTTGCCTCCGTCGTCGTCGCCGCCGGTCGGGCTCGTGCGCGTGACCGGCGGGGCCGGGCTCGTGCTCGTCACGGGCGTCGTGGCGGGCGCCGTCGACACCGACGGGGCCGCCACCTGGACGAGCGGAACGCTCGGCCGCGGCGGCTTCATGTGCGGCACGCGCGGGGGGTGCCAGTCGAGGAGATGCCCGTGCCGGCCGGGGCGGCCGGCGGGGATCTGCTCGCTCACTCGCGCCCGCGCGCCGGCCGACGCCGCGAGGCCGTCGCCGATTCCGAGGTCGTGCCGCGCGGCGTATGCACCGCCGCCGACGACGAGCCCCGCCGCGAAGGCCGCGAAGGCGACTGACGGGTGGACGGTCACGGAACTTCCTCCTCCGGGTCGGAACGCCGCGTCTTTGGCGGCTCTCTTCCCACAGTAGGAAGCGGCGGTGAGCTAGACGTGAGTCGGCGGTGAGACCGGTCTCATGGCCGGCTCGGAGGCCGAGACGGCCGCGCGTGGCAGCTCGACGGTGAACGTCGCGCCGCGCCCACGGGTGCTGGCAGCCGCGATGGTGCCGCCGTGCGCCTCGACGATCGCCCGGCAGATTGCGAGCCCCAGTCCCGCTCCTCCGGTGTCGCGCCCGCGGGCGGCGTCTGCGCGCGTGAACCGGTCGAACAGCGTCGGCAGGAGCTCGGGATCGATCCCCTCGCCGGAGTCGGACACCTCGAGCACGACCGTGTCCCCGCGCGCCTTGACGCGGACGCCGATCGCCTGTCCCGGCGAGGTGTGGCGGACCGCGTTCGAGAGCAGGTTCAGGAGCACCTGCTCGATCGCGCCGGCGTCGCCTGCGATCGCCGCGTCGGGGTCGGCGTCCACCCTCCACGTCCGCTCGCCGAGCACGCGCGACCGGGCCACGACCCGCACGGCCAGCTCGCCGACGTCGACGACGTCCCGCAACGGTGGATCATCGGCGCCGGTACGCGCGAGCCGCAGGAGGCTCTCGACCAGCCGCGCCATCCGGTCGAGCTCCGAGATCGCCACCTGCGCCGCGGCCTCGAGCCCGGCCGGGTCGCGACCACCGGCGAGCGCGGTCTCGAGGTGGCCGCGCGCGATCGTGAGCGGCGTCCGCAGCTCGTGCGAGGCGTCGTGCACGAAGCGCCGCTGAGCGGCGAACGCGCCCTCGAGCCGGTCGAGCATCGCGTCGATCGCATCGGCGACGTCGGCGATCTCGTCGTGCGAGCGGACCGGGCCCATCCGCACCGAGAGGTCGCCGCCGGTCACCCGCGACGCGCGCTGGGCGATCCGCGAGAGCGGCGCCAGGGCCCGCCGCGTGACGAGCCAGGCCGCGCCCGTCGCGGGAACGAGGCCGACCAGGCACACGACGAGCATCGCGTCGAGGAGCGTGCGGACGCCGGCGTCGGCGTCGCCGGCCGGGACCGCCGCGAGGAACCGCGAGCCGTTCCGAGTGGCCGCCGCGACGACGTAGTCCTCACCCTCGATCTCGATGCGCTTCGCGGCGCCGGGCGGCAGGTCGCGCTGCAGCCACAGGCGCCGGGCGAGGAGGGTGTTCGCGCGGGGCCGCGCGCCCGGCACGACGCTCGCGAGGAGCTGGCCGCCGCCGCTGCGCGCCTGGAGGTAGGCCGTGACGAGCTCGTCGCGGGACTCGGGCCGGGACTCCTTCGCGGCGTCGTCGGTGCCGCCGCTCGAGTCCGGGGGCGGCGCTCTGTGCAGCGTCGAATCGGCCAGATCGCCGGCGGCACGCCGCGCCGACGTGGCAAGCGACTGGTCGACCTGGCGCCGGTCGATCAGGTACACGGTGAGGAGGCCTGCCGCGAGCACGCCCACGGCAAGCGTGGCGCTGACGATCGCAAGCCGCGTGCGGATGGCGAGGCCGCGCCTCACGCCGGCTTCTCGCGCGCCATGCGGTAGCCCATCCCGCGCACGGTCTCGATCGGCGAGCTGCCGTTCGCCGAGAGCTTGCGCCGCAGGTAGCCGATGTAGACGTCGACAAGGTTCGAGCGCGGGTCGAACGTGTAGCCCCAGACCCCGTTCAGGATCTGCTGGCGGGAGAGCACCTGGCCAGGGTGGCGCATGAGGTAGGCGAGGAGCGCGAACTCACGGGCCGAGAGCTCGATGCGGCCGCCGTCGATCTCCGCCTCGCGGCTCAGGAGGTCGAGCGTGACCGAGCCGACCGAGAGGGTCGACGCCGGCGCGCCGTTCTGCGCCGGCCGCCGCGTCCGCGCCCGGATCCGGGCCAGGAGCTCTGCGAAGGCGAACGGCTTGCCCAGGTAGTCGGTCGCGCCCAGGTCGAGCCCGCGCACGCGGTCGGCCACCTCGCCGCGGGCGGTGAGCATGATGACCGGCAGCTCGGGGTCGCGCGCCCGGATGGCGCCGAGCACCTCGAACCCGTCCATCCCCGGCATCATCACGTCGAGGATCACGAGGTCGGCGGGGTGGCGGCGCAGCGCCGCCAGCGCGTCCTCGCCGCAGGCGGCTGTATCGACTGCGTAGCCCTCGGCCTCCAGCCCGCGGCGCAGGAAGTCCGTGATCAGGGCCTCGTCCTCGACGACCAGGATGTTCATATCCGGCTCTCAGTGTGACCGGCCGAGGTGAGAGGACTCTCACCTACTCCCAGTCTCGTCCCGACGCCGCGATCGCGCATCGGTGACGGGCCGGATCCGCGCGTGCGGCAAATCCGCGGCTGCAAAATCGGTGCCAGGCACCGATTTGCACATCAGTAGTCGGAGCGCTCCAGGTGGTCGCGAAGCGCCGCGGCCGCCTGCTCGGCGTCGCGCTCCTCCAGCGCGTCGACGATCGCCGTGTGCTCGGCGAGCACCTCCGTGAGGTACCCGCGCTGGCGGGTGGTGCCGATGTGCATGACCCGCACGAACCCGCGGAGCTGGCGCAGCAGCCGCTCGACCACCGGCATCCCCGCGCCGGCCGCCATGCGCAGGTGGAACTCCTCGTCCAGCTCGATGAAGTCGTCCTCGCGCTCGGCGTCGGCGGCCCGCTTCTGGCGGATCAGGAGCAGGCGCAGGTGGTCGATGTCGTCGAGCGTCATCCGCTCGGCGGCGCCGCGGACGGCGAGCGCCTCGAGCGCCTGGCGGACGTCGACGATCTCCTGCCGGTGCTCCGGGCTGAAGCCGCGCACGACCAGCTGGCGGCGCGCTCCCACCTGGAGCAGCCCCTCGCCGCGCAGAAGCTGGAGCGCCTGCCGCACGGGCGTCTTCGAGATCCCCAGCTCCTCCGCCAGCGCGGACTCCCCGACGACGGTGCCGACCGCCAGCCGTCCGCGCAGGATGTCGCCGCGGATGTGCTGGTATGCGCGCTCGCTCAGGGTCTCCATCGCCGGGGGTGATGATAGGACGGCGGTGGAATTCCGCCGGGCGTCAGGTGCCGCTCTGGGGCGGCGCAGCCTCGGGATAGAGGTGGCACGCCACCCTCCGTCCCTGGATGACGCGCGTCGCCGGGTACACCGACCGGCACACGTCCATCGCGTGCGGGCAGCGCGGATGGAAGTGGCACCCGGTCGGCGGCGAGATCGGGTTCGGCATGTCGCCCGTGAGCGCGGGCGTGATGCTCTTGCGCCGGGCCACCGGCGCCGGCGCGGCCTTCATGAGCGCCTGGGTGTACGGGTGAAGCGGCTCGCGGAAGAGGTCGGTTGTCGGCGAGTGCTCGACGATCCGGCCCAGGTACATGACCGCCACGTTGCGGCTGATGTGGCGCATCACGGCCAGGTTGTGGGCGATGAAGAGGTACGTGAGGCCGAGCTCGTCCTGGAGCCGCGTCATCAGGTTCAGCACCTGCGCCTGCACCGAGACATCGAGGGCCGAGACCGCCTCGTCGGCCACGATGAACTCCGGCTCGACCGCGAGCGCCCGGGCGATCCCGATCCGCTGCCGCTGCCCGCCGCTGAACTGGTGCGGCTTGCGGTCGGCCGCCGCCGCCGGCAGCCCGACCGTGTCGAGCAGCTCCTCGACCCGGTCGCGGCGGAGATCGCGCGGCGCGAGCCGGTGCACCTTCAGCACCTCCTCGAGTGTCTGGCGCACCGTCATCGTCGGGTTGAGCGACGAGTACGGGTCCTGGAAGACGACCTGGATCCGCTTTCGCAGCTCGCGGGTCTCGCGCGCCCGGCGGCCGAGGACGCTCTGACCGGCATAGAGGATGTCGCCCGAGGTCGGCGGCTCGAGCTGGAGCACGAGCCGGCCCAGCGTGCTCTTCCCCGACCCGCTCTCGCCGACCAGGCCGAGCGTCTCGCCGCGCTCGATCCTGACCGAGACGTCGTCGACGGCCCGCAGCACCTCGGCCGGGCGCCGCCCCAGGCTCCGTCCCAGGCCGCCGCCGGCCGCGTAGTGCTTGGAGACGTTGCGGATCTCGAGGAGCGCGGGGACGGGCTCGGCCACGTCGCTCACGCGAGGCCGAGGATCGCCGCCAGGTTGGCCTCGGGGTCGGGCCGGGCCGCGAGCGAGCCGTCCGCCGCCGACAGCAGCACCGTCACCGCCGGCCCGTTCCCCGCCAGCGGGCTGTCGCCGCAGGCGACGACGCCCACCGTGAGCGCGCCGTCGCGGTAGCCGGTGTAGTGGGTGGCGTCCCAGTCGCGCACCGCGACGATGTCGCCCAAGCGCAGGTCCGCCAGGCCGTGCTCGCGCACGACGTCCTCGTCCTTGGTCTGGATCGCAAACGACGTGGCCGCCGCCACCCGGCCGCTGCCCATCCCGACCACCTCGGGCGGAAGGATGCGCGTGACCGTCACGGACACCCGGCCGTCCGCCGTGTCGGGCCCCCACGCCCGCCACAGCTCCGGGCCGAGGCTGTGGCAGGCGACGCCCGGCGCGCCCTCGATCGCCATCCCGCGGCCGCATGCGCGCACGAGCAGCTCGTCGCCGGGCGCGACCTGCTCCAGGACGTCATCGCCGACGTGGACGAGCACGTGCTTGTAGGCCCGGAACGACTCGTGCTTTCCGATCACGGCCCCGGTCGCGCCCGCCGCGGCGCCGGTGCGCACGGTGACCGGGTTCCCGACGCACGCGAAGACGGCCAGGGCGTCGTTCGCGGAAGCGCTCGGGTTGGCGATGCTGACCCCGGGCTCGACCTGGTCGGCGGCCCATCCCATCGCCGCCATCCCGATCTTGACGTTGTAACAGATCCCCCCGGCCCCGACCGGGACGAACGGCGTCCCGTCGGCGCCGACCTCGTACGGGTTCTCGGCCATGACCGGCGTCGTCACCCGGCCGACGACCGCCGTGACGACCAGCTCGCCGAGGTTGGCGCGCGCGCCGCTCACGCCGGCAGCCCCAGGCTGGTGCCGACGTTGGCGGCCGGGTCGACGTCGATCGCGAACCGCTCCCGCGGCCCGGACATGATCGTGATGACGCCCGTCCCGTGCCCGGGGATGACCCCGACCCCGTGGGCGACGATGCCGATCGCGCACCAGCCGGCGTGCGAGCCGCGCCCGAAGCGGTGGTCCTGGCCCGTCATCGCGACGACGTCGCCGATCCGGAGCTCCTCGTAGCCCAGGTCGGCGACCACGTCCGGGCGGGTCAGCATGACGTCGCAGTTGGCCCACTCGGAGCTCATGCCGATGCCCGCGCCCATGAGAAAGGCGGGGATCTCGGCGGCGACCGCGAGCCCGAGCGCCCCATCGCGGGCCCGCACGGGGAGCGCGTCCAGGAGCTCCGGGCTGCAGCTGCGGAGGGCGACGTCGGGGAAGTCGAGCAGCTGGAGGCCCTGCCCGCGCGCCCGCACGAGCAGGCGATCGCCGGGGCCGAGCAGGTCGAGCGTCTCCTGCGGGAAGTCGATCAGGACGAAGGCGTGCTTGCCGACGACCGTGCCGGTCCCGCCGGCCGCCGGGCCCGTGAGGACGCGCACCGGGTTTCCGACGCAGGCCAGGAACTGGAGCGCGGCGTCCGGCGGCGGGCCGTCGCCCCCGGCCGACACCGCGGCCTCGAGGTGGTCGGCCGCCCAGGGGAAGACGGCGCTGCCGACGCGGACGTTGTAGCAGACGCCCGCCATCCCGGGCAGAATGATCGGGCGGCCGTAGGAGTCGACGCTCCACGCGTCCCCGGTCGGGTGGCTCACCTGCGCCCCGATGCCCAGGGTCACCAGCTTGTCGGCGTTCGTCCGGAGGGCGGTGGCGGCGGTCACGGTCAGTAGAGGAGGTCGGGGTCGAGCACGTTTCGCAGCGGCCGGCCGGCCAGGTACGCGTGCAGGTTCTCACAGAAGATCTCGACGATCCGGTCGTTCTCCTCGGCCACCGTGCTCGCGGAGTGCGGGCTGACGAGCACGTTCGGGAGGTCCCAGAACGGGCTCGAGTCCGGCGGCGGCTCCGTCGTGAACACGTCCAGTGCGGCGCCACGCAGCCGGCCCGCCGCGAGCGCCTCGGCCAGCGCGGCCTCGTCGACCACGTCGCCGCGGGCGATGTTCACGACGATCGCGCGCTCGGGCAGGAGCGCGATCCGGCGCGCGTCGAGGAGGCCCGCGGTGTCGGGCGTATGCGGCGTGGCGAGCACAACCGCGTCGAGCCGGGGGAGGATGGCGTCCAGGTCGTCGATCGCCGCGATCTCGTCGGCGTTCACGTCGGCCGGCGAGCGGTCGCGCAGGGTGCGCACCACGCCGATCACGTGGACATCGAGCGCGCGCAGGAGCCGGGCGGCCTCGCGGCCGATCCGGCCGGCCCCGACGACCGCGGCCACCTTCCCGGCCATCTCCTCGCCGGCGTGGCGGCGCCACGCGTGGGCCCGCTGCTCGGCCTGGTAGCGCAGGACGTCCTTGCCGAAGACCAGCATCGCGAGCACGGCGAACTCGGCCAGCGGGCGGGCGTGGACGCCGCTCGCGGTCGTGACCACGACGTCGCGCCGCTCCGTAAGCCCCACCCGGCGGGCCAGCTGGCCCACGCCGGCGCTCGTGGCCTGAATCCAGCGCAGCCGCGGCCAGGTCGGGAGCCGATCGGCCATCGCCAGCGGCCCGAAGTCGAACAGGATCTCGGCGCTCTCGAGGAGCTCGGCCCAGCGCCGCTCGGCCTCGGCATCGGGGACCTCCGGGAGCGGGTGCGCGGAGGGGTACTCCGGGGCCGGGATGAGGTCAGCCGGGTAGACGACGTCCAGGCGCGGGTCGGCGGCGGCGATCGCCGCGACGTTCTCGGCCGAGAGCGGGCTCGTGATCACGATGCGGACGTCGCTCACCGGCCGGCGCCCTCGGGCAGCGAGAAGCGGCCGGCCATCGAGCCTCCGTCCACGTCCAGAACGGCGCCCGAGACGTGGGCGGCGGCGTCCGAGCAGAGGAAGAGCACGGCCGCGGCGATGTCGCGCGGATCGCCGGCCCGGCCCATCGGGATCGACCGCACGAGCGCCGCGCGCAGATCGTCGGTCGCCCGGTCCGGATAGGCGTCGCTCCACCCGCGGACGTCGATGTAGCCGGGCGCGACCACGTTCACGTTCACGCCGTGCGGCCCGAGCTCGAGCGCCAGCGTCTTGGACAGCGTCTCGACCGCCGCCTTCGAGGCGGCATAGGCCGCCCCCTCGGGGCGCGGGCTGCGCGCCGAGCCGGACGAGATGCTGACGATGCTGCCGCCGCCGCCCGCGGCGATGCGGTGGCGGGCGAACGCCCGGCACATCAGGTAGACGCCGGTCACGTTCACGTCGAAGACCCGCCGCCACGCGGCCGGCTCCATGTCGACCAGGCGCGCGTCGGGGTAGGCCGCCGCGTCGTTCACGAGCAGGTCGAGATCGCCGAAGCGCCCGATGGCCGTGCCGACCACGCGCTCGGCGAGGCGCTCGTCGGCGACGTCGCCGACGACGGACTCGAAGCGGGGGCCGCGCAGCGTCTCGGGCGGCTCCACGAGGTCCACGACGACCACGTTGGCACCCTCTGCCAGGAACCCCGCCGCGACGGCCCGGCCGATCCCGTTCGCGCCGCCGGTCACGGCCGCAGTCATCCCGTCGAAACGTGCCGGCACCCGGCCTTCCCCACCATCCTCTCGCTCGCGGTTCCGCTCCTGCGGGGCGCAAGCATAACCGCGCCCCGAACCCTTGACACTTCCGACCCGGCGCTCATACACTCGGCCGCGGCGCGGATCGGATGCGTACCCCCCTTGCTCCGAAGCCCGTTACATCCCCGAAGCATAAGAACATCTTCGGAGCATTCGTACATCTTTCCGCCCTGAGCATACCTTTGGCCGCAAGATGAAAGGACGAGCCATGGCCGACCTCCCGGACACGCCCACGACGAGCCCCAACCGGGCGCGGCGCGCCCGGCGTCTGGCGCTCCTGCTCGCCCTGGCGGCGGGCGTCCTCGCCGCCGGCTGCGGAGGCAGCGGCGGATCGACCGGCGCCGGGAGCGGAGGGGCCAAGGCCGACACGCTCGTCATCGCAAACGCCGTCAACGTCGACACGCTCGATCCGGCTGCGAACTCGGTCAACGAGAGCATCTGGATGACGCAGAACATCTACCAGCGGCTGCTCCAGCCGAACGCGAACGGCACCGACGTGATCCCGCAGCTCGCCGAGTCGTGGGACATCTCCGACGACGGCCTCACGTACACGTTCCACCTGGGCGACCACAAGTTCTCCGACGGTTCGCCGGTGACCGCCGAGGACGTCCGCTACTCGATCCAGCGCTCGATCAACTACGACGGCGGCTGGGGCTTCCTGCTCGAGGCCGTGAAGTCGGTCGAGGCGCCGGATCCCAAGACCGTCGTCATCACGCTCTCCCGGCCGCATGCGCCGCTCCTGGCCGACCTCGCCATGTACGCCTACGCGGTCATCCCCGAGAAGCTCGTGAAGGCGCAGGGCGCGAAGGCCTTCTTCCAGAAGCCGATCGGAAGCGGCGAGTGGATGCTGACCCAGTGGAACAAAGGCGCGGATCTGACGTTCAAGGTGAACCCGTTCTGGTCGGGCAAGAAGCCGAACTTCACGACGCTCAAGATCATGATCGTGCCCAACGACAACTCGCGTGTCCTGCTTCTGCAGAACAAGAACGCGGACATCATCGAGAACCCACCGGGCAACCTGATCAACGAGCTGAGCGCCAATCCGGACCTGCAGACGTATCTCTTCCCGTCGACACGCGTCGACTTCATCCAGCTCGACCAGCACTTCGCACCGTTCAAGGATCCGAAGGTGCGTGAAGCGCTCAATTACGCAATCGACCGAAACGCCATCGTGAAGCTCGCGTACTCCGGTCATGCGACCGTCGGCTCGTCGTTCATGCCGTACAAGATGCAGTACTGGAACGACTCGCTGAAGCCGTATCCGTACGACCCGGAGAAGGCGAAGCAGATACTGTCAGAGTCGAGTTACCCGAACGGCTTCAAGACGTACATCATCGAGGTCGCAAATGACGTCGCCGGTAACGCAACTGCGGTCGTCATCAAGTCGGATCTGGCGAAGATCGGCATCGACGTCGACATCAAGACGTACGAGCTCCTGACGGCCTACGCCAAGGAGGACGGCGGCAACTCGCAGATGGGCCAGCGCTACTGGACGAACGACATCATCGACCCCGACGAGGTGACCACGTTCGGCGTCGATCCCAACGGCGGCGCGAACGCCTTCAGCTCCTACTGGGGCGACCCGACCGCCACGAAGCTCGTGCACCAGGCCCGCGGGGAGCTCGATCCCGACAAGCGCCGGCAGATGTACGAGCAGATCCAGCAGATCGTCTATGACCAGACGCCGTATCTCATCCTCGACTACAGCCCGTACCGGTACGCGGCGGGCAAGTGGGTGCACGGCTTCCACGCCACGCCCCTCGGGAACTACAATCTGTCGCTGGAGACGCTCACCGTCGACCAGCACTGAGGGTCCGTCTGGGAAGCCCCCGTGGATGGATGGCGAGCGAAAACCAAGCCAGGCAAGGACGCAGGGAGCGTCGATATTGGCGAAATATCGACGCAACCGAGGACGCAGCATGGCGCCGGTTTGCAGCCGCCGGACGACGCGCGGACTTTCCAGACAGACCCTTGACGCCGCGCAGGAAGGGAGAGGAACGTGAGCGGGCGGTTCGGGTTCCTCGGCCGCAGGGTGCTTCAGCTCATCCCTGTGACGCTGGGGATCACGATCCTGGTGTTCTTCCTGCTGCACCTGGTCCCGGGTGATCCGGCCCGCCAGATCCTGGGGCAGCACTACACGCCCGAGGCGGCGGCGGAGATCCACCACAAGCTGGGCCTCGACCAGCCGCTCTGGGAGCAGTACAAGCTCTTCATGGACCGGCTGATCCACGGCGATCTGGGCGACTCGGTCTACTACAACCAGTCCGCGCGATCGCTGATCGCCGAGCGCATGCCGGCGACCATGTTCCTGATCGTCTACGCCGGTGTGCTGGCGGCGCTGATCTCGATCCCGATCGGGATCATCGCGGCGCTCCGGCGGGGCGGCGTGTTCGATCAGGCCACGCGCATCGGGACGCTGATCACGTTCGCGATGCCGCCGTTCTGGTTCGGGATCATCCTGCTGCTCTTCTTCGCACTGAAGCTCCAGCTCTTCCCGGTGTCGGGCTACGGGAACGGTTTCACCGACCACCTCTGGCACCTGTTCCTGCCGGCGCTCACGATCGCGCTCGCCTTCTCGACCATCCTCACCCGCACGTTGCGGGCGAGCATGCTCTCGACGCTGCGGATGGACTTCGTCGACACCGCCCGGATCAAGGGCGTCTCGCGGACGACGGTGCTCATGCGCCACGTGGTGCGGAACGCGATCGTCGCGATCGTGGTCGTGTTCGGCATCAACCTCGCGTTCCTGATCGGCAGCACCGTCCTCGTCGAGAACGTGTTCTCGATCCCGGGCCTCGGCGAGCTCCTCGTCGGCTCGGTCTCGTCACGCGACTACCCGGTCGTGCAGGGGACCACGCTCGTGCTCGCGTTCCTCGTCGTGCTCGTGAACCTCCTGACCGACATCGTGCACGCAGCACTCGATCCCCGGGTGACCTACGAATGAGCGTGGTCGTCGGCCCATCCGGGACGCTGCTCGAGTCGCTCGAGCGCCGCTCGCGGACGAGCAGGCTCGGCCGGGGCCGGATCACGCTCGCGGTGGGCATCCTCATCCTCGGCACGATGATCGTCGCCTCGCTGGCCGCGCCGCTCATCACGAGCGCCAAGCCCGACGCTATCGATCCGCTTCACCCGCTGCTTCACCCGCTCTCGCCCGGCCACCCGCTGGGGACCGACTCGTTCGGGCGGGACATCTTCTCGCGGATCCTCTACGGCGGCCGGATCGACCTCCTGATCGCGTTCGGCGCCACGTCCGTGACCGCTGTCGTCGGCACCGTCATCGGGCTGACGTCCGGGTACGCCGGCGGCTGGGTCGACACGGTCATCATGCGCATCGTCGACCTCTTCTTCGCGTTCCCGTTCTTCGTTCTCGTGATCGCGATCGTGGCGATGCTCGGCCCGAGCGTCTTCAACATGTTCGTCGCCATCTGGCTCACGAGCTGGATCAGCTACGCGCGGATCACGCGCGGGCACACGCTGGGCGCCAAACGCCAGGAGTACACGCTCGCCGCCCGTGCGCTGGGCTACACGAACCGGCGGGTGGTGCTGCGTCACATCCTGCCCAACCTCGTCTCGTACGTGATCATCTTCGCGATGGTCGACGCTGTCGGGAACATCGTCCTCGGCTCGTCGCTCGGCTTCCTGGGGCTCGGCGCGCAGCCGCCCTCGTCCGAGTGGGGCGTGATGATCTCCGACGGCCAGAACTACCTGCTCACCGCCTGGTGGCTCTCGACGTTTCCCGGCATCGCCATCATCCTCGTCGGGGTCGGGTTCAGCCTGATCGGCGACGGACTCGCGGACATCCTCAGGCCCGGTGACTGACGCCGTCGCCGCGCCCGTGCTGGAGGTCCGCGACCTCCACACCTACATCGCCACCGGCGCGGGCGTGGTGCGCGCGGTCGACGGCGTCTCGTTCACCGTCGGCGAGCGCGAGATCGTCGGGCTGGTCGGCGAGAGCGGCTGCGGCAAGAGCGTCACGTGCCGGACGATCGCCGGGCTCATGGCGTCGCCCCCGGCCCGCTCCACCGGCAGCGTGCGCCTGGCCAGCTACGGCGATCGCAACCTGCTCGACCTGTCGGCCGCCGACCTCCAGCGCCTGCGCGGCGCGCACCTCTCGATGGTCTTCCAGGACCCGATGAGCGCGCTCAACCCGGTGATGCGGGTCGGCGCGCAGATCGAGGAGGCCGTCGGCGCCCACGAGAAGCTCTCCGGCCGCGCCCGTCGCACCCGCGCGATCGAGCTGATGGAGCGGGTCGGCATCCCGGTGCCCGAGCGGCGGATGCGCGACTACCCGCACCAGTTCTCGGGCGGCATGCGCCAGCGGGTGCTGATCGCGATGGCGATCGCCGGGCGGCCCAAGCTGCTCCTCGCCGACGAGCCGACGACCGCGCTCGACGTCCTGATCCAGGATCAGATCCTGAGCCTGCTCCTCGAGCTCCAGCGCGACTTCGGGATGAGCATGATCCTGGTGAGCCACGACCTGGGCGTGATCGGCGAGATGTGCGACCGGGTGGCGGTGATGTACGCGGGTGAGATCGTCGAGCTCGCCGACACGGCGACCCTGCTCGAGGAGCCGCGCCACCCGTACACGATCTCGCTGCTTCGCTCGCTCCCGGACGTCAACTCGCAGAGCCGCTACCTGCGGTCGATCGGCGGGGCGCCGCCGGCGCTCGTCGACGTCCCGCCCGGCTGCCGGTTCGCGCCGCGCTGCCCCCTCGCGCTCGACCAGTGCCGGGAGTGGGAGACGGAGCTCTTGCAGGCGGGCGCCGGTGCGCACACGGCCCGGTGCTGGCGACATGAGGAGAC
>Ga0207708_10001728_pt1 | contig 16118 bp, 16 predicted proteins | sample KBSK5101metaG_FD_184340 | JGI IMG/M metagenome (GOLD analysis project Ga0207708, IMG submission 184340) | Corn, switchgrass and miscanthus rhizosphere microbial communities from Kellogg Biological Station, Michigan, USA - KBS K5-10-1 metaG... | ecosystem: Host-associated > Plants > Roots >...
GACCAGCCGTGCACGGTCAGCGCCGACATCTACAAGCCGGACGTCGTCAGCGACGCCCAGAAGGCGCCCGCGATCCTCACCACGAACGGGTTCGGCGGCAGCAAGGACGACAGCAACGAGGCCGCCATCGGCAAGGGCTTCGTCAACCAGGGCTACGTGGTGCTCGCCTACTCCGGCCTCGGGTTCGGCACCACCACCTGCAGGATCTCGCTCGACGACCCGCAGTACGACGGCAAGGCCGGCCGCGGCATGGTCGACGTCCTCGCCGGATCCCGGGGCTACACGCTCGACGACGGCTCCGGCACCACCGGCCGGATCGGTTACGTCGCCCGTGAGTCCGCCGGCGACCCGCGGGTCGGCATGATCGGCGGCTCCTACGGCGGCCAGATCCAGTACGCCGTCGCGTCGCTCGACTCGCGGCTCGACGCGATCGTCCCGATCATCACCTGGAACGACCTCTCCTACTCGCTGGCGCCGAACAACACCGACCTGAGCAGCGGGGTCACCTCCCGCACGCCCGGCGTGGCCAAGAAGGAGTGGATCGACCTCTTCTTCGGCGCCGGCATCGCCTCCGGTGCGCAGAGCGTGACCATCGACCCAGAGACCATGGCCGGCTGCCCGAACTTCGTGCTCGAGGCCTGCCGGGCCGTCGCGCAGCTCAACACCGCCGGCTACCCCGACGACGCGACCCTGGCCCTGGCACGACACGCGTCGGTGTCGAGATACCTGCAGAAGGTGACCGTCCCGACCCTGGTCGTGCAGGGCCAGAGGGACACCCTGTTCAACCTGCAGGAGGCCGTGGCGACGTACAAGTCGCTGCAGGCGCAGGGCACCCCGACCAAGATGGTCTGGCAGTCCTGGGGTCACTCCGGCTCCAGACCGGCCCCCGGTGAGCTCGACTTCGGTGCCGCGTCGATCAAGGACTCCTACCTGGGCCGCCGGTTCCTGAGCTGGATGGACCACTACGTGCGCGGCAACGCCAGCGCCTCCACCGGTCCGGAGTTCGCCTACTTCCGCAACTGGGTGAGGTACGACACCTCGCCCGCCAACGCGGGCACCGCGGTCGCCCGCGCGTACCGGGCGGAGACCACCTTCAGCGACAGGCCCACCGCCACGCTGTACCTCTCCGGGAGCGACTCCCTGACCTCGTCCCCCGGCTCCGTCCGGCCCGGCTCCGCGTCGTACGCCAACGCCGCGGGCGCTCCGACGTCGTACTCCGAGACCTCGGGGCTCGAGGGCGGCCAGGTGAACCATCCGCCGATCGACGCCCCCGGCACGTTTGCCGGCTTCGTGTCACAGCCGCTGAAGGCGAAGACCTACCTGGTCGGGTCGCCGAAGCTGCGCGTGCGCCTGTCCGCCCCGCTGGCGGAGCGGAGCCAGGTCACGCCGGGCGGCAAGCTCGTGCTGTTCGCGAAGCTGTACGACGTTGCGCCGGACGGCACCAGGACCCTGCAGAACCGGTTGATCTCGCCGGTGCGCGTCGGCGACGTGACCCGGCCGGTGCAGGTGACCCTGCCGGCGCAGGTGCAGCGCTTCGCGAAGGGGCACCGGCTCGAGCTGGTGGTGGCCGCGAGCGACATGGCGTACGCCGGCAACCACGTGCCGCAGCCGGTCACGATCGTGACCAGCAGGGCCGACCCCGGCACGCTGAAGCTGCCGCTCACGGCCCCGCTCACGTTCTGAGGCAGACCCGCTGGTCGAGCAGGGAGCGCATGCGACCGGGTCTCGACAGGCTCGACCGCCGGGTAGGTGCTACGCGGCGCCCTGCTTCTCGAACTCCGAGACCCAGCCGGTGATCTCGGTCGTGGTGGCCCCCGGGGTGAAGATCTTGGCCACGCCCAGCTTCTCGAGCGGGGCGATGTCCTCCTCGGGCACGATGCCGCCGCCGAAGACGCCGATGTCCGCGGCGTCGCGCTCCGCGAGCAGCTCGACCAGCTTCTTGAAGAGCGTCATGTGCGCGCCGGAGAGCACGGACAGCCCGACCAGGTCGGCGTCCTCCTGGATCGCGGTCTCGACGATCTGCTCGGGGGTCTGGTGGAGGCCCGTGTAGATCACCTCGTGGCCGGCGTCGCGCAGCGCGCGGGCGACCACCTTGGCGCCCCGGTCGTGCCCGTCCAACCCGGGCTTCGCCACCACGATCCTCAGCATGGTCGCAGGGTATCCCGACGGCCCTCCCGGAGGTGACCTCGCGCACGGCAGACCAGCCATATTCGGCCCGTTTTGCATCGGTTTGAATGTGTTTCCGCCGGGTGGGAGGGCCTCGGGACGCAGCCTCGATTTCACTCCACGTGACCCGTCCGTTACCGTTTCGCGCGACATACGAGACGTTCGCCCGGCATACGGGGTCGGCAACCGAGGGATACTGAGTATGGGGAACCACCGGGCAGACAGGCGCGACACGCGACCTGTCAACTCGGGCGCCCGGGTCCGGCGCGGCGGACGCCGCAGGGCGGAAAAGGCGCCGCGGCACGAGCTGACCGGGCTGTCCATGATGCCCACAGTCGCCGGCGCTCTCGCGCTCGCGGTCGCAGCCGGCGGTGCCGTCACGGCCGGTGCCGGACAGGCCTGGGCACACGAGGCCTCGGCCAGCACCACGCACGGCCTCATGACCCCCACGGCCACCGAGCTCGACACCCTCGGCATCGACCACAGCCTCGACGACCGGCAGCGCGCGATCTCGCGCGACAGCGAGCGAGACGCCCAGCGCGACGCGGCCGACGAGGAGCTGAAGAGGGCCGACGAGTCCCAGGCCCGGCAGCGCAACGCCGCCCTCTCCTCGCTGGCGAAGTCCGCCGAGCGGCAGGCCAGCAAGATCGCCAGGAACCGGTGGGTGCTGCCGACCAGCGGCTACCACCTGACGGCGCGCTTCGGCATGTCCGGCGGCCTCTGGTCGAGCAACCACACCGGCCTCGACTTCGCGGCCCCCTCCGGCACCCCGATCGTGGCCGTCGCCGACGGCACCATCACCAAGACCGGCTACGACGGCTCCTACGGCAACAAGACCGTCGAGACGCTCAAGGACGGCACCGAGATCTGGTACTGCCACCAGTCCGCGTTCTCCGTCCAGCCCGGCGACCGGATCCGCGGCGGCCACCGGATCGGCAGCATCGGCGCGACCGGCAACGTGACCGGCCCCCACCTCCACCTCGAGGTCCGCCCAGGTGGCGGAGACCCGGTGGATCCGTACAACGCACTGGTTCATCAGGGGCTGAAGCCCTGAGAGCTCGCGCAGCGAGCGAACAGTGGAGCCGAGGCGTCCGAAATGCGCGCCAAGGAGCGAAGCGACGACGGCGTCTGCGCATATTGGACGCCTCGGCGAGCCACGCAGAGCGCTGAGGGTCAGCAGGGCGTTGACCACCGCGGGTTTGTCTGAACCGCAACCGGGGTCTCAGCTCACAGCTTCTCCACCGGCGCATACCGCAGCAACAACCGCTTCACACCCTCGCTCCCGAAGTCGATCGAGGCCACCGCGTTGTCGGTGCCCGGTCCCTCGACCACCACCACCGTGCCCAGCCCGAAGCTGTCGTGCTGCACCCGGTCGCCCGGGTCGAGGTCGGGGATCGGCCGGCTCGCCTTCGCCTTGCTCCTCGCGTCTGCCTTGGCCGCCGCCGCGCCGAACCTGCGCTGCACCGCGCTCGGCAGCCGCTCGCCGAAGCCGTACGCCGGGCGCCCCCAGGACGTCTGCTCCGCCTGGGTGCGCCGCCAGTCGACCAGGTCGGCGGGCAGCTCGTCGACGAACCGGGACGCCGGGTTGTGCGAGGGCGCGCCCCAGGCCGAGCGGACCACGGCCCGGGAGACGTAGAGCCGCTCGCGGGCCCGGGTCAGCCCGACGTACGCGAGCCGTCGCTCCTCCTCCAGCTCGGGCTTGTCGCCGAGCGAGCGCTGGTGTGGGAAGACGCCGTCCTCGAGGCCGGTCAGGAACACGACTGGAAACTCCAGGCCCTTCGCGGTGTGCAGGGTCATCAGCGTCACTACTCCCGGAGCATCCTCCCTCGGCTGGTCCGGGATCTGGTCGGAGTCGGCAACCAGCGCGACCCGCTCCAGGAAGTCGGACAGCCCCGGCACCGGGGTGGCGTCGCCCACATCGGCCGGGTCGGCCGACGGACCGACCACCGGGTCGTCGGAGAACTCCCGGGCGACCGCCACCAGCTCGGCGAGGTTCTCCAGCCGGGTCTCGTCCTGCGGGTCCTCGGAGGCCTCGAGCTCGGCGAGGTAGCCGCTGCGCGCGAGGGCCTGCTCGAGGATCACGTCGACGCGCTCGTCGGCGACCACCATCTGCTGGAGCTGTTCGATCATGTCGACGAAGCCCTGGATGTTGGTGCGCGACCGGGTGGCCAGGTCCGGGACCTCGTCGGAGCGCCGCAGCGCCTCCCAGAACGTGATCCGGTCACGGCTCGACAGCGACTCCACGCACGCCTCGGCACGCTCCCCGATGCCGCGTTTGGGGGTGTTGAGGATGCGCCGCAGCGACACCTCGTCGTCGGGGTTGGCCAGCACCCGCAGGTAGGCCAGCGCGTCTCGCACCTCGCGTCGTTCGTAGAACCGAACCCCGCCGACCACGCGGTACGGCATGCCGACCCGGATGAAGACCTCCTCGAACACCCGGGACTGCGCGTTGGTGCGGTAAAAGATGGCGACGTCGCCGGCGCGTGCCTTGCCCTCGTCGGTCAGCCGGTCGATCTCCTCGGCGACGAACCGGGCCTCGTCGTGCTCGTCGTCGCCGACGTAACCGACGATCCGCTCGCCGTCACCGGCCTCGGACCAGAGGTTCTTCGGCTTGCGCCCGTCGTTGCGGCTGATCACCGCGTTGGCGGCGGTGAGGATGGTCTGGGTCGAGCGGTAGTTCTGCTCGAGCAGGATCGTGGACGCGTTGGGGAAGTCGATCTCGAAGTCCATGATGTTGCGGATGCTCGCGCCCCGGAACGCGTAGATGGACTGGTCGGCGTCGCCGACCACCATCAGCTCAGCCGGCTGCACGTCGGTCGAGCTTGGCGAGACCCCGCCCTCGGGCGGCTCTTCCATGGCGTCGGCGCACAGCTCGTGGATGAGGGCGTACTGCGCGTGGTTGGTGTCCTGGTACTCGTCGACGAGAACGTGCCGGAACCGCCGGCGCCAGCTCTCCCGCACCTCCGGGAACGCCCGGAACAGGTGCACCGTCATCATCAGCAGGTCGTCGAAGTCGAGCGCGTTGGCGCCCCGCAGCCGACGCTGGTACTCGGCGTACGCGGCGGCGTAGGTCTCCTCCTGGTTGTTGCGGGTGTCCTTGGCGGCGTCCTCATGGTCGAGGAGCTCGTTCTTGGCGTTGGAGATCCAGTTCAGGATCGCCCGAGGCTGGTAGCGCTTCACGTCGAGGTCGAGGTCGCGGCAGACCATCGTCATCAGCCGCTTGGAGTCGGCCGCGTCGTAGATCGTGAAGCTCGACTTGTAGCCGAACTTGTCGATCTCCTTGCGCAGGATGCGCACGCACGCGGAGTGGAACGTGCTGACCCACATGATCTTCGCGCGGTTGCCGACCAGGTTGCTCACCCGCTCACGCATCTCGGCCGCCGCCTTGTTGGTGAAGGTGATCGCCAGGACCGAGCCGGGATGCGCGTCGCGCTCGGAGATCAGCCAGGCGATCCGGCGCGTGAGCACGCGGGTCTTGCCCGAGCCGGCACCCGCGATCACCAGCAGGGGCGCGCCCTCGTGGACGACGGCGGCGCGCTGCGGCTCGTTGAGACCCTCGAGCAGCTCGTCCTTCGTCGGGCGCCGGCGACGGCGGTGCGCCCCGTCGGGTGACCCGTCGGCTGACTCTTCGGCGGCGTCGGCAGGGGGCTCGGCCGGGAGGCCAGGGATCGGGAACTGGGCAGTCATCTCGGGGCAACCCTACGTGCGCGCGTGGACAGGGCGGCGCAGCACGCGTTCTCGTAATCGGACATGCCGCACCGGCCCCGATGACACAGGCGCTGGGGTGGGCGGGAGGTGCGTCTCGCAGGACGCGCGGCCGCTGAGCGCACCTTGGTCTCCGGTCAGATCAGACCGTCCTCGCCGTCACCCTCGGCCGGTCGCCCCAGGGCGACGTCCATGCGCCTATCGTGCCGGCATGGCTCGGTTCACGAAGGCGGAGCTCCAGGGCTTCCGGGGCGCGGAGCTCCCGGACCTGGTCGGTCCCGGACTGAAGCTGCTGTTCGTCGGGATCAACCCCGGGCTGTGGACCGCGGCGGTGCAGACCCACTTCGCCCACCCGGCGAACCGGTTCTACCCGGCGCTGGCGCTGGCCGGGATCCTCGAGCGCCCGGTCAGCCCGTCGGACGGGATGACCGATGCCGACCGCGAGGCCTTCGTGGCCCGCGGGCTCGGGATCACCAACCTGGCCAGGCGAGCCACTGCGCGCGCCGACGAGCTGAGCGCGGCCGAGCTGCGCGCTGGTGGCGAGCGGCTCGTCGCGCTGGTCGAGGACCACCGGCCCCGGGTGGTGGCGGTGCTCGGGATCACCGCCTACCGGAGCGCGTTCGACGCCCGCGGCGCCGTACCTGGGCGGCAGCCAGGCTTGCTCGGCGGCGCCGAGCTGTGGGTGGTGCCGAACCCGTCCGGTCTGAACGCGCACGAGACGATCGCCAGCCTGGCCGAGACGTACGGCGCGGCAGCGCGTGCCGCCGGCATCCTGCCGTGAGCCCCCGCTGCAGGAGTGTGATGCGGCTCTCGTGGCCGACATCACGCCGTAACCGGGGCACAACCGTGCCGTGACCTGAGTTCGGCACAGTAAGAATATGAACGATCCAATTCTGAGGAGGAACGCCATGACGACCATGCGCCGACTGATGACAGCCGTCGACACCTACACGCTGTGGGCGTTCAACGCGCAGTCCCCGCTGGGCCACCGCGGCTACCGCCGCTGACCCCCAGCGACCAGAACGCCGACGGCCGCCCGGAAGACCCCGGGCGGCCGTCGTGCTGCGGCTTGTGGACCGGCTCGTCGCTACCGCACGACGCCGAGCGCGTTGACGATACCGTCACCGTAGAACCCGTTGAGGTCCAACGAGCCCTCGCACTCCGCCGTCCACGTCGCGTCGCGACCCTCACGGATGTACGACTGCGTGCCGCCCGCTGGGCAGGCGTGGTTGGTGGCCGAGTCCATCACCAGGTCGCGCACCGCGTTCGGGCTCATCCCGAAGCCGCCGTGGCCCTGCCTGCCGTGCGCGCTGATCGCCAGTGCAGCGACGCCCACGGCGTGCGGGGTGGCCATCGACGTGCCCTGGAAGAAGGCGAAGTAGCCGCACTTCGTGGTGCCCTTGGCCGGCTTGGCCTGGCACTCCTTCTTGACCCCGTTCGTCTCGCCGAGCGGGGTGACGTCACCGTTCTGGTCGACCTCACCGGTCTCCTGGACGGTCACCAGCGGCACCGTGGAAAGGACCTCGTTCTCCGGCGTCCGGAACGACGGAGTGCCGAAGCCGTCGCGGAACCAGCCGCCCGGCGCCGAGACCTCGACCTCGCCTGACTGCGGCTCCGTCGACCAGTTGGAGTAGTCGGCCTTGGTGGTCGACGGGCCGAGCGCGGTGACGCCCAGCACGTGGGGGCCCTCGGTCGGCAGGTCGTAGCACGAGTCGTTGTTGATCGTGCGCGGGTGCGTCGGCTCGCCGAAGTCCGGGCTGGTGAGGTCGGTGCCCGGGTTCGCCAGGTCGGTGTGATCGTTGCCGGCCGCGGCGAACAACGTGACGCCCTTGCTGTGCGCGTAGTCCAGGGCGCGGGTCATCGAGGCGATGATCATGTTCTGGTCGTTGGCCTGTGCCGGCGTGTCCTCCGGCGCGCCGCCGACGCAGTTGTAGAGCCACGGGTCGACGTAGAACGACATGTTGACCACGTCGAGGCCGGCGTCACCGGAGTACGTGAGCGCGTCGAGCGTGGGTCCGGCGAAGAAGAACCCGCTGTCCTGGCCCGCGCGCACCTCCACGATGTCCACGCTGGGCGCGACACCGCTGACGCCGAAGCCGTTCAGCGACGCGGCGATGGTGCCGGAGACGTGCGTGCCGTGACCGCCGTCGTCCTCACCGACCGGGTCGACGCAGCTCGCGTGCTCGCACGGCCCGTCGACCGACGGGAGGTCCGTGACGAAGTTGCGGGAGAGCTTGTAGTCGAAGTTCGGGTGGATGTCCGGGTGGTCCGCCTGGACTCCGGTGTCCATCACACCGACGCGCACCTTCTTGCTACCGGTGGTGATCTGGTGGGCCTGGTCGGCCTTGACCATCCGCATGCCCCAGAGGTTCGGGTCCAGCGGGTCGCCGGCACGGGTGACCTTGGTGGCCGTCGCCGCGCCGCCCTTGCCCTTGGCGGCCTTGAGGTGCTCCTGCTCGATCGCCTGCGGCTTGCGCACCGGCGCCGAGCCGATCGTCCGGTCCGCGGCGACGCCTTGGACGCCGGCCACCTTGCCGTGGGTGCGGAACGCGCTGTCGCGGCTGGTCACCCGCACCAGCCCGATCGCCTCGTTGACCGAGGTCACCTTCGCGCCGGTCGCCTTGAGGTCGGTCACCACCCCAGAGACGGAGGCGCCCTTCTTGACCAGGACGAGATAGCTGGTCGCCGTGCCGGTCTGTCCGGCGCTGGTGCTCGTCGCACCTGCCGATCCCGCCGACGTCGCTCCGGCGGGTCCCGCCAGTGCGGCCGCCACGAGTGCGGTTGCACCCAGGGCAGCGAGTGTTGACTTTCGCATAAGGGAATCCTTCCGAGTTTTGATCCCGAACGCCCGAACCTAGGCGATCGTCGCGGTCCTGAACAGGGCTCCCCGGGAACTGCCCTGTGGACAACTGCCTGGGTGTCGGTGGTCCGGGTCAGAGTTGGGGCATGGACGAGATCTGCACACGCACCCAGGACGACCTCTGCCGGCTGTGGCAGTCCTACCTCGGCGAGCGTCGCCCCGACCTGCGCTCGCTCCTGCTGGCCTATCTTGACGTCGATGACCGGCCGACGCGTGTCCTGGCCATCGACGACGTGCCCGAGCAGCCCGAACCGGTGACGCTGGGCAACCTGATGGAGATCTGCCACGGGATCGTGTCCGACAACCACGGCGGCCGGATCGCGCTGCTGCTGGTGCGGCCGGGACCGTCGCACGAGCATCCGGGTGACCGCGCCTGGGCGGCGGCAATCCTGGCCTCCGCGCGCCGGTTCCGGGTGCCGTGCGCGCCCGTGCACCTGGCCACCGACGACGGGGTGCGGGAGGTGGTCGCGGCCGACGACTTGCTGCCGGAGACGGGCTGAGCGGCCGGTCAGCGCCAGCGTCGCTCGATCCGGCGGCGCTCCTGCTTCTCGATCCGGCGCTGCTGCTCGGCGAGGATCTCACCGCGGTTGATGATCACGCTCATGAGGCGGACGCCGGTGCCGAGCATCACGAAGATCGGCCACGGGAAACCCAGCTCGTACACACTGCCGTCGAGCGACATCGCCCAGATCACCCAGCAGATCATGCTCGGGATCAGGAAGCTGCTCATCGCGCGCTGCCGGATCCGCACGTAGGCCTGCTCGGCGCGCCGCTGGATCATGGCCGGGGTCGCGGCCACCAGCCCGGCGGCGCCGGAGTCCGGCGCCAGGTCCTTGAGGTGCCGGAGCAGGTCGCCGAGGGTCTTGGTCGACTGCACGGCGGCGGCGCGCTCGTCATACTCCTCGCGGTCGAGCCGGCCGTCTGCGTACGCCGCGGACAGCGCGTCGAGCGCGACGTTGCGGTCGGAGTCGGAGGCGCGCAGCGGCGCGTTCGTCACCGCCCGTGGGTCGTGGCTGAACCGCTCCCAGGCCACGGGTCGGGGGTCGCTCATGCGTCGAGTGTAGGAACCTCACGCCAACGGACCTAGCCCGCTTGTCACGGGTCCCGGGAGGGTCAGCCCGCGAAGACCTCGAGCAGCGCGGACGTGAACGCCGGCAGGTCGCCGGGCTTGCGGCTGGTGACCAGGTTTCCGTCGGTGACGACCTCCTCGTCCACCCATGTGGCACCGGCGTTCTCGAGGTCCGTGCGCAGGCTCGGCCACGACGTCATCCTCCGGCCGCGCACCACGCCGGCCTCGATCAGGGTCCAGGGTGCGTGGCAGATCGCGGCCACCGGCTTGCCCGCCTCGAAGAAGCCCTTCACGAACTTCACCGCGTCGTCGTGGGCCCGCAGGGCATCGGGGTTGGCCACACCGCCCGGGAGCACCAGCCCGTCGTAATCCGCCGCGCTGCTGGCGCCGAACGTCGCATCCACGTCGAACGTGTCGGCCTTGTCGAGATGGTCGAACGCCTGGACCGTGCCGGGCTCGATCGAGATCAACCGGGGCCGGCCGGCCGCTTCCTCGACCGCCAGCCAGGGCTCGGTCAGCTCGATCTCCTCGATGCCCTCCCCCGCGACGGCGAACGCGATCGTCTTTCCCTCAAGCACGCTGCTCATGGTTCGGTTTCCCTTCGTCCCCTCTTGCCTATCAGGGGCAACCGGGCGTCTCCACCACCTTGCGGGGTGGATCAGGACGCGGCAAGAGTGCGGTGCTCCAAGGCCAGCAGGGTCAGCTTCGCTTCCGGACCGCCGCGGTAGGCACCGGCGGTGCCGTCGGAGCGCACCACCCGGTGGCAGGGCACGACGACCGGCACCGGGTTGGTGGCGCAGGCGGTGCCGACGGCGCGTACGGCGCGCGGGCTGCCTGCGGCTGCCGCGACGACCGCGTAGCTCTCGGTCGCGCCGTAGCCGATCTCGCGCAGGTGGCGGAGCACCTCCAGCCGGAAGCCGTGCGCCAGTCGCAGGTCGACCGCCAGGTCGAAATCCGTGCGGCGGCCGGCGAAGTACTCGTCCAGCTCGCGGGCCGCGCGGTCCAGCCGCTGCGGGGCGCGCAGGATCCGGGGGCTGACCACCCGAGCCAGCATCTCGAGCACAGCGTCATGGCCCTCCCCCACGAACGCGACGCGCACAAGCCCGCGGTCGGTCGCGGCGAGCAGCAGGCTGCCGACCGGGCTGTCCACGGTGCGGTAGCCGACGTCGAGCACGTGTTCCTCCTCGGCGCGCGCGACCAGTCGCTCGTGCAGCCGGGCCATGGCGTCGTCGGTGGCAGCCAAGGGGTCGAAGATCGTGTTCATCGGGTGTTCTCCAGTCGCTCGCGAAGGTTCTTGATGCCGTCGGCGCTCGCCCGCCGCGCGGCCGCGTCGGTGCCGCCGAGCACCTCGGCGACCTCGCGGTGGCTCAGCCCGCCGAGGTGGTGGTAGGCGACGGCCAGCCGTTGCTTCTCGGGCAGCTCCTTCAATGCGGCGTAGAGCGGCTCGTGCTCGGTCGGGTCGGCGTCCGGCCGGCCGCGGTCGGGCACATGGTCGGTCGGGACCGCACGCCGCTGCTGCCCCCGTCGTACGTCGATCGCCTTGCGGTGCGCGATCGTGACCAGCCAGGCCTCGAGGTTGGCACCCTCGCCGAGGTCGGGATAGGCCCGCATCGCGGCCAGGAACGTCTCCGCCCATGCGTCGTCGGCGTCGGCAGGCCCGAGAACGGCACGGCACACCCGGAGCACCACGGGTCCGTGCCGGGTGACGACCTGGTCGAAGGGCAGCACGTGGGGTAGACGCTCGGGTCCGGCGGGATGTGAGGTCAGCGGTTGTCCTCGTCGGTGCGGATCCGGCGGATCACCGCGTGCACGTCGAGGCCGTGGCCGCTGCGCCACTCGCGCAGCCGCTCCTGGTCACGAGCGCGTTGCTCGGCGGACGCGCCGTGCCGGTCGTGGTGCCAGGCGAGCGCGTCCTCGGCGTAGGCGATGTAGGCGATCGGTCGCGCGTCGCGGATCGCGTCCAGGGCCTCGATCGGGTCCCAGCCGAGCCTCAGCAGGATCGCGAACGCCGCGGACGGCCCGCGGTTGACACCCATGTGGCAGTGCACGAGCAGCACCGCGTCGGGGTCGGCGAGCGCGTCGACGGCCCACGCCGTGAGCGCCTCGAACCACTCACCAGGCACCCGCTGGCCGGCGTCGTCGATGCCGTCGTGCCGGTAGCGCAGGTCGGGCGCCAGCGCGGCGACCAGGGCGGTGTCGTCCCACTCCAGGCGTACGTCGAGGACGTGGGTGAGGCCGCGCTCGACCAGCTCGCGCACCTGCTCCTCGGCACGCCCGCGGTCGAAGGTGTCGAAGTCGCCGCCGACGAGCAGCTGGTCGGTGACCACGTGTGCGTTGGCGTAGACGGGGTGATCCGCGGGCTCCCGGCTCATGGCGTCATCTTGGCCAGCCGGGACGCGAGCAGCCCCGCCCGGTCGGCGTTGCCGGGGAGGGTGACGTAGCGGTCGCCGTAGAGGGCGAGCAGGTCGTCGTCGAGCCGGCGGACGGCGCCGGCCGGGTACTTGTAGGCCATGCGGGCCGTGATCGCCTCGCTGTCGACGTCGCGGAGCGCGGCGGCGAGCTGGTCGGGCGAGGTGATGCCCAGCTCGTGCAGAAGTCCGGACATCCAGACGTAGTGGTCGGTCTTCGACCAGCCGGCATCGGCGTAGCGGCCGACAAGGTACGTCGCGAGGTCGCGGGCGCCGATCCGCAGGTCGGTCTCCGGGGCCGTGGTAGAGCTCACCGTCATCTCGGCCTGGAGCCGGTCGCGGATCGTCGAGAACTCCCGGTCGGCGAGCTCGAGCAGCCCGGCGGCGAGGGTCAGCCGACGGTCGAGGTCGGGCGCGTGCGCGTCGGGGATCGTGCCTTTGTAGCGGATGTCGTGCTCGAACTCCGCCCAGGCGTGCTGGAGCACGGTGCGGATCTGCACCTCGAACTGCTGCCCGCGCAGGGGTTCGAGGGCGGCGTCGCTGACCTCGTCGGGGTCGAGCATCAGGTCGAGGTGGCGGCTCGCGTAGCCGAAGCGGCCCTTGCTCGCCGTCTCCTGGCCCTTGTCGCGGTCGGCCAGCACCTGGAACTGGCTGCCGAGCACGTCGACCGCCGCGACCACGTCGCTGTGGAGGTAGGTGACGATGCGCACGCCGACCTGGTCGGCCATCTCCGCCAGAGGGTCGGTGTAGCGGGGCTGGCCACCCACCCGGTCGACCGCCTTGCCGGCGAACGACGCGACGGACTTGGCCCGGCCGCCGATGCTCAGGTAGTTGATGCCCGCGTCGTCCAGGATGCCGGTGACCAGCGCGACCGCGGTGTCGCTCGCGCGCTGCAGTGTCGGCAGCCGGGCGGCGTACGCGGTCAGCGCCCGCTCGTGCGCCGCCTCCGCCCGGGACGGCCGCGGCGACGCGGCCAGCCCCTCGGGCAGGCTCGGCGTCACGATGTAGCCGTTCGCCAGGTCGCCGTACGTCGTGACCTGCTTCGGCTCGCGCTCGGCGTAGAGCGCCACGTAGGCGCAGACCACCGCGTCCACCTGGTCCTCGACCTTGCGCAGCTCGCTCTTGCGGCCCGCCTCGCGCACCTGGGTGAGCAGCTCCGCCCAGGCCGGGTGTGCGCCGAGGCGCAGCGGCGTGTCGGCGTCGCGCAGTCCCTCGAGCAGCGTCATCAGCCGCAGGAGCTCCGACCTGAGGTCATCGAGGGTGCGCCCGCGCTTGTCCTTGTACTTCAGCGTGCGGCCGAGCCGGAACAGCGCGACGATCGCGGCGTGCGGGTAGACCTCGATCGCACGTCTGCCCCCTTCAGAGCTCGGGTCGAGGTCGAGGCCGAGGCGCTCCGCGAGCCGGCCACCGCGTGGTCCGTCGCGGAACTCTGGCTTGCTGGTGTTGGTCGGGTGCGCACCTGCCTCGAAGGCCCGGAAGTCCCGGTTGAGCTCGGCCTCGGCCGGCCGGTTGCCGGTCGCGTTGGTGACCACGAGCGGGGCGTCGATCGCGACCAGGCACTCCCCCGCGACGTACGGCGCAAGGGCGGCGGCGATCGCGTCGTCGGAGGACTCGCTCGCGACGTGGAGCAGCCGCCCGTCGTCGTCGAGCACCGCGAGCCCGGTGGGCCGTCGTACGCCCCAGGCCAGGTCGACTCCCACGAAGTGCATGGTCCGACTCTTGCAGAAGTCGCCCGCTGCGGGTTCGTCAGCCGAGGAGAGCCGCGCGAGCCGTCAGGCCGGGCTGGAGGCCTCGCGGCTGATGTGAGAAACCTGTGCTTCTCATGAGAACTGCGACGCCGTTGAGCAACTGACGCAGCGCAGCCGTCGTGTCCTATATGAGCGGAACGCCTCTGGGATGCGACGAGGACTTCTCGCGCGCGATGTACGACGAGCATGCGCCGGCGCTGACGGCGTACGTCCAGCGGCTGCTGCGCGGTGATCGGCAGCTTGCCGAGGACATCGTGCAGGAGACCTTCGTGCGGGCGTGGAAGCACGCCGGCCGGATCCCCGATGGGGCGTGGCGGCCGTGGCTGTTCGTCACCGCCCGGCACTTGGTGATCGACTCCGCCCGGTCCCGCCGGTCCCGGCCTCTTGAGGTGGGCCCCGCCCTGATCGAGGTCGCCGTCCAGGACGACGGGCTCGACGCGGCGCTCGACGCGGTGCTCCTCGCCGACGCGCTGGCGGCGCTCAGCGCCGAGCACCGGCAGGTGCTCTTCGATGCCTACTACCGCGGCCAGACCGCCGCGCAGATTGCGGACGCTCGCGGACTGCCTGCCGGCACCGTCCGGTCGCGGCTGCACTATGCGCTCCGGGCGCTACGCCTGGCCCTGCAGGAACGGGGCGTGAGCTCATGACCTGTCACATGGGCCTTGATCTCGGCGGCTACGTGCTCCACGCACTCGAGCAGCGAGAGGAACACGCCGTCGAGCAGCACCTGCTCGAGTGCGACGAGTGCTTCGAGGAGCTGGGCGAGCTCGCGTTCACTGCTTCCCTGTTGGCGCTCGTGCGACCCGAGGACGCCGCGATGCTCGAAGGTCCCGAGCCGCTGGCGTCTGCGACGCCGCGGTCTGCTCCGTCTGCGCCACCGCCGGCGCGACCCGGACCGGGCCGCCATGTGAGACATCTGCGTCGGGGAGCGGTGGTGGCTGCGCTGGCCGCGGTCGCCATGGTCTCGGCTGCGATCCCCGTCGGACACCTGCTCGACGGACACGATCAGGCGGCGCAGACCGTCGTGCTTCGCGGTGTCGGACCGGCTTCGCGAGCCCGTGCCGAGGTCAGCATCGTCGCCCGGGACGGGGGCACCGGGCTTCACCTGACCCTCTCCGGCGCCCCCAAGCACGGGTGGTGCTCCCTCGTAGCGCGAGCCGCCGACGGGCGCAGCGAGATCGCCGCGACCTGGCCTGCGGATGGCCTCGGCCGCGTGGAGGTGAGCGGGAGAACCGACATTCCCGCCGCGCAGCTGCGCGAGCTGTCCGTCGTGACCGACACCGGCCGGCGGCTCGTCCGAATCCCCATTGCCCCAATGAGTTCTTGACCACCGACAACCAACTGGAGGAACACATGAGAAACCCCACCAGCCGACGCGCGCTTGCCCTCCGCTCCGGCACTGCTCTGTTCGCCGCCGCGGTCGGGCTGCTGGTCCTGGCCGGCTGCGGCGCCGACGGCCACACGGCGGCCGCGTCCGGCCCGAGCGCCTCCAGCAAGACGGTGACCGTCCGTCAGGCCGGCGGCATGAGCGTGCTCGCCACGTCCTCGGGCCAGACCCTCTACGCCAGCAACAAGGAGAGGGGCCACGTGCTGTGCACGAGCGCCTGCGTGGCGGTCTGGAAACCACTGACTGTCTCGGCCGGGCAGAAGCCGACCTCCGCTGGCGGCGTGGCCGGGCACCTCAGCACGGTCAAGCGTCAGGACGGGTCCAGGCAGGTCTCCTTCGACGGCCAGCCCCTGTACACGTTCTCGTTCGACCACAGCGCCGGGCAGGTCAACGGGGACGGGCAGAACGACAGCTTCGACGGCACCGACTTCACCTGGCACGCGGCCACGCCCACGGGTGCGTCCCCGACCTCCGGCTCCTCGAAGGGCTCCGGCTACAGCTACTGAACCCGGGGATTCGCCATGCGCCCGCACCGTCTGGTCGTCATCTGGTATCTGTCCAACGGTCAGGACGCTGGCGTCAGCTGCGGCTGAAGATGACGCGTCCGTTGGGGATGGTCTTCATCTCATACTTCGGTGAGTGGGCGTAAGTGTGGTGGCGGGGGCACAGGAGCCTGCCGTCGGCGAGGTTGGTGTTGCCGCCGCGGCTCCAGGGGGTGTTGTGGTGGACGTGGCACATCGCTGCGGGCCATTCGCAGCCGTGGCTGGTGCAGTGC
>Ga0207708_10001731_pt1 | contig 16103 bp, 13 predicted proteins | sample KBSK5101metaG_FD_184340 | JGI IMG/M metagenome (GOLD analysis project Ga0207708, IMG submission 184340) | Corn, switchgrass and miscanthus rhizosphere microbial communities from Kellogg Biological Station, Michigan, USA - KBS K5-10-1 metaG... | ecosystem: Host-associated > Plants > Roots >...
GTGCGCGAGCCGGTCGGCGTGGTGGGCGCGATCACGCCGTGGAACTACCCGCTGCACCAGGTGGCCGCGAAGGTGGCGCCGGCGCTGGTCACCGGCTGCACTGTCGTGGTCAAGCCCAGCGAGGTGGCGCCGCTGAGCGCGTTCGTGCTGGCCGAGATCCTCGCCGAGGTCGGGCTGCCGGCGGGAGTGTTCAACCTGGTGACGGGGTACGGGCCGGTCGCCGGCGAGGCGCTGGCCGGGCATCCCGGCGTCGACATGGTCTCGTTCACCGGCTCGACGCGGGCCGGCCGGCGGGTCAGCGAGGTGGCGGCGGCCACCGTCAAGAAGGTTGCGCTGGAGCTCGGCGGCAAGTCGGCGAACATCATCCTCGACGACGCCGACCTGCAGCGCGCCGTCAGCGACGGCATGATCAAGTGTTACCTGAACTCGGGACAGACCTGTTCCGCGCTGACCCGGATGCTGGTGCCGCGGGCCGCGCTGCCGCACGCCGAGGCGGTCGCGGCCGCGGTCGCGGCGCAGATCAAGGTCGGCGACCCGTTCGCGCCGGACACGATCCTCGGCCCGCTCGTCTCGCAGGTGCAGCTGGAGCGGGTGCGCGACTACATCCAGCGCGGCGTCGCCGAGGGCGCCAAGCTGGTGTGCGGCGGCGCCGAGGCCCCGGCCGGCCACGAGCGCGGCTACTTCGTGCAGCCGACGGTGTTCTCGGAGGTCACACCGGACATGACGATCGCCCGCGAGGAGATCTTCGGTCCGGTCCTGACGATCATGGCCTACGAGGACGAGGACGACGCCGTCCGCATCGCCAACGACACCGACTACGGCCTGGCCGGCGGGGTCTGGTCGGGCGACCGGGACCGCGCGCTGCGGGTGGCCCGCCGGCTGCGTACCGGCCAGGTCGAGATCAACGGGGCGGCGTTCAACCCGCTGGCCCCGTTCGGCGGCTACAAGCAGTCCGGCCACGGTCGCGAGCTCGGCCCGTTCGGGATCCTCGAGTTCACCCACGTGAAGGCGATTCAGCTCTAGCCCGGGGCTTCCTCGCCGTCCGGTCGGGCACACTGGGATCCGGTGCGTGGCGGTCGGACGGCGAGGGAGCACGGCATGGCTAGGTGGCGGTGGGTCGCGGGGGTGGCGGCCGGAGGCGCCGTCGCGGCGGCGACGGCGTGGGCGCTGCGCGAGGTGCTCGAGTCGTTCGGCGAGCGCGGCACCCTCGAAGATGACGACCGGGTGGTCCGCTCGCCGCAGTTCAGTGACGGCGTCTTCCACAACGCCGTGCCCGCCTCGATCGTGCCGCCCGGCTCGCTGCCCAGGATCATGCGGCAGATGCTGTTCGGCGACCAGAAGCGGCGGCCGTCCGCCCCGGTGCCGCTGGTCGTCGGCGACCCTCCGGCGCCCGATCCCGATGGCCTCTACGTCACCTGGTACGGGCACTCCAGCGCGCTCGTCGAGATCGACGGCAAGCGCGTCCTGTTCGACCCGGTCTGGGGGGAGCGGTGCTCGCCGTCCCGTCTGGTCGGTCCGCGCCGGTTGCACCCGCCGCCGGTGCCGCTGGGCATGCTGCCCACTCTCGACGCGATCGTGATCTCGCACGACCACTACGACCACCTCGACCTGCCGACGGTGCGCGCGCTGGCCCTGGAACACGACGCGCCGTTCCTGGTACCGCTCGGCGTCGGGGCGCACCTGCGGCGCTGGGGCGTCCCGCACGACCGCGTGATCGAACTCGACTGGGACGAGCGCGCCGAGGTCGCCGGGCTGACCCTGGTCGCGACGGCCGCGCGGCACTTCTCCGGACGCTCGTTCGCCCGCAACCGGACGCTGTGGGCGTCCTGGGTGCTGATCGGCCGGAACCGGCGCATCTTCTACACCGGCGACTCCGGCTACTTCGAGGGCTACGCGGCGATCGGCGCCGAGCACGGCCCGTTCGACGCGACGCTGATGCAGATCGGCGCCTACGGCGAGGCCTGGCCGGACATCCACATGACGCCGGAGGAGGGCGTCGCCGCGCACGTCGCCGTCGGCGGGGCGGTGCTGATCCCGCTGCACTGGGCGACGTTCAACCTCGCCCTGCACGACTGGGCCGAGCCGGCCGACCGGGTGTGGCGGGAGGCCAAGGCGCGCGAGGTGCGCCTCGTGGTGCCCCGGCCCGGCGAGCGCGTCGACGTGGCCGACCCGCCGGCCGTCGACGGCTGGTGGCAGACGATCGCCTGACCCCGGCGAAGTCCGCGCCGATCTTGCAGTTGTGTACGACTTCCCGCCCAGCTTTGCCCGGATTTGCTCCGCCACAAGTGCAAGATCAACTTGATCAAGTGCATCCCCGACCCGCGATTCGGGCCGGCTACCCGGGCGGGCCGACACCCGCATCAGCTATACGTCGATCTTGCAGTTGTGATGGCCCCCAAAGCGGGGCGAACCACCATACAGACTGGCACCACAGATGCAAGATCGACGCGATGCGTGGCGCAGGACCATGCCTGCCCGTGCGCGGCGCTAGTCCTGCACCCAGAGGCAGAACGGGTGGCCGGCCGGGTCGAGCCAGACCCGGACGTCCTTCTGCGGCTGGAACTCGGCCAGCGTGGCGCCCAGGTTCGCGACGTACGCGCCGGCCTCCTCGAGGTCGCGGACCTCGATGTCAAGGTGCATCATCATCTGCTGCCGGTCGGCCTGCGACGGCCAGGTCGGGCGCCGGTACACCGGCTCGTCCTGGAACGACAGCCGCGGGCCCGCACCGGGCGGCCCGATCGTGACCCATCCCGGTTCGTCAGTGCCGATCTCGTAACCGAGCAGCGCGCAGTAGAACCGGGCGAGGGCGCGCGGGTCGGGCGCGTCGAGTGTCGTGGCGGACAACTGGGACCACGGCCGGGCGGCGGCGTTCGATTCCATTGGGCCGATGCTATGGCCGATGCCGGGGTCACGCCTCCCGGAGCGTGATCCAGACGGCCGCCGCGTGGGCCACCAGGTCGCCGCCGGCCGTGTACAGCGCCGCGACGGAGAACCGCTTGCGCCGCTCGCTGCCGGTGGCCCGCGCGACGATCACGTGCGGCTCCCCCGCGTCGGCGGCCCGGTGCTGCGCGAGCGTGATGCGCCCGAGCAGCGCGGTTCCGCCGGCGGCGAGGTGCACCAGGCCGGTCGGGCAGTCCAGGGCCGCCCAGACGTAGCGGGCCGGCAGGTCGCCGGCCGCGGCGGGTGGCGTCCAGACGCCGGCGAACGTGTCGCGGCTGATCGTGTCGTCGATCGGGCCGACCCCGACGTGCAGCCCGCCGCGGCGATCGGGGCCGCATCCGAAGCAGCCCGGGAACGGGGTCGCCACGCGGTTGCGGGGTGCACCGGCGCGCGCCGCGACCTCGACGGGCACGAACGCCGGCGCCGGTGCGATCCCGGTAGCGAATGCCGCCTTCGCGAGCGTCGCACCGGCCGCGTCGACGAGGAAAGCGCATTCCCCGGCACGCCGCCCCGTGATCGGTGCGCCGACGGGCACGGGTGCCCGCAGCGTCACCTCGACGGGCGTGCCGGCCGCGGTGTCCGGGCCGGTCAGCAGGCCGGCCGCGAGGCCGGCGGCCCAGCCGCCGTTCACGCTGCCGGGCGGCCCGGAGTAGAAGCCGGATACCCGGATCCCGATGTCCGGGACAGTGTCGGTCAGCACCGCGGTCATCGCGCACCGAGCCGGTAGAAGCGCCAGAAGTCGTGGGCCACGGGCAGCACCTCGACGCTCGTGAACCCGGCCCGCTCCGCGTACCGGCGCACCACGTGCGGCCGCAGCACCGTGCCGGCCTCCTCGACCGCGCCCTCGGCCCGCGTCGCCGGCAGGCAGTGCAGGACGCTGAACGCGTAGTTGAGCCGCTCGACGTCGTCGCCGGGCGCGGTGAACGTCTCGGCCACCTTCTCGTCGGCGATGAGCACCGTGCCGCCGTCGGCGAGGCGCGTGCGGGCCGTGGACAGCACCGCGACCGGGTCGGCCATGTCGTGCAGCGCCTCGAAGACGCAGATCAGGTCGTACGCTCCGGGTGACGCGGCACTCGCGTCGGCGGTGGTGAAGGTGACCCGGTCGGCGACGCCGGCGCGCATCGCGTGGCGGCGGGCCCGCACCAGCGACGGCTCGTCCAGGTCGACGCCGTCGACCCGCACATCCGGGAAGGCCTCGGCCAGCGCGATGCTGGACCAGCCCTCGCCGCAGCCGAGATCGAGCACCCGGCCGTCGCCGGCGGCGAGGCGCGCCTGGACGTCGGGCAGCGCGGCGAGCCACTCCTTGGCCAGGTCGGCCCGGTACATCGGCCGGTTCAGGCCCGCGATCGCCTCGCGGGTGTCGGCGCCGTACGCGGCGTACGGCACCCCGTCGCCGGTCCGGAATGCGCTTTCCAGGGCGGGCAGCGTGCCGGCGATGCCGGCCATGAAGCGCGCCATCGGCGCGGTGAAGTACGGGCTGTCCTCGTCGAGCAGCACCGGCCCGTGGGCCGCCGGTAACTCGTACGTTGTGGCGTACGGGTCGTCGGCGACGGCCACCGTGGCGATGAGGCCCGCGACCGCCTGCTGCTCCAACCACTCGCGGGCGTACCGCGGGTGGACGTTCGCCGCCGACGCGACGTCGCGCGGGGTGGCTCGGCCGAGGTCGTGCAGCGCCCGGTACAGCCCGTGGCGTAGTCCCAGGTGGACGGTGAACAACTCCATCGTGGCCAGGCCGGCGTTCACGAACCGTTCGGCGAGTGCGGTGGACGCGTCGTCCATTGTGGTTCCATTCCGTGCGGTGCTGGTGCGTAACTGCCAGACCGTACGCCGCAACCCGCTGCGCCGCGGTCGGGAACGCGACCGTGTGCCGGGCGTCTCCCTAGAACAGGGTCGCCGCCGCCCGTCCCACCAGTCCCAGGCCCACGAGCAGCACCAACGAGCCCGTGGCCGTCGGCATGAGCCGGCCGAGCCGCGCGGACAACGCCAGCCATCGGCGGTTGGGCGGTTGCTTGCGACGGGCCCAGCGCCGCTGCAGGCCGACGAGCGTCAGGCCGGCGGCGGTCAGCGTCCCCGCCATGCCGACGCCGTAGGCGAGCACGAGGAGCACGCCGAAGAGCGTCCGGCCGAGGCCGACGGCGCCGAGCAGCACGATCAGCGCCGACGGGCTGGGCACCAGGCCGCCCGCGATCCCGATGCCCGCGATGCCGAGCCGGCTGGGGCGCCGTTGCTCCGCGTGCTCGTGCGAATGGTCGTGGTCGTGGTCGTGCGAGTGGCCGTGGTCGTGCGAGTGGCCGTGGTCGTGCGAGTGGTGTTCGTGCGAGTCGCCGTGGCCGTGCGAGTGGCCGTGGCCGCGGCCGTGCGAGTGGCCGTGCGAGTGGCCGTGGCCGCCCAGCCAGCCGTGGTGATGACCCGCCGCTGCGCCCTTGCGCCGCAGCCCGATCAGCATCGCCGCGCCGACCCCGACGACGAGCACCCCGCTCACCACGCCGAGCCAGCCCAGCACCGCCTGACCGACAAGCCCGGCGAACGTCGTCAGCAGCAGCCCGACGACGAGCACGCCGCCGGTGTGCGTCAGCGTGACCACGCCGCCGACGGCGACCGCGTCGCGCGCGCGGCCGCGCTTGCCGGCGAGGTACGCCGCCATGATGGTCTTGCCGTGACCCGGCAGCGCCGCGTGGGCCGCGCCGAGCGTCAGCGCCAGCAGCACCGCGAGCAGGCCCACCAGCGGGCCCTGGCCGCGCTCCCCCACCAGCGCGTTGAGCTTGCGCTCCCCGGCGCTCACCACCCGGGTAGTCCACGACGCATCACGGTCCACAGTGGACGGGGCGACCGCGGCGCCGCCGTCACCCGGTTCCGAGCGCAGCGTGGCCGACCGGACGTCCGGCGGGTTCGACAGCAGGTCCACCGGGTACGAGCGCAGGTCGCCGCCGCTGCGGCTCTGCGTGGGCAGCGGCGAGTCGACGATCCGGACGCCGTTCCCGGCTGCCGTGATCTCCCGCCAGCCCACCCGGTCGACGAGGTAGTGGTTGTCCACCCGCACCTCGGCCGTGCTGTCGAGGCGGGCCGGGGCGGTCAGCGCGCAGTCCAGGCGGCTGGTGTCCAGGCCGGCCGCGCCCGGCGCATAGGAGTACGACGAGGCGCCCACCGTCCACTTCAGACGGTCGCCGCGCACCGAGACGGCGAACTTGCCGGCGAGATCCGCACAGGTGCTTGCCGCGAAAGCCGCGCGCTCCTCGTCGCTCGCCACGCCGTCGCCCGACCTGTCCACTGTGGACCGTTCCTGCACCGTCGGCAGTTCGGCGGTGTCGACGATCGCCGCCACCTCGACCCGGTCCGGGTACAGGGCCAGCGACTCGAGCTGGTTGACCGAGAAGTTACCGAGCGGGTGGGCCGCCGCCGGCCCGGCCGGCGCGAGCAAGGCCAGCCCGGCACCCAAGCCCAGACCCGCCACCGCGACCGCGAGGAAGCGCTTCATCGCCCTCTCCTAAGAGCATGGCCGGTGGCGCCCGGACGGGGCGCCACCGGCGTCAACGGATCAGATCTGGAGCGTGTCTTCGGGGTTGCGGGCTGGCGGTGCGCCCGCGGCGGGTGGTGCGGTCAGCGCGGCCGGGCGGGCCCGGCGCCGGTACCACATGAAGAACCCGAGGGCGGCGATCACGGCGAACACCCCGATGCCACCGGTGGTCACGGCCGCGACGTTGGTCAGCTGTCCGGGGTCGGAGTCGCTGGCCGCGGCGGGCGCGGCCGACGCGGACGGGTCACCGGCCGCCGGAGCGCCGGTGGCGCCGGCCCCGGTCACCCCGGTGCCGCCACCCTTGTTCACCGCGCCGACGTTCGGCAGCGCCAGGTACGGGAACGTCCCGCTGAAGGCGTTGTCGTTGGCGTCGACCTTGTCACCGGCCGCGAGGGCCTGCACCAGTTGGCCGGTCTGCGCCGCGCCGGCGACCGCCTGCAGCGAGATGTCGACCACGTCGTCGGTCAGGCGACGGCCGTTCGGGAAGCCCTGCAGGTCCTTCGCCAGGACGCCGAGCCGGTCCGGCTGCGCCGTCACCGGCACGCCCAGGTTCAGCCGCAGCATCTCCGACGGGACGAACGACCCCGCCTGGACGTCCATGTTGTTCAGCTGCGAGTTGAGGTCGGCCTGGATCGGCCCGTTCGCCTTGGTCGTGATGCCGGTCAGGAAGATTTCGACCAGGTCGTTGCGCGGGGTTGCCGGCGGCTCGAGGCCGTAGATGGCCTGGAGCAGCTTGGGCAGTTCCGGGTCGGTGACCCGCTGCACCAGCGCGGGGATCTTCGCGTCGCCGTCGGGCGCGGTCGCGTTGAACGCGTCCTTCAGGTTGGCCGGCACGACCACCTCGTTGACGAGCGGGTTGCCCAGCCGGGACACCTGCACCCGCTCGCCGGTGACGCCGTTCGCCTCCTGGCCGGTGACGCGCACCTTGCTGCGTTCGGTCGTTGTCCACACGCCGACGACCGGGTTGCGCTTGGCGTCGCCCTTCAGCGCCACGTCCTTGAACGGCACCTGCAGCGCGATCGAGTTGACGTTGTAGCCGGCCAGCGTGTCCTGACCGGTCTCGCTCAGGTCGCCGCCGTACAGCAGGTCGAACACCCGCAGGTCCAGGAAGAACGGGTCGTCCGCCTGGCCGGCGAAGACGTTCCAGCCACCGGGCAGGGTGCGGGTGGCCGCCTGGCGCAGCGCGCCGTAGTCGGGCATCGACTTCGCGCCGACCCGCGACGGCGCCACCGGCGCGTCGGTGACCCGGGTCTTGAACGGCTCGCCGTTGAACGACGACTCCAGCGTGTACGTCTGGCGGAACAGCAGGTTCTCGTCGTCGATCGTGGTGACCGGGCCGTTGTTGTACAGGAACGTGTTGCCGCCGCGCTTGTCGATGTTCTTGAAGGTCCACCGGAAGACCGCGTCGGCCTTGGCGTCGCCGTCGTTGTCGACGTTGAGCAGGTAGGCCGCGTCGGTCGCGAACGGGTAGAAGTTCGGGCCGCCGTTGGGCTCCTCGAACGGCTGCCAGTTCATGATGAACGAGACGTAGTCCGGGCGCTCGGGGCTCACGAACGCGTACAGGTCGGTGTTGTCGACGGCCGGGTCGGCGGCGATCATCGGCGCCTCCCGGTGGCTCGACGCGACCGAGATGCCGGGGCCGAGGGCGGTCAGCGCGCCGGCCACCACGAGGCCGAGTGCGCCGAGCGCCGCCGGCAACCGGCGGATCTTCTGCGCTGTCATTGGATTTCCTCCCAGATATCAGCTGCTTGCGTCCGTCATTCGGGCCAGGTGCCGGCGGTGCTTGGTCGCTGTCGGATGTGTCTCTTCGAGCCATCCGTCGATGGGTCGGCTCCGAATCACCGGGTTGAGGCGAGCAATCGGCTCGCCTCGGGCGCGTAGCGCACGGAGAAGTGCGGGTTCTGTGCCAGCGCTGCGGACAGGTCCGCCGACGCGCCCGCCTTGTCGCCCAGTGCGGCCTTGATCGCGCCACGGTGGAACAGCAACGACGCGCTGCGGGTGCCCAGTTTCAGCGCCTGATCGGCGTACGGCAGCGCCTCGGCGTCCCGGCCGGACACGTGCAGCGCCCACGCCAGCGCGTCGGCCACGAAGATGGACGGCCGGCGCGCGTAGACGGCCTGTGCGGCCGCAACGGCCCCGGCCGGGTCGCCGTGGTCGGCCGCGAACACGGACAGCTCCGCGTCGACGTCGACGCCCTGCTCGCGCAGCAGCGCGGCGGACGCCCGGACCAGGGCGTACTGCTGCTCGGCGCCCGCGGTGTCGCCCGCGGCGGCCAGCAGGTCGCCGAGTTCGGCGGCGTACGTCGGTTGCGGCAGCTTCGCCAGCGCGGCCCGATAGTCGGCGACGGCCGCCGCGGTGTCCCCGCCGGCCGCCGCTATCCTGCCGCGCAGGGCGAGCAGCGGCGGGTGGTCACGGAAGCGGCGCAGCCCATCGTCCACATGCGACCTCGCGGTCGCCAGGTCGCCGTTGTCGAACGCCAGGCCGGCGAGGTGTTCCAGGGCGAACGCCGCGTCAGCGGGTCCGGTCGCGGCCTCCAGCGCGCGCTGCATCAGGTCGCGCGCGTTCGGGACGTCGCCGCGCAGTTCGAACGAGTACGACGCGCGTGCGTACGACGACGTGTCCGGGCGCAGGTCGACCATCCGCTGGATCGCCGCCAGCGACTCCGGATAGCGGCCGAGCTCCACCAACGCGTCGGCGACGACGCCGTGCGTCGCGGCCTTGTACGGGTCAATGACGAGCGACCGGTTGCCGAAGTCGAGCGCGGCGGCGAAGTCGTGCCGGGCCGCGGCGAGCGCGCCGAGCCCGGTCAGCGCCAGCGCGTTGTCGTCCGGGCGGACCGAAAGCGACCGGTTCAGCGCCTCCTCCGCCCGCGGGTAGTTCGACGGATCGCCGGTGATCCGCGCCTGCTGGACGTAGGCGGCGCCGAGCTCGGCCCACGTCGTCCAGTCGCCGGGCACCCGCTCCAGCCGCTTGCGCGCCGTGTCGATCGCGCGGGCCACGCCGTCCACAGTGGACGACGCATCGGCGGCACCCGCCTCGACGGCAGCCGGCCGGGATCCGGCGTCGCCGCGCGGGCGAAGCACCACGCCGCCGACGGCGAGCAGCGCCACCGCCAGCCCGACGATGATCAACAACCTGCGCATGACCCACTCCCCACGGACGCACCGGTTTCGAGGAGGTTCGGTGCGCGGGGGCCCGCGGATGGGTCCGATCGAAGACTTCGGCACCAACGTGCCACCTTCGGGTGATCCCGCAGTCCGGAACCCGGGGCTGCCACGAAGGCAGCGGTGAACGGTGCATTGGGGCGCCGTTGAACGACCGGATGGGAGTCCCATGAAATCATTCCGTCGGCCGGACCGCCGACGTGTGATCGCCGCCGCGTTCGCGGTGGCGGTCACCGGCGCCGGCCTCACGGCACTCGGCCCGGGCATCGGCAGCGCCTCCTCGCACCGCGAGGCGCCGCTGGTGGCCGGGGAGCCGAGGCTCGACAACACCGACGTCTACGCGTTCGTGAGCCCGGACGCCACCGACTCGGTGACGCTCGTGGCGAACTGGGTTCCGCTGCAGGAGCCCAACGGTGGCCCGAACTTCTACGCCTGGGCCACCAACACCGCGTACGACATCAACATCGACAGCGACGGTGACGCCAAGCCCGACATCACCTACCGGTGGACGTTCAAGGACAGGTACCGGGACCGGAACACGTTCCTGTACAACACCGACGTCGTCACCAGCCTGGACGACAAGGACCTGAACTTCCGCCAGTTCTACGACCTGGAGAAGATCACGCCGTCGGGCACGACCAAGCTGCTGAACGACGCGCCGGCGGCGCCGTCGTTCACCGGCCCCGCGTCGTTCCCGAACTACGGCGCGGTCGCCGACGCCGCCATCACCCCGATCTCCAAGGGCGGCGGCAAGAGCTTCGTCGGCCAGGCCGACGACCCGTTCTTCCTGGACCTGCGGGTGTTCGACCTGTTCTACGGCAAGAACTTCAGCGAGGTCGGGCAGGACACCGTCAGCGGCTACAACGTGAACACGATCGTGCTGCAGGTGCCGAAGAAGGAGGTCGCGCTCAAGGGCGACGCGACCCGCAACCCCGTCATCGGCGTGTGGAGCACCACGTCGCGGCAGCGCATCGACGTCGTGCTGCCCGACAACACCCGCCTGCAGTCCGGCGGCTTCCAGCAGGTGTCCCGGCTGGGCATGCCGCTGGTCAACGAGGTGGTGATCCCGGTCGGCCGCAAGGACGAGTTCAACGCGACGAAGCCGCAGGACGACGCCAAGTTCCTCGACTTCGTCCGCAAGCCGGAGGTTCCGAAGCGGATCCAGGACATCTACTGGATCCCGCAGCCGAAAACGCCGCGCGACGACCTCGTCGAGGTCTTCCTGAACGGTGTGTGCGCCAACAAGTGCGGGCCGCTCGCGGTCGACCTCAACTCGCAGAAGATCAACAAGGACGTCGACCCGAACAACTTCAAGTCCAGCGAGCAGCTGCGGCTGAACATGTCGATCCCGCCGTCCGCCAACCCGAACCGGCTCGGCGTGGTGGGCAAGGACCTGGCCGGCTTCCCGAACGGTCGCCGGCTGGCCGACGACGCTCTCGACGTGACCCTGCAGGCCGCCGAGGGCGTGCTCCTGCCGGGCCACCCGGCCGCCGTCGACGGGCTGGGCGACGGCGTGGACGCCAACAACGTCCCGTTCCGCCAGATGTTCCCGTACGTCGCTCTGCCGAACACGAAGGCCGTGAACCAGAGCTGACCGCCTGAAGCTCCAGCGGGCCGTGGCAGGGGCGCCACGGCCCGCTGGACCCGTCCGACCGTCCACAAAGGAGTTCCCGACATGAAGGCGCGCGCTTTCGCCGTCTCCCTGACCATCGCGGCGCTCGCGCCGGCGAGCCTGCTCGCCGGCTGCGGCGCCGACAACCCCGCCCGGCCGAAGCTGACGCTGCCGGCGGCCGACAGCTTCCGCGCCGGCGCGTGCCGCGACGCCGCCGACCCGATCCTCGCCCTCGGCAGGCTCACCTACGACCGGGCCGGCCGCAAGACGCTGCCCGCCGGGGACTACCCGTTCCTCGTCGAGCAGGGCGAGAAGCTGCTCGCCGTGCGCGACCGGGCCGACGCGACGGTGCAGGAGCGCATGAACGACGTGCTCGCCGCGATCGGGTTCGTGCGCATCCGCACCGGCAAGACCTACGACCCGCGGCTGATGACCGATCTCGAGACCGCCCGCGCCGCGCTGCAGACGGAGTGCGTCCGCCAGGCGTGACCTCTACCTGGGTGAGAAGAACGCTGCGTATTCACTCACGCACGCCACGTTCCGTCCGGTCGGGCGTTCTGGCAAGCTTCCTGGACCGGCAGGAGGTGGCTCATGACGATGCAGCTGCACACGACCGCCGAACCCAGGTGGGCCGCCGGTGCGGAGGTCCGGCTCGGCCCGCACCCGTTCCTGCTGCGGGCGCCCGTCGACGAGCGGACGGCCGCCGACCGGTCGTGGGTCTGGCGCGAGGCGACCGCCGAGGTCTCCGGCGGCCGCCGCGTGCGGTTGCGCCAGGTGGCGCTGCGCCGGCTCGGCCGGCGCGGCGCACAGCTACGCGACGGCCTGGGCGTGCAGGCCGATCTCCTGTCCATCGTGGCCGGCGACCGCGGGCTGCCCCGGCTCGTCGGCCGGCACGACGAGGCGGGCCGCACGACGCTGGTCACCGAGCTGCCCGCGGCCCCGTCGTGGCGCGACGGCTTCGGCCCCGGGGGCAGATCGGCGCCGCTCGACCGGCTGACCGCCGCCGCGACGCTCGCTGCGGCCGGCACGCTGTGCGCCGCGCTCGCCGAGCTGCACAGGCACGGCCAGGCGCACCGCGCCCTCGGCCCGGACACCGTGCTGCTGCTCGACCGCTACCGCCGCGCCGTGCCCCGCGACCTGGGCCTCGCCGGGTTCACCCCGACCGCCGGCGAGGGGCCGGGCATCTACCGGGCGCCGGAGCAGTACCGGGCCGCGGAGCCCGGATCGGGATCGAGCCGCCTGCCGGGCCCGGCCACCGACGTCTACCAGACGGCCGCGCTGATCTACCACACGCTGACCGGACGCCGCCCCGGCCCGGCCCCGAACCCGCCGGTGCGGGCCGCGGTCGCCGGCTTCCCGGCCGGATCCGAGGGCGTGATCGCCGCCGCGCTCGCCGCCGCGCCGGCGCTGCGCCCGGGCATCGCGGCCCTGTCGGACGCCCTGGGCGCCGCCCGCGCCGCCCTCGCCGCCGGCTGATCCGGGCGTCCCGGCCGGTCCATAGTGGACGTTCACTGTGCGGGCCGCCGCGCGGACGCACGCCCGACCCGTCGGTTGGGATTCACGGCAGGTGGGTAGGTTTTGGTCGGCGCGCATCGGCCCGCACCCATAGGCTTGCGGGGACGACTGAACACGAGGCATGGAGGTGGGCGATGTTCGGACGCACCAGCAGATCCGCCAAGGCTCAGCAGCTTGCCGAGGACGCCTGGGACGCACTGGTCTCGACCTGGGAATCGGCCCGCGACCGCACCGGTGACCTGATGGAGGACACCACGGACCGGGTCGGCTCGGCGAAGGACGAGGCGTGGCGACGAGCGGGAGCCGCGCTGGACGCGTTGGCCGGACGCCGGCCGGGCAAGCCGTGGGCGCTGCTGTTCGCGGCAGTCGCCGCCGGGGCGGCCGTGGGCTGGGTGGCGGCAGCCGCGATCGGCCGGGCGCCGGGCCTGCCGTCGTTCGACCGCGACACCGAACCGAGCGACCTGTCGGCCCCGAGCTGAAACCGCCGCCGTTGCCCGGCGCCGGGCGCCCGAAAGGGCCGACGGCGCCGGGCAGCGGTGTCAAATTTGTGATGAAGGCGCAGGCAGGAGGGGCCGCGGCGACAACCGGCAATTGCTAGGGTTTGCGGCCGTGAGCAGTTATCCACCTGCCGGCGGGTATGCCGGGCAAGTTTCCGACAAGAGCAAGCTCGTCGCCGGGCTGCTTCAGATCCTCCTCGGCTGGGTTGGCGCCGGCCGCTTCTACACGGGCCACACCGGCCTCGCGATCGGGCAGATCGCGGCCACGTGGCTGACGTGTGGCCTCGGTGGCATCTGGCCCTTCATCGACGGCATCATGATCCTGGTCAAGGGCGGAACCGACGCGCAGGGCCGCATCCTCCGCGACCAGTAGGCGATACCGCCGGCCGGGTACGGGGCGTCCCGGCCGGCGTCGTCGCGTCACGCAGCCAAGGCCGACCGGCTCACCGCCGGTCGGCCAACTGACTTTCGCGTCACGACCGCGGAGCGAGGTGCTCCCATGTCCTGGGTAGGGCAGCGCTTACTCGCCGTGGCGCCGGTCGCCGCGCTGCTGGCCTTCGTCACCGGTCTCGGTGCGCTGATCGCCGGGGTGGTCGGGTTCGTCCCGGCGGGGAGCGCGGGCCGGATCGCGGTCAGCCTGGCAGCGGCCGTCTTCCTCGGGATCGCGGCGGCGCCGCTGGTGCGCGTGTCCTACGCGGCGGCGGTGGGCTCCACCGCCGACCCGCCGGACAGCGGCGACAAGAGCCCCGACGACCTCCCCTGGGTCGGCACCGGTGACCGCCCGCACGACCGCACGGGCAGCCTGCCGCGCATCCCGGTGCACGATGTCGCGCCCGAGCGCACCGGCGCCCACGCCGTCGTCACCCGGAGCACGCGCCTCGCCGAGCCGCCGGGCTCGCGCGAACCACAAGGCCCGCGCGAACCACAAGGCCCGCGCGAACCACAAGGCCCGCGCGAACCACAAGGCCCGCGCGCGAACAGCCGGCACCGCCGTCGCCCACCGCCGGTGCCGGCCCGCGCCGGCACGCAACGAGCCGACGCGCAACGAGGCGTGACGGAGGCGGCGCCGCCCTCGCTGCTGCGCCTCGCCGTCGTCACCGGAACCGTGCTGGTCCTGGTGCTCGTGTGCTGGGTGCGTCCGGGTGAACCGGGTCGCGTCCTGTACGGGCTGGCCAGGGACGCCGTCGGCCTGTTGGTGTACGCGCTGCCGCTGATCCCGCTGCTCGCACTCGTGCCGGTGCCGGCGAGCCGGCGCGCACCCGTCCCGTGGTCGGCGCTGCGGCAGCGCGACCGCGCCGGGCTGCTCGCCCTGGCCGCGGCGCTCGCCAGCGCGACCCGCGACGCGGTGCTCGGCCGGGCCGCCGGCCTCGTGCTGGCCGCCGTCACGCTGTTCCACCTCACCCGCGGCGCGCCCGGCGTCGAGGCCGGCGCCTACAAGCTCGCCGGCGGCCTGCTCGGCATGCTCACCGCGACCCCGCTGACCGGCGCGTTCTCCGCCGCCGGGGCGTTCGGGCTGGCGCTCGCGGTGCTGGTCAGCGTCGCTGTGGTGACCGCCGGACACCTGCACGCCCGGGCCGGCCGGTACCCCGCGATCGCGGCCCTCGCGCTCGTCGTCGCCGTGCCGGTCACGGCCGCCGGCCTGGCCAACAAGCTCGGCTACGACTTCTACCTCGGCGTGCGCGGCGAACGGGTCGTCGTGTTCGCCGGGCTCTCACCGAACCACCGGCACGAGGTGTTCGACGCGGCCGTGGCCCTCGCCGACGTGCCCGCACCCATGCGCCCCGTGCTGCGGAAGGGGCTCAGGGTCGCCGGCAAGGGCGACGGGCTGCGGATCGCCGCCGCCCTCGTCGACCCGGCCAAGGCGGCCGCCGACGGCTTTCAGGACTCCGGGCTGGTGCTGCGCACCGGCGAGTGCTTCAGCTTCGTCGGCGGCACCTCGAACTTCCGCTACAGCGTGCCCTGCAACGGCGAGCACACCGGCGAGGTGTTCTACGTCGGCCACCTGCCGTTCGTCACCGATCCCGGCGCGGGCGTGCGCACGGCGGCCGCGCGCGGCATCTGCGAGAAGGCCTACGGCGGGTACCTCGGCGCGCCGTACGGCACGTCCTACCTGCCGATGGAGGCGCCGCTGCTGGCCGGCGGCGACTGGACGCCCCGGCCGCTCGTCGCGTGCCTGTTCGGGGCGGTCGGGCCGTGGCCGCTCAAGGGGACGCGCACGGTGGCGGCCCTGCAGCAGAACCTCGACTGGACGCCGGCTTCGCGTCCCGGCCCCGGCTGCCGGAGCGAACCCGGGCTGCGGATCATCGCCGACCAGCCCGGCCTGGTCTGCGTGGCACCGGGCACGGCGGTGACGACGGTCAGCGCGGCGCCCGTCGCCATCGACGCGGAGTTCGGGGCCGTGGGCAAGGGCGCGGGGGGCGGCCGGGTGGGCGTGGCCTGCCTCGGCGCCGACGCGGCCACCGGCTACTACGCGACGGTCGGCGGCGACGGCGTGCTCACCGTGGTCAAGCAGTCCGCCGCCGGCCGGGCCCGGCTGGCGGCCGCGGGCAAACCGAAGGCCTCGACGTCGCCGAGCCCGCAGACCACGGCCACACCCGTCGCGATGGTGTGCACGCCCAACGGGAACGCTGTGCGGATCCAAGCCTCGGCGGGCAAGGGCCGCCAGATCGACGTCACCGACCAGGCCGGCGTGGCGCCGCTCAGCCCGCGCCTGGTGGTCGAGTCGGCCGAGGCCGGTGTGGTGGCCCCGGTGAACCTGTTCAGCGCCGTCGTGGCCGGTTGAAGACTCCTGGCCGGTTGAAGACTCCTGGCCGGTTGAAGACTCCTGGCCGGTTGAAGACTCCTGGCCGGTTGAAGACTCA
>Ga0207708_10001732_pt1 | contig 16102 bp, 15 predicted proteins | sample KBSK5101metaG_FD_184340 | JGI IMG/M metagenome (GOLD analysis project Ga0207708, IMG submission 184340) | Corn, switchgrass and miscanthus rhizosphere microbial communities from Kellogg Biological Station, Michigan, USA - KBS K5-10-1 metaG... | ecosystem: Host-associated > Plants > Roots >...
CGGCTGACCATGGCGGCCCACGACGACGACGTCATCGGCAAGGCCTACGACTCGCGGCTGATGCGCCGCCTGATCACCTACCTGGCGCCGTATCGCGGGCAGGTGGCGCTGGCCATCGCCGCGATCGTCACCAACGCGGTGCTGCAGCTGGCGCCGCCCTTCCTCACGCGGATGGTCATCGACCAGGCGATTCCCGCGCGCGACCTCTCGGGGCTCGGCGTCGTGGCGGCGCTCTACCTGGGTGCCCTCGTGCTGTCGTTCCTGCTCGAGTTCGCGCAGACCTGGACGATGCAGATCATCGGGCAGAAGGTGATGTTCGACCTGCGGATGGCAGTGTTCGGGCACCTACAGAAGCTCGATCTGCGGTTCTACGACCGCAACCCGGTGGGCCGCCTGATGACCCGCGTCACGAGCGACGTGGACGTACTGAACGAGCTGTTCACCGCCGGCGTGGTGTCGGTGTTCGGCGACGTGTTCACGCTCGTCGGCATCATGGCGATGCTGATGTGGATGGACTGGCGGCTGGCGCTGGTGGCGTTCTCGGTGCTGCCGCTGATCGTCCTGGTGACGCAGTGGTTCCGCCGCCACGTGCGCGAGTCGTACCGGGAGGTGCGCGGCTGGATCGCCCGCATCAACGCCTTCCTGCAGGAGCGCATCTCCGGCATGGCGACGGTGCAGCTGTTCCGGCGCGAGGCGCGCGATCACGACGCGTTCGACGAGATCAACCGCGCCCACCGCGACGCCAATCTCGACTCGATCTTCTACTACGCGGTGTTCTACCCGGCGATCGAGCTCGTGAGCGCGCTGGCGGCGGCGCTGCTGCTGTGGGTGGGCGGCGGCTGGGTACTGCGCGATCTGCTGACGCTCGGCTCGCTCGTGGCGTTCCTGCAGTACTCACAGCGCTTCTTCCGCCCGATCAGCGACCTCTCGGAGAAGTTCAACGTGCTGCAGGGCGCGATGGCGTCGTCCGAACGCATCTTCACGCTGCTCGACACGCCGGTAGAGATCGCCTCGCCGCCGGGAGGCGTGCCGGCCCGTCGCGGCGCCATCCGCTTCGAGCACGTCACCTTCGCTTACGTGCCCGGGGAGCCGGTGCTGAAGGACGTGTCGTTCGAGGTGCTGCCTGGCCAGCGCATGGCCATCGTCGGCGCCACCGGCTCGGGCAAGACCACGCTCATGAACCTGCTGCTGCGGTTCTACGACGTGCAGGAAGGGCGGATCACCATCGACGGCGACGACATCCGCACCCTCGACCTGGCCAGCCTGCGGGCGCAGTTCGGCCTGGTGCTGCAGGACGTGCACCTGTTCTCGGGCACCATCGCCGGCAACGTGCGGCTGGGGCACCGTGACATCACCGACGAGGCCATCCGCCGCGCGGTGGACGCCGTGCACGCGGGGCCGTTCATCGACCGCCTGCCGGGCGGCCTCGGCGCGCCCGTCGCGGAACGGGGCAGCACCCTCTCCGTGGGGCAGAAGCAGCTGCTGTCGTTTGCGCGCGCGCTGGCTGCCGATCCGCCGGTGCTCATCCTCGACGAGGCGACGTCGAGCGTCGACACCGAGACCGAAATCCTGATTCGCGACGCCCTTCGCGTGCTGATGGCGGGCCGCACCACGCTCGCCATCGCGCACCGCCTCTCGACCATCCAGGACATGGATGCGATCCTGGTGCTGCACAAGGGCGAGCTGCGTGAGCAGGGTACGCACCAGCAGCTGCTCGCCCAAAAAGGGATCTATCGACGGCTGTTCGAGCTGCAGTTTGCGAGCGGCCTGGAGAGCAGGCCTGAAGGCCTGCAGCCACACGTAGCTGCAGGCCTTTAGGCCTGCCTCTCAGTTCGCCGGCTCGGGCGCCGGCTCGCTCGACGTCGTCGGGCCCGGCGGAGGCGTCTCGGCGCCGAACCCGTCGGCGCCGTCGGGATCCGGAAGCGGTGCCGGCTCAGCGTTGGCCGGTTCCACCTTCTCCTCGCGCGACGCGGCGGCGCGGCGCGCCACCTCGCGGCGCCGGAACAGCCGATCGATCAGGCTCGGGGAGCTGGCGCGCGGATCCCATCCGAGCCGCAGGACGGTCACCTCGATGCGGCGCCGGCCGAACTTGAGCGCCTCGCCGCAGCTCCAGATGTAGAGATCGAGGTGACGCCCCTGCACGGCGGGGCCGGTGTCCATGATGGTGTAGACGCCGTTGTACTCCGGGTCGCCGGTGGCCAGCGTGACCACCGTGCCGACCGGCAGCAGCAGCGGATCGGCCGCGGCAATCCCGCGGCGGACGTTCACGCCGGCGGCGGTCGTCTGCCCCTTGCAATACGCGGTGGCGTCGAAAGCCAGGTGCGAGCCAGGGGCAGGAGGTCCGTCGTCGTCGCCGAGCATGTCGAGCCAGGCGCCGTACCCGGAATCGAGCATGCGGGTCTCGTACACCGACACGGCCACGACGAGCGTGACGATGAGGGCGACCATGGAACGTCGCGTCGGTGAAACGATCGGAAACGCCATAGGCTCAGCGAAAGTGTTCGAACCCGTGGGGCAGCCCGCGGCAGCCCGAGGCGTCGCGCACAGAGAGATCGGCTCCTCGTGTCACCACGCCAATCCTGGTTATCGGCAGATCGCCGATGCGCCGGCGGGCGCCCCGCAGCCGGCCTCGATGGCGCGGCCGGACCGTGAAGAGCAGCTCGTAATCGTCGCCGCCGCCGAGCGCGGTCTCCAGCCAGTCGGTGCCGGCGGTCGTGTGCCAGGCGCGCGCCTCGTCCGAGACGGGCAGCGCCCCCGCATCGATCTCCACGCCGACGCCCGACGCTCGCGCCAGCTGGCGCAGTCCGTCGGCCAGCCCGTCGCTCAGGTCCACGCAGCTCGACGCGGCTCCATGATGCGACAGCTGGAGCCCGGCGCGCACCCTGGGTTCTGGACGCAGGTATCGGAGGACGCAGGCCGACTCTACCGTAGGAGCCGTGGCGCCGGCCCGCAGGATCGCAAGCCCGGTGGCGGCATCTCCGACAGCGCCGGTGACGTAGATCTCGTCGCCGGGCCGTGCGCCGCTGCGCTCGAGCGCCCGGCGCGGCCGCACGGTGCCGATGGCCGTGACGTTGATCACCAGCGGCCCCGGCGTCCGCGTGATGTTGCCGCCCACGAGCGGCGCGCGATGCGCGGCCGCCTGGCGGAGAAAGCCCTCGATCAGGCCGTCCAGCACCGCCACGCGCAGCGTCGCCGGCAGCGCCAGCGAGAGGAGCACGGCGCGCGGTTCGGCGCCCATCGCGGCCAGGTCGCTGATGTTCACCGCCAGCGCGCGGTGCCCGATCGCGTCCGCGGGGACGAAGGCCTGGTCAAAGTGCACCCCGTCGACGAGCGCGTCGGTCGTCAGCACCTCGCGAAGACCGCGCGGCGGCTTGACGACGGCGGCGTCGTCGCCCGGGCCCACGTCGACCCAGTCGGGCATCTCGAGCCGGCGCGTGATGCGCTCGATGATCGCCTGCTCGCCGATCTCCGCGACGGTCGTGTTGGAGGAAGTTGTCACGAAGGGGACTGTTGGCCGCAACTCGCGTCGGCGAGTTGGAAGGAATTAACGCCCCGCTTTGCCGTGTGGGGAGGTCGCATGAACCTGCTTAAGCAGGTGGAGCCGCTGTGATAGATCGCGCTTCAGGCTTCCTCGAAACAGAGGCGTGCACAACACGCGACCCCGCAGCTCACTTGGGTAAAACATCGGCTCAAGCGAGCCTCCGAATACCATCACGAGCAAAGCAGGAGCAGTTCGATATTAGCCCAACTAGGGCCTGAGTTGTAGCGGGATGGAACAGCTACGGCGACGAATCAGCGCGCCGCGCTGCCACTGTGTGCAGTCTCGAACGTTCCCAGGACATCGTCCACGAGCCGCTCCAGGCGCAGGGCCCGCTCGTTGAGCTCGCCGCTCGAGGACGACGACTGCTGCCGCGCACGGAAGCACTCGTCGGCGATGTTCAGGGCCACCAGCAACGCCAGGCCGAGCATGTCGCTGGTGGGAGCCGCTTGGGCGGCAGATTTCATCTTCTCGTCAACGTACGCGGCCAGTTCGGTCACGTACGCCACGTCGAGCGAGCTGCGGATGGGGTAGCGCTGCCCGGCTATCTCGACGCTGACGATGCTGTTTGTCACGCGTGCAAATGATCGAGCTGCCGCAACATGTCGCTGACGCGCGCGCGCACGAGCTCGCGTTCGTCGCGCAACGCGGCCAGCTCGGACGTGGTGCCGTCGAGGTCGGCCACGCGGGAGCGTAGCCCGTCGAGCTCCTCCGTCAGCCTGGCGTTCTCTTCAGCGGCCTGCGCCTGTTCGGCGCGCAACTGCGTGACCAGACCGACGAGAAGCTTCACCTTGTCCTCGAGTCGATCGATCGGGTCGAGGTCTACTGTGCGCGCGAGTGCTGACTTCACCATCAAGCTCCGGAGGAAATGCTGGCGTCCGGCGAGAATGGTGCCACGAACGCGGCAGCCGATCAATCGGAATTGCGCGCGTGCGCGCGCGGTCTATCTTTGGACCGCGCCGTGTTCGGAGACGAGTGCGCCCACGATGGTTTCCATCGCCGACTGCACCTCGGCGTCGGTGAGCGTACGGTCCGCCGCACGGAAGGTGAGCCGCAGCGCGAGGCTGATCTTGCCGTCGGGGATGCCCTTGCCCTGGTAGCGATCGAACTCGCGTACGTCGGCGAGTGAGGGCGGGGCGGCGCGGCGGATGGTAGCTCGCACGTCGGCGGCCGGCAGGGTGTCGCTCACCAGCATGGCGACGTCACGGGTGACCGACGGGTAGCGTGGCAGCGGCGTCACGCGCACGTCTCCCGCGACGGTGAGGAGGGCGGCCGCGTCGAGATCGACCTCGGCCACGAAGACGGCGTCGTCTCCCGGGAGGCCGTGATGCTCCGCCAGCGTCTTGGACAATCGCCCGAAGACGCCGATGCGCTGGCCGCCGGAGATGAGCGCCGCGGCCTGTCCCCGCACGAGCCACTCTTCGGCATGGGGCGCCGTCGTGGACTCGAGGTTCAGGGCGCGGCACACGCGGTCGAGCGCGCCTTTCATGTCGAAGAACGTCACATCCGGGGCGGCGCCGCTCCAGTGCGGCACGTCGCTGCCGCCGGTCCATGCCAGGGCGAGCGACTGGCGCTCGCCGCGGGCTTTCGAGAACACGTTGCCCAGCTCGAACAGGCGCACGTCACGCTGCTCGCGCCGGCGGTTGTGGCCCAGGGCATCCAGCAGCCCAGGTAGCACCGACGGCCGCAGGACCGCGAAGTTCTCGGACAGCGGGTTGGCGATCGGCGCCAGGTCGTCCGGCGCCGCGAACGGCGCGGCGGCCCCTTCGCCCATGAAGCCGAACGTGACCGCCTCGAAGAACCCGGCTCCGGTGAGCACCCGCCGCAGGTGGCGCGCGCGGACGATCCGCGGATCCATCGACGGGGCGGCGGCCCGCAGCGCCGGGAACGTCGCCGGAATGCGGTCGAACCCGTAGTGGCGGGCGACCTCTTCGATGAGATCGATCTCGCGCACGACGTCCACGCGGCGGGTCGGCACGGTCACGGTCCAGCCGTCGGCCGCGGGCGCGAGGCCGAAGCCGAGCGACGTGAGGATGCGCGTGACGTCGGCGTCGGGCACCGCCACGCCGAGCAGGCCAGAGAGCCGGCCGCGGCGCAGCGTCAACTGCCGTGGCGCGATCGGCGCCGGGTAGGCGTCCACCACCTGGCCGCGCGCCTTGCCTGCCTTGGCCGCTTCGAGCAGAGCGCAGGCGCGCCGCATCGCGAGGAGCGGCAGGTTCGGATCGACGCCGCGCTCGAAGCGCATGCTCGCCTCGGTCTTGAGGCCCAGCGCCTTGCTGGTGCGCCGCACCGAGTTGGCGTTGAACGACGCGCTCTCGAACACGATGGTCCGCGTGCCGGCACCCACTTCGGAGTCGGCCCCGCCCATCACTCCCGCGATCGCGATCGGCGCGGACGCGTCGGCAATGACCAGCATGTCCGCCGACAGCGCGCGGTCCTGTCCGTCGAGCGTCTTGATGCGCTCGCCGGCCTTCGCGCGCCGCACGCGGATTTCGGCCCCGCCGATCTTCGTGAGGTCGAAGGCGTGCATCGGCTGGCCGAGTTCGAGCAGCACGTAGTTGGTGATGTCCACCACGTTGCTGATCGGGCGCACACCGGCGCTGTACAGGCGCGTCTGCAGCCAGCCGGGCGACGCCCCGACGGTCACGTCGGCTACCGCGCCGGCGTAGCGTGGTCCCAGGTCCGGATCGTCCAGGTGGACGCTGATGCCCGGGTCTGACGCCCCGGGCCTACGAACAGAGTCGGCCGGAATCAGCGTCGCAAGCGCGGTGTCTTCGGCCGGCTCGCGCAACGGCAGGCCGTAGGCGGTGGCCACCTCGCGCGCCAGCCCCAGCACGGACAGGCAGTCGGGCCGGTTCGCGGTGACCTCGAAATCGATGACGGCGTCGTCGCCCTCGCCGTCGATCCCCTCCACCGCAAAGCCGCGTACCGAGAGCCGTACGGCGACGTCGGCCGCCGATCCCGGCACGTCCACGAACTCCTTCAGCCAGGAGAAGAGCACCTTCATAGCGGGAACTGCTCGAGGAAGCGCAGGTCGTTCTCGTAGAACAGCCGGATGTCGTCGACGCGGTACTTCAGCATCGCGATGCGTTCGATGCCGGTACCGAACGCAAAGCCGCTGACGGTGTTCGGGTCGTAGCCGACCGCTTCGAGTACTGCAGGGTGGACCATGCCGCTGCCGAGAATCTCCAGCCAGCCAGTGTGCTTGCAGATGCCGCAGCCGCCGCCTCCGCACTTCTGGCAGCTGATGTCGACCTCGGCGCTCGGCTCGGTGTAGGGGAAGAAGCTCGGACGCAGGCGGACGCGCGCCGACTCGCCAAAGAGACCGTGGACCAACGCCTCGAGCGTGCCCTTCAGATCCGCCATCGTAATCCCCTCGGCGACCACCAGCCCTTCGAACTGCTGGAACATCGGCGTGTGGCTCAGATCGAGATTGTCGCGGCGGTAGACGCGCCCCGGCACGAGGATGCGCACCGGCGGCTTGAAAGTCTTCATGTAGCGAATCTGCATCGCGGACGTATGCGTCCGGAGCAGCGTGGCCGCCTTGACCTGTGACTCGGGCACCGATCCCCGATGCGCACCCCACGTGCCGCCGACGATCGGCGCGCCCAGGTACAGCGTGTCCTGCATGTCGCGCGCGGGATGGTCCGGCGGCATGTTGAGCGCTTCGAAGTTGAAGTAGTCCTCCTCGACCTCGGGCCCTTCGAGGATCTCGTAGCCCATGCGGCTGAAGATGTCCTCGACGTCCTGCCGCACGCGCATGAGCGGATGGATGCGCCCCGCGGCGCGTTCGCGTCCAGGCAACGTGACGTCGACGGCACCAGCCGGCGGACGGCTGGCTTCGAGCGCGGCCTTGCGCTCGGCCAGCGCGGCCTCGATCTCCGACTTGAGCGCGTTGACGGCGGCGCCGAAGGCGCGGCGCTCCTCGGCCGGCAGGCTCTTGAGCGTCTGCATCAGGGCCGTCACCGACCCCGACTTGCGGCTCAGGAACTCGTCGTCGATCGCCTTCAGGTCCCGTTCGGTCGCCGCGGCGGCGAGGCGGGCCTGGAAGTGCACGCGCAGGGTCTCGATGGAAGCGTCGGCCATATATCAAAAAAAAGGCGGGTCTCAGGACCCGCCTTTCGATTCACCTGTCGGATGCCAATCTACGCGGCGGGCAGCGCAGCCTTGGCTTGCGAGGCCACTTTCGCAAACGCCGCGGACTGCGTGATCGCCATGTCGGCGAGCATCTTCCGATCGAGCGTGATGCCGGCGGCCTTGAGGCCCCGAATCAGCTGCGAGTAGGTGATGCCGTTCTCGCGCGCGGCGGCGTTGATGCGCACCACCCAGAGGCGGCGGAAGTCGCGCTTCTTGTTCTTGCGCCCGACGTATGCGTACTTGGCCGCGGTATCGACCGACTCTTTGGCCTGGCGATACAGCTTGCTCTTGGTCTGGTAGAAGCCTTTTGCACGCGCAAGCAGCTTCTTCCGCTTGGCGCGCCGGACGGTCCCGCGTTTTACTCTCGGCATTGCAGATCTCTCTCTACTTGTAGGGCAGCATCAGGCGGACCTTCACGGCGTCGCCCTCGGCGACCACCTTGCTTCCGCGCAAATGCCGCTTCGACTTCGTCGTCTTGCTCGTGAGGATGTGGCGCTTGAAGGCGCTCGACCGGGTCACCTTGCCCGTGCCCGTCACCTTGAACCGCTTCGCCGCACCCCGATGTGTCTTCAGCTTCGGCATTACGTTCCCTCTTCAACCGGCGCCTCTTCGGCGTCCGTCTCCGTCTCCTGCGGCCGCAGCGCCTTCGGCGCATTCTTGCGTCCCGCCCGCTGGCCCAGAATCACGTGCATCTGGTTGCCTTCCTGCCGCGGCATCGTTTCGGCGATGGCGATCTCCTGCAGGTCGTTCAGCAGCCGCTCGAGAATCCGCCGCCCGATCTCCGGGTGCGCCATCTCGCGGCCGCGAAAGAAGATCGTGGCCTTCACCTTATCGCCGTCGTTCAAGAAGCGCTCGATGTGCTTCTTCTTGAACTGGTAGTCGTGTTCGTCGACCTTCGGTCTGAACTTGATTTCCTTGACCAGGATCACGCGCTGGTGCTTCTTCGATTCCCGCGTGCGCTTTTGTTCCTGGTACTGGTACTTACCGAAGTCCATGATCCGGCAGACCGGAGGCACCGCGGTCGGAGAGATCTCGACGAGGTCGAGCCCCTTCTGTCGCGCGATGGCCAGCGCCTGCGGCGGTGGCATGATCCCGAGCTGCTGTCCAGTGTCGTCGATGACTCGAATCTCTCGAACCCGAATGCGCTCGTTGGTACGAACGCGGTCATCACGTCGGGGCGAACGATCGTAGGCGATATGGTCCTCCGCTCTCTAGCCAGCCAGTTCCCGGCGTGCCGCTTCCCCGGCGGCGGCCTCGACGAACTCGGCCAGCGGCCGTGCCCCGAGATCCCCCTTCGACCGGCTGCGAACCGACACGGCGCCTTCCGCCACCTCGCGGTCGCCTATGACCAGCATATAGGGGACCTTCTGCAACTGCGCCTCTCGGATCTTATAGCCAATCTTCTCGACGCGCGCGTCGAGTTCCACCCGTAACCCCTTGCCGGTCAGCGCCTGCTGGACCGTTTCGGCGTATTCCAGGTGTCGGTCGGCGATCGGCAGCACGACAGCCTGCACCGGGGCCAGCCAGAGCGGCCAGGCGCCGGCGAAGTGCTCGATGATCATGGCCAGGAACCGCTCGAAACTGCCGAAAATGGCGCGGTGGACGACGATCGGCCGATGATGGGCGTTGTCGGCCCCGACGTAGTGCAGGTCGAATCGTTCCGGCAGCTGGTAGTCGAGCTGAATAGTGGCGCACTGCCACTTCCGCCCGATGGCGTCGGTGACGTCGAAGTCGATTTTCGGCCCGTAGAAGGCGCCGTCCCCTTCGTTGACCGTATAAGGCTCCCCGAGGCGGTCCAGGGTCGCCTTGAGCTGGGCCTCCGCGTCGTTCCAGGTCTCGATGCTGCCCAGGAAGTCTGGCGGCCGGGTCGAGAGCTTCATTTCGGGCTTGAGCCCGAAGTCGTTGTAAACCCGCTGGACCAGACGGAGCACGTGCTCCACCTCGCTGCCAATCTGGTCCTGCGTGATGAAGCAGTGGCCGTCGTCCTGTGAGAACTGCCGCACCCGGGTGAGGCCCGACAGCACACCCGAGGCCTCGTTCCGGTGGAGCGGTGTCTGCTCGTGGTAGCGAATCGGCAGGTCCTTGTAGCTGCGGACCTCGCTGGCGTAGATGAGCATGTGGCCAGGGCAGTTCATGGCCTTGAGGCCCATGGTCTCGCCCTCCGACTCCACCAGAAACATGTTCTCCCGGTAGTGCTGCCAGTGCCCGGACGTCTCCCACAGCGCCTTGTTGAAGACGATGGGCGCCTTCACTTCGGTGTAGCCCGCGGGGAAGATCACGCCGCGGATGTAGTTGGCCAGCGTGTTGTACAGAACGGTGCCCTTGGGCAGCCAGAAGGGCGCGCCCGGCGCCCACTGGTGGAACATGAACAGCTTCTGGTCCTTGCCGATCTTGCGGTGGTCCCGGAGCTTGGCTTCCTCGATCCGCTTGAGGTGATCGGCCAGTTCCTTTTCGCTGAGGAACGCGGTGCCGTACAGCCGCTGCATCGGCTGGTTGCGCGCGTCGCCCTTCCAGTAGGCGTTCGAGGTGGTCAGCAGCTTGAACGCCTTGAGCCGGCCGGTGGACGGCACGTGCGGTCCGACGCAGAAGTCCACGAAGGTGTCTTTGTCCTTGATGGTGTAGACGGACACCTCGGACTGCCCCTCGGTCTTCTCGTCGATCAGCTGGACCTTCAACGGCTCGCCGCGGGCGCCGAAGAAGCGCTTGGCCTCGTCGCGCGGCCACATCTGCCGCTCGTAGACCAGATCTTGCGATGCGAGCTCGCGCATCCGGGCTTCGATCGCCTCGATGTCCTCGGGCACGAACGGACGCGGCACCACGAAGTCGTAGAAGAAGCCCTCGTCGGTGGGCGGCCCGATGCCGCACTGGACGGTGGGGAAGAGCTGAGTCACCGCGGCCGCCATGAGATGGGCCGTGCTGTGCCGCGCGAGCATCAGCGCCTCGGGGCTCTTGTCGGTGACGATGCGCACCTTCGCGTCGGCGGTCAGCGGGTAGGTGAGGTCCACCACCTTGTCGTCGACCACTGCCGCGAGCGCCGCCTGGGCGAGGCGCGGAGAGATCGCCTCCGCGACGGCGCGCACCGGCGCGCCCGCGGATACAGCCTTGCTGGATCCATCCGGGAGTGTGACTGTGACCTGGCTCATGGACCTTAAAGTGGTAGGCGCGGGTGGACTCGAACCACTGACCTCCTCCGTGTCAGGGAGGCGCTCTAACCAGCTGAGCTACGCGCCTGTACTGCTATCTGCTGTGAAATCAGGCCTTAACCCGAACGGACAGTATAACAAACCTCGACCGGGCGGGCCTACTGCAGATAGCCGAGGCGCTTCAGGAAGGCCAGCAGCCCGGCGTCGGTTTCGGCCTGTTTCGCCCGCGCGACGTTGTGCGCGGCGTCGTCGAACCCCACCAGCTCGCACTGATTGCCGAGCGTACGTGCCTTCGTGCAGAAGTCTTCGACGGCGGTATAGGGCATGAGCGGGTCCTGCTTGCCGTGAAAGATGACGGTGGGCGGCAGGTTGCGCGCAAGGTGATGGACCGGCGAAATCTCCATGGTCCGCGGGCCGAGAAAGTCGAGCGACGCCTGCTGCTGGGGCGTGACCGAAATTCCCGCGTCAGCCACCGTGGTGACGACAGCAGCTGTGAGAAACAGTGCGCTCGGCCTGGAGCTGATGGTGGGGTTCTCGGACGGTTCATCGAACGTGTCGAGCAGCGCCGCGGTCAGTAGCACGTGCGCGCCTGCTGAATCGCCTACTCCGATGATGCGGTCAGGATCGATCTGCAGTTCGGCCGCGTGCTCGCGCACCCATCGGATGACCGACTTGGCATCGGCGACCGAGTCGTATGGGGTCGAGTTGTGCACAGAGCGGACGCGGTACGTCGCCGACACGCCGACCATGCCCATCGCCGCAAGGCGGCTCGCCAGCGGAAACCCTGAATCGACCCGGAGATTCGTCCAGGCGCCGCCGGCGAAGTAGATCGCGGCGGGCCTGCGTTCCGACGCCTTCAGGCCTGCGGGCTTGAAGACATACAACTTGAGGTCGGCGCCCCCGGCCTGTTTGTAGACGCGTTCGGTCGCCCCGGCCGGAATTTGCGCAGGTGCCTGGGCCCTGCCGACGGACGGACCGCCGGCGATGAGTGACCAGGCGACGAGAACGATGGCAGCGGCGCGCAGACGAATCATGGGCGGGGATGCTACCAGATGAGCTAGATGCGGAACAGAACGTACAAACGAAGGGCAGGTCCGAAGACCTGCCCTCGAAAGTGAGCCCACGCGGGTCTAGACCCGCGACGACGTACCTATGCGGCCTTCTTCGCCTCGACCGGCTTGCCTGAGGTGAGCACTTCGATCGCCTTGTCGAGCGTGGTGTCGCCGGCAGGCGGCTCGGCGCCGAAGTCCACTTCGGGCTCGTCGACGGCGACGTCGGGGGCGAGGCCGCGCTCGTGGATGGAGTTGTTCTTCGGCGTGAGGTAGCGCACGTTCGAGAGCAGCAGGCCGCTGCCGTCGGGGAGCTTCACGAGGCGCTGGCGGGCGGCGCGGCCCAGCGTGTGCTCGCCGACGAGCTCCGCGCGAGCGTTGCCTTCGAGCGCCGCGGCGAACACTTCGGCGGCGCCGGACGTGCCCTGGCTGACGAGCAGCGCCACCGGCTCGCGCAGCGCGCCGTCGGACGACGCTGCGCTCACGACCTCGCGCTGATCCTTGGATTGCTTGACCGTGAGCGTGCCCGACGGCACGAACAGCCGCGCCGTGGCAATGCCGTCGTCGATGTCGCCGCGCGCCGTGTTGCGGATATCGACCACGAACTTCGTCGCGCCCGTCTTGCCGAGCGCCTCGAACGCCTGCTTCACTTTGGCCGGTGTGTCCCGCGTGAAGTCCACCACCCGCACGTAGCCCGTGCTGGCGTTGGCCATCTTCGACGTCAGCTCCGGCCCGGCGATGCGCTCGCGAGTGAGGACCACGTCGTGTGGCTCGGCCTGATTCCCGCGGAACATCAGCAGCTTCACCTTGCTGCCGGCCGCGCCGCTCAGGAGCCGCGAGCCTTCGAAGGCCGACATGTCACGCGTCGGCTTGTCGTTGATGCCGCGGATGAAGTCGCCGGTGCGCAACCCGGCCTTGGCCGCCGGTGAGCCGTCCCGCACCGACACGACGCGCAAGTAGTACTGCCGCGTGAGCACGATGCCCACATCGGCGGGGCCGGCGGGCTGTCCACCCTCGGCCGCCTTGACCAGGTCTGGCGTCAGGTAGGCGCTGTCGGGGTCCAGGCCGTCGGCCAACCCCTTGAGCGCGCCGCGCATGGCGTGCCGGACGTCCACTTCCTCGACGTAGTTGTTGAGGACGAGGGAGATGACTTCTTCGAACACCGGCAGCTGGCGGAAGGTGTCGTCCTTGCCGGCGCCGAGCACACGGCCCAGATAGCCGCCGACGATGGCGAACGCAATGATGGGCGTCGAGACGGCGAGAACCCAGAGCCGGGTGCGTGACGTCATGAAAAGTCCTGTCTTTAGCGGGGCCTGAGCCATTGTACGGGATCGACCGAGCGACCGTCGATCCGCAGCTCGAAGTAGAGCTCGGGCGGCCCGGCGGGGGAGGGGCCCACCCGGCCGAGTTCCGCGCCGGCTTCGACCGCCTCGCCTCGTTGGACGTTCAGCGACAGCAGGTAGCCGTAGAGGGAATAGTTGTTCGAGCCGTGGTCCAGGATGACCAGGGTGCCCAGCCCGGTGTATCCCTCGGCGTACCCGACCGTCCCGCTGTGGATGGCTCGGACGACGGTGCCCTCCGGAGCGGCAATTTCCATCCCGCTGCGGACGAGAGGCGCCCCCTGCCGGCCCGACGGCTGCCCGAAGCGCGAGGCAACGTCGCCGTTCACCGGCCACTCGAGCCCGCCGCGGAACGGCGCCAGGGGAACCGCCACCGCGCCACGGCCCGCGGCCAGCCCCGTGATCTGCTGATCGAGGCGCTCGCGCGCCACCTGCAGCTCGCCCACGTACTGCGCGGTGAGGTCGCGGCGCGAATCGATCTGCTCGATGAGGGCCGCGCGATCGGCCACCGCCTTCTCGGCAAGCCCGCGCGCGCGACGGGCGTTGGCGTCGCGCGTCTTCAGCTCCGCCATCTTGGTCTCCAGCACGGCGCGCTCGCTGCGCAGCGCGTCGACGGTGACGTGGTAGTCGTTGAGGACACGTTCCTGGCGGAAGGTGAGCGCGGTCATCGCGCGGGTCGCGCGGGCGAAGCCGCGCAGGTCGCCGGCCGAAATCAGCAGGCGCAGGTAGCCGCTGCGGCCACGCTTGTAGGTTTCCACGAGCTGCTGCTTGAGGTCGGGCAGCCCGCGCAGGCGCTGCTCGTCGAGGAGTTCGAGGCGGCGCGTGGCGTCGTTCAGTTCTTCCTTGGAAGCCGTCAGGGCACGTTCCGCTTCCTGCGATTCGGCCAAGCGGATGTCGCGCTGGACCTCGAGCTTGCGCACCTCGCCGAGGAGCGTCTTCGACTGGCTGGCGAGCCGGTCGGCTTCCTGGCGGAGCGCGCGCAGGCGATCGTCCACGCGAGTCTTCGTGCGCGAGCCGTCGGAGGCGGGTGGCTGCTGCGCGAGGGGCAGCGCCGTGCCGATCAGGCACGCGACGGCAATCAGGGCCAGACGTCTGAAAGGACTCGAAGTGCCCGCCATGACTCAGGTATCGGCGCCAGTTAGTATAGAGGTCAGTGCGGCTGGTGGGACTCGACGTGGGCGAACGCCGCATCGGCGTGGCGATCAGCGATGCAACCCGCACGCTGGCCCGTCCCCTGACCGTGCTGCAGATCGCGCGGCTCGATGCCGCGGCCGTCGCGCGTGCCGCCGAGGAAATCGGGCGGCTCGCGGCTGAGGACGACGGCGTCGCGGCCATTGTCGTCGGCCTCCCGCGCCGCCTGGACGGCCGCCCTAACGACCTCACCGCCGGCGTCCAGTCGTTTGCCTCGCAGCTTGGCGCGCGCACCGGGCTGCCGGTTGCCCTCCAGGACGAGCGACTCACCAGCGTCGAGGCCGAGAGCCGGCTGGCCGAGCGCGACAAGGACTGGCGTTCGCGCAAGAAGCGCCTCGATGCCGCGGCGGCCGCCATCATCTTGCAGGACCATCTGGACGGGTTGCCGCGGTGAAGCGCTTTCTCCTCAGCGTGCTGGTTCTTCTCGTGGTCGGGCTCGCGGCGGCGGGCGGCGGCGGGTACCTCCTGTGGACGCGCATGCACGAGCCGTTTCAGGGATTCGAGGGCGAGCTGTTCGTCGAGATCCCCACGGGCGACGGCTCGCGCGCGATCGCGCGGCGCCTGGCCGATGCCGGTGTCGTGCCCGATTCGTGGACCTTCCGCGCCGCCGTGCGCTGGTTGGGGCGCGGTCAGACGCTGCAGGCCGGGGAGTATCGCTTCGCCGACGCGGCGTCGCCGCTCGACGTCGTGGAGCGCCTGGCGCGCGGTGACGTCTACACCATCGCGATCACGTTTCCCGAGGGGCTGACGATCGACGAGATGGCCGGCGTGTTCGAGTCGCGCGGGCTGGGTACGGCGCAGTCGTTCCGCGACGCCGCGCGCGACGTCAGCGCCATCGCGGCCCTGGATCCCGCGGCGCGCGACCTCGAGGGCTACCTCTTTCCCGAAACCTACCCGGTGTCGCGTCAGGAGGATGCCGCGGCGCTGGTGGGGGTCATGGTCGAACGGTTCAAGAGCGTGTACGCCGAGCTGACCGCCGCTGGCGTGGCCACCGAGCTGACGACGCGTCAGGTGGTGACGCTGGCGTCGCTGGTGGAGAAGGAGACCGCGCGCGCCGAGGAGCGCCCCGTCGTCGCGGCCGTCTATCGCAACCGGATGGCGATCGGCATGGGGATGCAGGCCGACCCGACGGTGATCTACGCGCTGCGGAAGCGCGGCAAGTACGACGGCAACATTCGTCGCGTCGATCTGGCCATCGACTCGCCGTACAACACCTACCGGTATCGCGGTCTGCCACCAGGCCCCATCGCTGCGCCGGGCCGTGCCGCGCTCGAAGCCGCGCTGTCGCCGTCCGGCGCGAAGTACCTCTACTTCGTCAGCCGCAACGACGGCTCGCACGTGTTCGCCGAGACGCTGCGCGAGCACAACGCCAACGTGCAGCGTTTTCAGGTGGACTACTTCAGGTCAGGTAGGTCAGCTAAGTCGGGTAAGTCGGGTAAGTAAACTCGAACTGGACGCATGTTCGAAATGTCACCCAGCGGGGAGCCGGAGCGTCCGGCAGGGACCGCGCTGCGGCTTGGGTCCTAGTTCGAGCACACGACGGGCTCTTCAAGCGCCCATGGCTGTTGGCAGTCGCCGGCGCGATTCTGGTTTCGAGCTACTTGCTGATTACTCTGATTTTCGATGTGTTTCGAGCGATCGCCTCGTGAGCGACCTAGAGGAGCGTCTCTCGTTCGACACCCACCTGACCCACCTGACCCACCC
>Ga0207708_10001735_pt1 | contig 16097 bp, 10 predicted proteins | sample KBSK5101metaG_FD_184340 | JGI IMG/M metagenome (GOLD analysis project Ga0207708, IMG submission 184340) | Corn, switchgrass and miscanthus rhizosphere microbial communities from Kellogg Biological Station, Michigan, USA - KBS K5-10-1 metaG... | ecosystem: Host-associated > Plants > Roots >...
GGCCCAGCCCTGCCATGCATTATCCCAGCAGCGTCCTCAGTTCGGCGTCCCACGGGGCGCGATACGGCCGCGCTAACATAGCACTGGCCGCCTTGTCGCCTTCGATGTCGTTGGCGGAAGCATTCCAGAATATCTTGCTTTTGACCTGAATGTGGGATTATCTCCAAGATGTTTGGATTGATATAATTTTACTTCTAATATCAGTCCCAACAATGTGAATCCAGCTGGAAGAGCGAATAATATGAGTGGAGTAGTAACATCTGGGTGTCCAACGCCTATGAATGTGGTTGGTGTCCCAATGTCAAACGTCTTCCTTGCTGTGTCAACTAATATATTGACGGAAGAAGATTCATCAAACGTTACCTGTTGATGATCATTTATTGCTGAGTTAATTGCATAGACCCAACCAAATCCAGAACTTAACATAAATAACGTAGTAGCAAGTAGCGCTGCCCTTTGTTTTTTCTTAGGAATCCAATTCGTTAAAAAATAGTAAAACGCAAAGACAGGTACGATGTTTAAGAAGCCGACCGCTGCATATGCGTTAACGGATGGTGAACCAGATAAATTAAAAAAAGATGCTAAAAAAGCAGAGAAAAAAGGTGGATTCCATACATCATAAGGACCAAGCTCTCTAAATAAGTCAGAACCCATTAGAATTGCTCGTCCGTGATGATACCATTGATCCACAACAATTTTTCCATCATTAAGGTAATATGTGTATAAAATCACTAAAGCAAAGAGGCTTGAAAAAACAATATATTGTGAGCAGTTTCTCATGAGAGACTCCTTAATTTTAGATGATGATCGGTACAATAGAAATGTCGGTAGACGATAAAATCCTGTTCTTAAAGCATTAATTCGTTGTAAACAGAGCAGAAATATCAATATATAAGTTATGATAAAGAACACGCCGGTACTAGTGATAGCATTGCCCAGTGACGCGCTAATGTAGCCCCCCAACCCAGTTATAAGTATACTAAAAAGATATGCAAGTAATAACTTTGGTAAAAGTGTTAACCTAAATTTTTTATCGACAACCATTACCAATGCATAACCTGGAAGAAAGAATGAAAACGAAATTGCAGCTACTAATCTTAATATTAGAATAGGCGAAATTTTTTCCCAATCAATAAATAATTCATAGTTGGCATTTGTTGAAGAATTTATGACGACCGCCAAGAAGACGACATATATTATTATGAAGATAAGGTGAGTTAGATTACTTTCAGTTGGTCCTTTTTCGATATATTTTCCATTATTTTCCACGGGTATGTTCTGTCCTTTCTGCACATAATATCGAGCTAATCCAAAAATTAATACAGCAATTATGATCGACAATGGTAGACTAATTCTATTTGGGATTAGTAGGTAAGACAGTACAAAGTACCCAAGAAATCCAGAGATTAGACACCCTGGCAATATTAAATAAAAATTGTAATTAAGAAACGTCAACCATCTAGATCTGCAGTGTACCTTTAATATTAGTATTGATGGACAATATCTAGATTTAGCACTTGCATTAAAAAATGAGTAATAACCGAATTTCTTCTGCTATCCATTGCTAATTATTGAGATTGCTTATTTTTGGATAGGCTTGACCTTCTAAAAAATACCAAAAAATAATCGCCTATTTTTATTTTTTAATTTGTGTTGACTAACTTTAATAACTCAGTGGTTTCTAGAACATATGAAATTTGGAAGAGCTTACGGTATATTCGGCGTCCTGATAGTCCCTATTTAATTGAAGATAGACATGTCAATCAGTTCGCTAAATAACATGTCATATACCAAACAGCAAAGAATGAGATCAAAATCATCCAAAAGAAAATCTATGAGTTATTTTAAATATTCAAATTTATCTAATTTCTAAAGACAGTTGTTGATGACAACGATGAGTTTAAAGAGAACCTTTTTGCTCAATGTTTTGTGGGCGGAGTAACTGATTTAGAAGTTGGACCTGACGGATACCTATATGTAGTATCTGGAATTTGGACTGGCGAAGGAAAAATATATAGAATTGTTCCTGCAGGCTAATGTCACTTTTTCCGTGCAAAAATTCAAATTTTCAGTCAAAACACAAAATGCAAGACCGATTCAAGTTGTACACTTATGGAAACTATTAAATAAGAAATGACAAGTAAGTTTTAATCGAGTCGCTCAATTAGTTTTACGATGCTGATAACTTATAACTTTACATATTATTTTCTGTAGTATAAGATTCACTGACCTATACATGTCTTTTGCGAAGGATCAAAATAATCATGTAGTTTGATATTACCACAATATTTTTGATGCCCAAGTTGACCAGAAAAATAATATTGACCATTATTGTGAACGTTCTAATCGAAGGTGTTTTAATTGGTGATCACTCACATTTTCATATGCACGTGAAAGATCACACCGGCCTACTAGAATTTCGTAGGATCCAAGTTTATGATTTCATCTCAAAACATTATTTTATTTACTAATTCTTTCTTATGAGATGAGGATGTAAGAATGTTAATTAATTACGCAACGACTATCTGCCTTGTTTGATCCCACTCAGTATCCCTGTATTCAATAAGGAAATGCAAGATGCTGCAATCAATGCCCTTAATAATGAAAAAATGGTAGGAGGTGAAAGTGTTAACAAGTTTGAAGAAGAATTTGCAAAGTACATTGGAACAGATTATGCTGTCTCATTGAATTCTGGTTCATCTGGAATTTTACTCACCTTTTATTCACTTCGGATTCAACCAGGAAATAGAGTGATAGCACCATCAGCCACATTCATTGCAACCCTGAATGGTCCGTGTTTGCTTGGAGCCATACCAGTGTTTTGTGAGATTGGTAATGATTATGTAATATCAACACAAGCGTTAAGAAAAATTTTGAAAACTATGAAATGCAAATTTATCATTCCTGTCCACCTTTATGGTCACCCTTGCAATATGCACGAGATAATGGAAATTGCCCAGACAAAAAACCTCACATTGATAGAAGATGCTGCCCAAGCACATGGTGCAAGATATGGACGAAAAAAGATTGGTTCGTTTGGAGAGGCTGCAGTATTTAGTTTTTACCCCACGAAGAATATGACTGTAGGTGGAGATGGCGGAATGGTAACGACAAGTAACAAAAAAATTTATGATTCTCTTTTAAAGATGAGAGATGTAGGCAGGAGAACAAAGTACATTCATGATGAGATAGGATATACACTAAGGCTTAATTCAGTAAATGCTGCTATAGGGAAAGTTCAACTCCATCATCTTGACAGGTGGAACGAAAAGCGTAAGTCTGCAGCAAAAATATATGACAGTAACCTAAATGGAGTCGGAGACATACTCTTACCTCCTCAACCAAAAAAATCTCACGAACCAGTGTACCACTTATATGTAATAAAAACAGAGTATCGAAATGCGCTTGGTGCATGGCTTTCAATGAATGGTGTATCCACGGGTATTCATTATCCCCTACCAGTTCATAGACAACCAGCATATCTTGGATATCAGAGTAAATTTGATTTATCCTTTACAGATGATTGGAGCAAAACTGTCTTATCCATCCCCATCCATCCTAATCTCGATTTTAAAGATCAGAAATACATAATTGAGATGATACACAGATTTTTTGACGATAGACGATATGAATCTGAGAGCGTTATCAAGGAAAGTAAAAAATGGTTGATACAATAAATTTAGCTCTCTTTGGTTCTGGATATTGGGGCTCCAAGTTAGCAGCCGAATACCTCGAGATTCAAAAATATAACAAGAAACTTAATTTCTTTGGTATTGTAGATCCTGATAAGAAGCGCCTTTCGGATATCCAAAATAAGCTAAACCTTAGGTCTGACATGTTGTTTGAAAGTATGGAACAATGCTTACATGATCCCGAGGTCAATGCTATCCATATCGCAACGCCTAACGAAACTCATTATAAAATTGCACTTGAGGCCCTTCGCCAACGTAAGAACGTATTGCTTGAAAAACCTATGACAATGTCCAGCGGAGAGGCATTCAAGCTCACAAGACTAGCGGAAAAGAGTAGTCAGGTACTGCTAATTGGCCACATCTTTAGATTTAATTCTGCACTGATTAGAGCCAAAGAAATTCTACAAGATGGACAAATTGGAAATATTTCTTATTTGCAGCTATCGTGGCGTGACTACTTAAATCCACTTCCAGACAGAGACATTATTTTTGATTTACTGCCTCATCCAATAGATATCGTCAACTATTTGACTGACGAATGGCCTTCATCGGTTTATGCTCAGTCCATTTCTCACACAGGGTCTATTGATAATGATAAGGAGAAGATGGCGTTAGTCGTTATGGAAATGCCCGATAAGAGATTAGTACAGATAACTCTTAGTTGGATTCAGCCCGGTATAAAAGACCGATTAGTAACAATTACAGGTACAGAAGGGACTATGATTATTGATACTCTTTCGCAAGAGATTACTATCCATGGTAAGAATCGCACAAATAATATTGTAGTGGATAAAAACAATACCATAAGTTCGATGATTACTCATTTTTTAAATTGTATATTTGGTATCGAGAGTCCAAGGAGTAGTTCATTAGTAGGTGCCATGACCGTAAATGCATTAGTTTCTGCTAAACGAAGCCTGTCTGAAAAGCGAGTGGTAAATATAAACTGAGAAGACCAAAGTTTTCTGTAATAAGAGATATCGCTGTCGATTCTAAGACCAGAATTTATGACCAAGTAAATCTTTATAAATGCAGGATTGGAAAAAATTGCAAGATTGATGCCTTTGTTTATATAGAAGAAGGTGTCGTCATTGGTAATAGAGTTAAAATAAGGTCATTTACTTTTATACCGACTGGTGTCGTCATCGAGGACGATGTCTTTATTGGTCCACATGTGACATTTACTAATGACAAGTATCCAAAAGTTAACACTGATTGGAAGTTATTGAAAACAATCGTCAAGAGAGGAGCTAGTATTGGAGGGGGTTCTGTAATACTACCCATCACCATAGGAAAGAACTCACTTATTGGTGCAGGTTCTGTTGTTACCAGGGATATTCCTGATAATGCCATAGCCGTGGGTAATCCTGCAAAAGTCGTTCATAATCGCAGGTAACTAAATTGAAGACCTTAAATTGAGTTAGTAAAGTGTTAACCGTGAACTATCATGGGATCGAGTGGCGACTTTCTGATGACTGAATAGCGTAATTGATCAATTAATTGACTAAAAATAGCACATTTAACATAAAGAAGATTATCTTTGTTTTTCTGATTTTCCCAAGGTGACGCATTCTATAAACTTGTAGTTTAGTGCAAGGCTCTGTTTGCGGTCAAAAGGAGAGTCCCATAGTGAGTGAATATTCAAAATGCATAAATATATAGTTCTAAATTTAAAGTTTGAAATGATTGTCCGTATTAATGGGGATCCCGCAGCATATTTCTAATGATATTTCTTGTCAGCTTTTTATTGATGGTTGATTATAAATGCCTAGACTCAAGTAAGAAAGATGGTGACAAGGTATAAGCAAGGAACCCGTTGGTAGGAAGGCAACACATCTATTTATTGAAAGCACTATTGGGATGGTTGCTGGATATATTTTATGGCTTTTTTTATCGAGTTTAACTACTCCTGATGTTATTGGTGTGGCCTCAACGGTAATTTCTTTAAGTATCATTTTTTCAGAGATAGTAGATCTAGCAATTCCCATCGGCAGTACTCGTTTTCTAGGAAAAACCTTTTCAGAGGGAAAAGCGGAAGAGACTCAAGTCCTTGTTAAGGGCTCTTTACTTATTGTATGCTCAAGCATAGTAGTCTGCAGTGTACTCATACTAGTTTTTAAACAATGGTTAACTCCGGGTATTGGATACGATTTAACTGTCATATTAATTCTTTTAATAGGAACATCAGTTATTGTTAATATATTGCGTTCAATACTTATTGCCTTTCTCAAAACTAAACCTCTACCTACGATAATGGTCACTACCTCAATAGTCAGGATTGTCCTAGCAATTGTGTTGGTACTATTTGGAACTGCTGCGGTGGGAATCACTATAGGGTATTTGATAGGTTTTGTGTTAGCCACAATTCTCCTATCATTCACGTTAGTAAGAAGCCTAATGCCACTTGAGAACCAGTCTAGAACACATCTATTCCATGCTTGTAAGAGTATTTTAACTGCAAGTGTCCCAAGCTGGATACCAAGAGTATTGGCGGTTGTTGGGGCACATCTTGGAACGGTGGTGGTATTTGGAACCTATGGCGCAAGTCAAGCCGGAGCCTACTTCATAGCGATGGCAATATTCTACGCAATTGATGCGATAAAGAATTCCTTATTTTCTGTAGGCTTTCCGGTACTAAGTGCTATGGATGATAAACGAAAAAGGTTCGTATGGCGAATAATAAAAATGAGCCTGGTCGTCTCATTGCCAATATCTTTCACTGTTATTGTGTACTCAAATGAGGTTCTGGGACTAATTGGACCAAATTATGTTCAGGCCTCGATTCCATTGAAGATTATATTATTATCAATATTTCCACTTACATTGCTTCTTGGAATTAGTACATTGGTTTATTCGTATGGTAACTATCGGCAAGTTTTATCTATGGGGCTAGCATTGAATGTTCCGCGTGTTCTGCTGTATTTTGCACTCGTTCCCTTATATGGAAGCGTAGGCGCTGCCATGGCCTTTACTACTGGATCGGTGATTGGATTCATCGTGTCTATTGTTGTAGCCAAAAACAATAGAATGATAATTCTTTGGAAGGAACTTAGCTTGATATTTGTCATCCCGGCAGGAATTGCATTTGCTTTGGATTATTTCCACATAACTTACATATTGGGAATTCCGGTCATACTTTTTCTTTCTATACTACTGATGCTTGCCTCACGGGTTCTATCAAGGTCAGAAGTACGAGAATCGCTAGAGATACTACCAAACCGTATTGGAAAACCATTAATTAATATTTTAAATAAACTGTAAACGATAAGTAAACAATATAAAACCAAGAAAAAAGTTAAATTAGAATTTTTATTGTTTATCTTTGTCACAAATCCCTTTTAAATGCAACTTAGGTAATCGGACTAGATAATTTGTGGATTTAGAGACAAGTTGTGACGTGATGATAGCTTTGTGTGACGCGCCTTCAACCCATATATAATTTAGGGATGGCTAACAAAATTTTAGAGGCCATGATGTGCGGTCTACCTGTAATTACCAATATTGCCCAAGAATTTATACACAACACTAGTTGCGGAATTGTAGTAGAATATGGTAACGTGAATCAAATAAAACAAGCAATAGTCAGCCTAAAGGAAAATCCTCAACTCCGTAAAAGTTTGGGAGAAAATGGTCGTAAAGCATTTCTACAAAAATATAATTGGACAAATATGGAAGAAAAATTATATACAATCTATGAAGACTTGTTGAATACATAGGACCGGCTCAACTGAACTAATTTTGCTTTATTCTTTTGTTAAAGGCTTTTATGGTGGAATCTCTGACTTAGCAGTGGGTCCAGATGTTATTATATGTCGTTTCTGGAATTTGGAACAACGTAGGCAAAATATATAAAATCGTTCCGCAAAACAATTGATATGTGTTTTGAAATTGAAATCTTTATTTTTATAATGAATTGTAAATGAATAGTTGCGACTCTGAAATAAGAAGGGTTGGCCTAGGTCCAGTGTATCCGTTGTGCTAGAATGCACGAAAGCGTGCACGATTAAGTTCATTCAAGTTACTGCGGTTGGTACCCTAGTTTTTACCAGATTTTTTAATTGCGCTTGAAGTTTATTCCTCGGGAAAAATTGTAATATTTTTTTGGATTTTGTGATATCAGCACAACTTTCTTTGATTTCCCCTTGAGTTTTTGTTTTCTGGTAGATGGGTTCTAAATTTAGTCCAGAGATTTTAATCATCTGTTTGGCAATTTCATTTATACTCGTGGATGTCCCTGTCCCTATGTTGAAGATCCATGATGGTGAGGACTGAAGAGACCCTCTTTTTTGATGCAGGGCTTTTATCGATAATTTAAAGGCTTCAACCACATCAATTATCGATATAAAATCACGTTTCTGCGTTCCATCACCACGAATTATTGGGGGAAGACCATCAGATAGCCTCTTGGCGAAATTCGTCAATACATCTTTTCCATTCTGTCCTTTCCCGTAAGCGTTAAAAATTCGAAGTGATATGGTGTTGCGAATCTTTTTTGAATTCATATAAGAGGAAACATGTTGTTCGGCAAGAAGTTTACTGATACCGTAGGGGGATATCGGCCCTAATCTGTCTTCTTCAGTTATTGGAAGCTTCGTAGGATGACCGTAAACTGCCGCCGATGAAGCAAAAACGAAATTGTCGATATGATTATGAGAACAGGCATCAAGAACATTTATCGTTCCTTTTACGTTTACGTCCATAGTTTTCTCTGGATATTTTATTGAATTTTCAACATTTACCTCCGCCGCTAGATGAACGCAAGTATCTATTTTTTGATTCTTGAATATATCAAATACAGATTCTCTATTCATGATATCCAAATGATAAACTGTTAGTGATTTGTTTGGGGAGTCGCATAATGCTGAAAAATCATATCCTGGATTATTCTTATCAGTGAGTACTAGCTCATATTTTTTATCGTGCAATAAGGCACGAACCAAATTAGTACCAATAAAACCTCCCGCTCCTGTCACCAAGATTTTTTTCATGTATTTGGAGATTTTGTGTGATTCTTATATATATAACCTATACTAGTCGATCGCCATCCAATTCGATTAATCAAAAGCTTCGGAAAATCCATATTATGATCATAAAATCACAAAATCTTGATACTTCGGAAAAAAAACTGACAAATCTTTTAATCAGTAGCAATCTCAATAACTATGGGATGCATTTTAATGAGTTTATCAATCTAGAGTTGCGAGATTCAAAAATTCATAGTACTCTGGCTTCAGATAATGTCATTTGTGTAAGTCATACCACGGTATTTTCATCATCAGCCTCATCACAATACGTGCATTCTACGAAGGAAAAATGTTACAGGTATTATCGCGCTAACTGTAGCGGCCAAAACCATATAATTGCTTGAGCTGTTCAATATGCTATACAACGGTACGTCCAGCCCGCGTTTCTTGATCTCAAGGGAAATATCTCCGGGAATCTCTACTTGACGGTTCGCCTGATTTCTTTTACCTTCTATTGATAGCGCATCTATATAAGTTAAATATTGCATTTTCGTTCCATGTCGAAGAGGTTCTTTAAAGTCTTCTATGAGATCAAATTTTATTTTTACCAGGCCAGACAAATTTAGTGGTATATAATCATCAATTTCCTGTCCGTAAAAATTTGTTTTGTCAAACAATACATTTCCCTTCACTGTTATTTCAGGATCCCTTACCACTATTGGCACCACATGCGAATCGGGGGATTCAGATTCAATATTGTAAAAGTCAATTTTTGATTCATTATTAAGTCGTATAATGCTATTGGAGTAATCACTATTATTAGTAACGACCGTAATTAGGGAATTTTTGTCGTTCAAAAGATTGACTGTCATATTAAATCCATTAGGTACTGACATACCCAGATAATCTTGCCGTGATTGTGTTGATGGCAACACTATTTTTCCCGATGTGTTAATCAGCTGCACATAGTCTCCAGCCAACATAATATCAATCACTGATGTATTTTTGAAGACGCTTTTTAAGTTGCCTTCCCTATCTGAGATTGAGATATTTTTAACATACATATTGGCTGAACTTGATGAGCTATTAGTCATAGAAGATGAAGTCATAGAAGATGAAGAAGTATTTACGGATATTTTCCCTGTCATACTTACAGGACCTATAAACCTCTTGATAGCTTCCGATACATTTTTCTTTTTCAATTGACTATTTGGATCTAATCCAAGGAAATCTGAAAAAGTTGCCAGTGATGAGAAATACTTTTTTGGATTGTTCGATATCGCATCAAAGTATCCATGACTGTTAATATATATTATTCTTCCCTTGTCAGACATATTCTTTTCAATTGCAAAGGGTACAATAGATTTGTTATCCACATTTATGTAAGACGCTACAACACTCGTGTTTACTGACGGTCCTACATTAACATGGTTTATAGTACCAGTAACATTAATCATATCGCCTTGATTATCATCCCTTGCAATACGTATAAAGTTTCCAGTAGTGGTAACATTAGGGGTGATAGAAAATAATTTACTAAACTTTCCCTGAAGTTTATCGTCAGAGTTAATTACGACTAATGTCCCACCTGATTTTGTGTAATTTAATAACTGATTGAACAATTCATCGTTCAAATCCTGACTGTCAAGTGGTAGAATAATGTAATTATTAGAAAAAACGGATTGATCATCCTCTGAATATACCTTATATTCGCTTCTCGAAAGGGCAAGTGATGTTAATGGGTAGTAATAGGAATTACTAATATCATAATCTTCTTTTGCCTGTTCAATTTTACCTAGCAGTACGGGTCCAAACTCAACTATATTATTTTCAGAGTTAATTCCTACCTTTGTAATTGATGATGTCTTGGCTTCTGATAAATTTCTTGGAACCTTAATTTCTATCTGATTATCAACGTATACATTAATTGATTCATTTAGACTTTCGATTTTTATAAGATTCCATATCGCATTATCATTTTTTATTTGAGTATTTTGAGACAATAGTACTGTTCCGTCATCATTCGATGTCCGTTCTCTTAATTGTAAACCTTTGTCTGAAAGGGATACAGAGTATGTTCTATTTCCCTCAGTCCACTTAAGCCCCGAAGTTCCTTTTCCACTTTTAGTTTCGTCCAGTGATCTTAAGCTCAGTTCAATATAGTTAATACCTTCTGTATTAAGATCCCTCGACCAAAACGTTTTGCCACCATTCTTTTTATTTCCATATAATGATGCCTTTTCCTCCTGACCTCCCTTCTGGACTTTAACAAAATCGGTTGTGTCTTTTTCATAGTCAAATGTAGTATTGGTAACTTGCAATTTTTTTCTATCAGAGAGCATTAAGGGTGATGACTCTTCTTTTTTTATAATGCCAACATTGCTTTCAGAAGTCGTAGATGGTCCATGAACCGCCGGAATATCAAGGACTAGGTAACCATCATCCTTATGAATCTCTTGGAAATTTTCAAATAAAAATCGCAAAGGATCGGAAAGTGTTGTCTGATTGACCGATTGAATTGGTACCATAAGGTATCCAGTATTACTTAAATCTGCAAGACGATAAAATGAGTCCAATGTAGTCGCATTTAACAGATATTGAGTTTGAATAGCCTTCCTTATCGGAAGACCTGAAAAGGCATGGAGTTTAGATATAATATCACCTTGTCGAAAATTGTATTCATTAGCAAATGTTGCGATATTGTTTTTATCTTGACCTTCTTGAATTTTATCGCGCATTAAGTCTAAGACATTCAATTCACCTAAACTAGGAAAGTTTCGTCGTCCCAGCGCATGTGTATAATCCTGAGTTTGTACTACTAACGCATTATAGCCAATATACATAAGTGTAGAGAGGCTCGTAATTACTACGATTGATCCTATCAAAACACCTTTGACAATCAGTTGTTTATCTCCCATAAAATTTAATAATTTGAAAATCATCAGAGATGCGAATCCTACCATTCCTACCATTACATATTTACTGAATCGCTGTTCATTGTAGTACGGCCCTGCAAGTAAGGCAATTACGATAATTATTCCAAAAACAAATATTTCTCTCTCAAATTTTTTAAATAGATATGAGAGAACGAAAGCAATACCGAGCAAGCCAATAGCACCCAGTCTCATCGGATACAGATACCAGGGCGTGTCATAATTCTGGGTGTGAGCATTCAAGTAATTTGCTGGAATCTCGCTCCAAACAAGAAAACATATCGCGATACCGTAGATAACTGTGGTAACAAGTAGTATCTTTGGTAAAAACCGTATCTTTTTGGCATAATATAGAATCTTCTCACCCACTTGATTTGAACCAATCGAAATAGTGGGTATACGGCCAAACCATCTTTGTCTTTGGCGCAGCAAGTATAACAATAACATTGCTACCATGAAGATAGAATTGATTTCAATTATTGAAATCCCAAAAATCGAATTTGAAGTAAAGTAGTTTTTAGGCGACAAGCCATCGACTATGAAAACGGATGCAAAGGCGATAAGAAATGCATAGTATAGGTAACTTTTCTTCTTTAGATTGTAAATTAGTGGCAAAATAGATGACACTAGAATAAATAAATAAAATTCATCATGGAATAATATTCCTGAAAACGATATCAGAAAAATTAGTGTAATATAGCTAAGTTTATTACCAAATTGCAGACGAACTAGGCCTAATAAAACAAAGCCCGCTGGTAAAGAAACTAATGTCAAACCAGTACTAAAATCTGGAAAGGCTGCAATCATAAAGTTGGAAGATAACCTTATGTCAGTAACTCTGATTTTCTCTTCCACAAAATATGAGATAGAGTCAATTGGTGAATCAACGGGGTTTGCCGCTGTTAGATAGAGTACATACATCCATCCAAATCCCGATGCAATTACGAAAAATGAGGATCCGATTAAGGCCGCCCTTTTGTTGTTTAATGGAAACCAAGTTCGACAAAAATAGTAAAATGCAAAGACACCTGTAACATTCAAAAACGCAATAGACGCATAGGTGTTTATCAGTGGAAGACCCGAAATCGATGTTACCCCCGCAAGTAAAGACGATAACAGTGGACTATATGCCTGATCTCCATCAGTCGTTATGAATTCCCTGAAATTCCCATACATAAAAAAAATTGCTCTATTTTGGTGATACCATTGATCCCCTATTGTTACTCCGCCATAGACATAGTATGTCGAGATAATCAGTAATGTAAAAAGACTGGCAAAGACGATAATTTCCGATGAGTTTACCCTTAGTATAGTTTGAAGCTTATTACTTTTTTCAGAAATGAATTGATAAAATTCACTAAAAATATTGGTACCCTTGGAAAAATTAATTCTATAAACTCGATTATAAACAACAAATACAACAAGTATTGCGATGTATACTGAAATAAGTAACAATTTATTTTGATTTATATCGTTTTCAGAGTATATAGCCGAAATGTATGTTGTTAGAGAAGTAATCAACACACTGCAAAGATATCCTAACAAAACTTTCAGTAGAGGACTAGTTCTATTTTTTCTTAAAACGAGCAATATTACGGTGTATCCTGGCAAAAAAAATGCAAGCATAATTCCAACACCTAAACCAATTGTATCTGTTATGTCAAGTAAGTTCCAACTTGTGTATATAGTATCTAACTTTGGTATTGAAAGAGTTGCGCATAGTAGGAGCAAAGCTAAATAAACCAATACAAATATAAAATTTGAAATCTGTCGCTGAGTATTCCTTTCATTCTCAGCTGAAGAATTTGGTGAGCTACCTTCCCAATCATAGGTTTTAGATTGACTATCAATTTTTTTATCGTATTGTGTCGAATAATATCTTGTCAGTCCAAAAGAAAGTAAAGCCATAGTAATACTAATTGGTAAATTGAATTTCAACGGTATCAATAAATATGAAAGGACAAGGTATACAGAGAAACCAGTAATCAAACTTGCACTTATCGACGATCCAACTAACTTTCTCTGCGCTGCTAGATTCAATTTAACATACCTTTTTTGTCTATTGTTTATATATATTGACTATCATAGCCACAATACCAACGGAAGTCAGAAATTTCACAGTTTGTATTTTGATATTTCTAATTTAGAGATAAAATAAAAAGTTTAAATTGTGATTTCTGATATGGCAACTAAAAACATCAGAACAAAAACATTTGAGTAAACATCGAGGTATTCTTTTTTCCCAGTACTAAATATGTGCAAGTAAATCAATCCAACAAGTCCTAGCCTTAATAAGAAAAAATTATCGAAAATAATGATCAATTGGTATATGAAAAACAAACCAGAGTTTTAATTATATTAACGAAATTGATATCAAATCGGGATATAGTTGTTTTGATACCGACATATGCTTAAAATTCAAAATTTATTATTTTTTGTTAACACGTATATTATAAAATTCTTATTATCGTAAACCTTGTCATAGAAATTTGACAATATGTCTTCTCTGTCTTCCCAATAGTCCCCAGCTTTTTTCGCATCCCACGTTGGTTCTTTTGACATGACCAGGTACTTTGCATATAACCAAGGCTTGTAAAATAGCGTGGAATTTAAATGTGAATCTGATATCCGAATAAAATTCTTCAATGGTACGCCACTATCTATACTAATTTTACTTATGTCGCCGGCATCTGTCAAAAGTGAAATTGTGCTATTGCCATCATAAATTGTTCCCAAATAGTTTCCAGTACTGTGCGCAAACTTTGCACCTGAAAAATGTTTTGTCGCATTATCAAAAGTTACCACAATAAATAATGACGAAACAATGTAAAAAGCAAAAAGAGCAACAACTATTGATACAGTGATGATGCGTCTCGTCTTTATTTTTAGCTTTTGTGTTTTCTCCAAGAGATAAGCTATAAACATACAATTCAATAAAACTATTAATGGACCTAGTAGTATCAAAAATCTTGAATTGTGCCAGCGATTCAAAGTCATCACACCGATGCCGAAGATCATACTTATAATAGTAAATACTGCGGGCATTACCAAAACAAAGTATATTATTATGCGCTTTGATGTGTCCTTATCTTTACTAAAAATGGTACTTGAAAGAAATCCTAATAGGGCTGTTGTCAATACTACTGGTCCAAAAGTGTATAACAGAGTTGTTCCGTAAACGTATATAACATTCAGCGGCTGAAGATATAAAAACGCTTGGGCAGTACTGCCCCGTGCTTGAGCTGCTGCCGAGAATATCGCCTCATTAGAAAATTCGAGGGCATCACCAAAACTGTAAGCATTCCAGATAAGCCAAAGAGTCATGCCTGAGAAAGAAATAACTGAAAAGATAAAAATCCCGAAAGTAACTTTTATACTTTTTAAATTATATTTCGAATTGTAACTTTTTATTACCAGATGTGAAATAACGGCGATTACAAGAGAGATAGAAAGGATCCAGGCCTCATATCTACATAACGTGGCCAAAGAAACAAATATCCCGGACTTAACTAAATTTGAATTAAGGTAAATTAAAATATTGTCGGTTCTTGTTCTGAGATTGATATTTTTAGCAGGGTCAAATAGCCATTTTTGTAGATAGTACACTGATACTACAAAAAATAACATGAACGGTGCCTCTGTCATTGGGACTAGCGATAAATAAAGAAAATTTGGGTTAAATCCATAAAGAAACGCGCCCATTATTGGGATGTATGAATTCTCGACATGCATCCTAATTATTTTGAATAGGAACATACATGTAATAGCGTGGCAAGGTAGACTTAACAATAAACCTGCAAATCCACTCTTGAATAGAGGATCTATCAATGTAAATGGCAATAGCAAAAGGTGAGGCAAAGGAAGCCAGACGGTACCAAGATGTTCAAAAAAGCCCGGTTGGCTTGAATCCACATAACTTCTTGATAAAAATGCATGAGGTGGAGAATCACTGTAGAAATATAATGAATGAGTGTCAAGACTATACAGGTAAACTGCAGTTGCGATACCAACCATCATTACCGTTAGAATAATGAAAATATTCCAAAATTTGTCTGAATATGGTCTTATTAATGCGTTTGCCTGAGCCAGTTTTGATCCCACTACTTACGTACATGATTGACACCGGGTATATAAGCAATGTAGTGTAATGCCAATTGGTTGCCCTCGCCCAGTACTTTCTGCAAACCTTTTTTCTTTGGTATTAAATTATTTTAGTAAAGCAGCCCGGAACATCCGTAATTATAATATCAAGCGCAACCGTGGCACATAGATTGACACCTTAAGCATCACATATGCGGATGATTATATCTAGTTGTTCGTCTCTACAAAATAGAATGGTCATTGTGTAAGGGAACCTTAGTCTTCCAAATGAGATCATGAAATGCAAAAATAAGTATATACTCTAACATAAAAATTGGAAAAATCAGTTTGTATTTTGATATTTCTAATTTAAAGATAAAATAAAAAGTTTAAATTGTGATTTCTAATATGGCAACTAAAAACATCAG